>Ga0307377_10001416_pt1 | contig 30494 bp, 42 predicted proteins | sample TR3MG_FD_202535 | JGI IMG/M metagenome (GOLD analysis project Ga0307377, IMG submission 202535) | Soil microbial communities from Risofladan, Vaasa, Finland - TR-3 | ecosystem: Environmental > Terrestrial > Soil > Coastal area > Acid sulfate soil | place: Finland: Risofladan, Vaasa | collected... | reverse complement strand
TGGTGTTGCTGAATCAAAGGTGCAGGAAGCAAGTATTGGCAGCAAAGTAAAAGATTCTAAAACAGGTATAGAAGGAATCGTAGTGTCTAAAGATAATAAAATATATTGGAAACCTCTTAGTGGAGACCAAAAAGGGGAATTGATTGGTCCTATGTCTTCAAGTGAATTAAAAGATATGCAGGAATCAAAGGTAAATGAAAAGTTTCGATGTGTTGGTAAGTTGCTTGATGAGTTTGAAGCATGGCGAGCAGAAACTCATGAAGACGAAACCATAAGCAGTCTTCTTCGATTCATTGAAGATAAGCATGCTGACATTGACTGGGATCTTGAGAAAGCTCTTTATGATGAATTCAAAAGCCATCTTGATAAGCAGGGGAAGAAGTTTGAAAGCTTTGGAGTTAAAGAGGTAGAAATTCTTGCTGAGAAATTGTATCTTGCAAATGCTTTCGAAAATAGAAAGACCCTTACGACACCTGAGAAAATGTTCCTTGAAGAGACCAAGAAGATTAAAATCTCTGAGAAGGATCGCAGAAGAGTAAAGAATGCCTACGGCAAACTCAAAGGTAAGGGAAAGAAGAAGAGAAAAGGAGTAGGAGCTGGCTATGGAAAAGCTTATTAAACGATTGAATGAGCAGTCTGATGGTGAATACTCTTCCCAGATTAAGGTGAATTTGGACATTGATGGGGTTGAGGGAGAAGTCGAATATGCTCCAAAGATTATGGCTAAGTATCGAATTGATATAGAATATAGGTCATATGGCATAAAAGACATCACTATGATGGTTATAGACCCTATAGAAATTGAATACATGGTGGAGGGAGAGACTTCTTATACGACCTTGAAACTTGATATCAGTGAGTTAAGAGACACAAATAAGCTGTTGGAAGAGTGGGTTGCAGGTGGTGGATACTTCATTGACAGTATAGATATATACCTAAATAAGGACAGGAGTGTCAGGAATGTCACTCTTGAATCAGTTTATGCGAAACCATACGGAGCATAAGACAAAGAGCAGTCTTTTAACGATTTATAGTGAATGCACGCAAATTGCATCCATGGCAGCAGCATTATATATGCCTTATTGCCTTTACACGATACCATATATACCATATAAGAAAGGCATGGATGAATTTCTTGCAGAGTTTAAGAACTGTCATAAGAAACATTTTGAAAATAAGAGTGATGATTACAAGCAATTGTTTACTGTGTTCTTTGTAAACATAGTGAAATTTAATAAGGATCTCAATGATAGAGCTTGTCAATAAAATTATAAATGAGCAAGATATAGGGATTGGTTTGGATCCTTTGCTTCAGAAATATGTTTGGAGTAAAATGGGAGTAGATCCTGACAAACTAAAAAGACGGGAAAGAGCCATAACATCTTATTATAAAGAGATATATAAGCGATCTGAGAATGTAAAGGTTGCTTATGATAGAACGAACGAGTGGGCAAGGAAGATCTTTCCGTAAGGAGAGGAGCATGGGGAAGCAGATGACAGAACAGTTTGATGCGATTAAGAAGAAGCAAGCTACAATAGATACTCTTCTTGAGAATGGATCTTTGATATTGAATGGTAAATCTGCAGAAGTTGAGTGTAACAGTTGGGTTCTTCAACCGATGTACCAGAAAGATGATTGCTCTGTTGGGTTTGTTATCATTGGTGATAAAAAAATTGGTCCTTGTGAAAATCATATACACAAGGATGCAATAGAGTATCTTATAGTTGTCAAGGGAAGTTTACTTCTTAATCTTGATGGCAGAGATGTAAGGATCGTTCGAGAAGGAGAGTGTGCTTCAATAAAATCAGGGATGCAACATTATAGCACTCCTCTTGAAAACGATACCAAGATGATATATGCATGCATTCCTAGAGATAAGGGAATGGATTCTGTATTGGAAGGACTTAAAAATGCCACCTGAAGATGCGATAACAAAAGATGAATTAAAGATAATGATTAGTGTTCAGACTAAGAATACCGAGCAAATGGTTATTATTGCACAGAGGTTGGGAGCCATAGTTGAACAGAATGAGAAGACAATTGAGCTTTTAAGAAATGGTTTAGCCAATAAGATAACAACTGGTCTCAAAGAGTTTAATGGTAATAAAATGGATGCTATTGTAGAGAATATAGAATATAATAAGAAGAAAATAGATTCAATAGATGGTGGTATCATGTGGTTAAAGATTCTGATTGGTACGACAGGATTGGTTGTTACAATCGCAACAGTAGTATTAAAAGTGACAGGACATTAAAATGGCAAAATTGGTTCCACAGGCAACAGTAGATGCTCTGAGAAGTTTCAATAACATCTCAGTGGATAACTATGGAATAACTTGTCAGCTGTTTATACCGAACAACACTACGCAGAATGAGCCAACAGATGTATATAAGGTTCCTTCTGATACAAATTTTTTCGTTACAAAGACAAAGGTTTATGTTGAGTGGACACCTAATATGTATAGACTTCGAAAGCTTGGTGTATTTGCTGAAGGAGAAATACCTATTATATGTTGGTTCAAGAATGAGCCTGAGATAGCTCTTGGTAGTTACATAAAGCTTGATACTCAATATGTCCCTGCACAATATGATAGGGATGAGTTTGAGATAACAGATATTATCATTCGGGGCATATATGATGCCATAGTGTTGAAGGCATATAAGCTTGTTCCGAGAAGAGTGAAAACAAATTTACCACAAAAATAGGAGGATGGTATGAAGAAGGTAATCAAGATGAGCAATATTTCAAATGTTCAAGTTCCAGTAGTGCTTGAAGATGGAACGACTGTATACCTTCCTCCTCGTGAGAGCATTGAGAATGTAACTGTTAAGAATTATGAATCAATTGCAAAGTTTATCAGAGCAGACATCTCCCTTAATGAGCCAAGAGAAGCAAAAGTGTCTGGTGGTAAGGGGAAAAGATCGTACTTAAAGGGATAAAATGGAAGACCATGTCAAAAGAGCGATAATGTTAGCAGGACACAAGCTGTTTATAGATTACCGCAAAGCTCGTGAAGTGCATGGATCTGTGATTGAGCCTGAACATTTTCATGATGAGTGGATGAAGAAAAACATATCAAGAGTGTCTCATGAATTCAGGCTTAGTGTTTGGAGACATTTTATGAGTAAGCTGAAAGAGGCAAGGAGAGTAAGTAATGGCTAATGTGCTATACGATTCTGCTATTAACACATACTCAGACCCAGATGTTGAGTACGAGGGTGTTGAGTCGGCAGTCACTATTTCATCATTTGATGCTGTTGCAATAACAGAATCGTTTGCTGCTGTTCCTTTTGGCGATCCTGCTCAATTGGTCTTTGATAATATAGCTGTTGTAGAGTCTACCACAGTAGCAGTAGGACTTGCTCTTGAAGTAAATGAAGCAGTAACAGTGGCAGAGAGCGTAACCACTTCTGTAGATCCTTTGATACTGTCACTTGTTGATAGCATAGCCATAGCTGAGAATCTTGACTTGATGCTTGGGACATTGGTTCCTAATGTGTCAGACTCGATTGCTATAGCTGAAAATATTACAAACTATCTTGATGTCTTGGTTCCTGATGTATTCTCTCAGATATTGATTACAGAACACGCATCACCAAATGATGAAGTTGTTGAAGTTGGAGTGGTTGAAAGTTCTGCACATGTTGATGAATATTCAGAGCTGTCTCTTGATGTCTTATATGTTTCGGTGTTTGATACAGCATCTGTGTCTGATAGTGCATCGCAATATCTTGGGACATTGGTTCCTGATGTATCAGATAGCATTACAGTTGAAGAGTCATTTGAAATTATACAGAATCTTGGTCTTGAGACAAGCGAGAGCATAACTGTAAGTGAGTTTACAGTGTTCGATCGCATTCTTGAAATATACGACAGCATTGTCATAACTGAGACTTTCATGTCACTGATAGTTGGTGCAATAGAGTTAAATGATACCATATCTGTTTCTGAATATGTAAACATGTATAGATATGCGCCACCTATCCGAGCAACATGCCTCAATGTAAAGAAACGAGGAGTGATAACAGTATATCCACGAGAAGGAGTTTGTGTATGATAGACGAATTGGTAAAAGGAGATTCGATAGATCTCAGATGTGATATGGGAGAAGATATCGCAGGTTGGTCTATTCGCTGTGAGATATGGGATGCTGTTGATGGAGTTATTGAGAAAGCAAATTCCCTCTCTGGTGGAAGTGATGCCCAGATAGAAGTCACAGACGAAACCAATGGCATCTTTGTGATACACATTCTTGCAGAGAACACGATACAATTTGAGGACTATGCGAATATAGAGGTTGAAGTAGAAGTTAATGGTCAGAAGTTTACAGTATTGAAGGATGCGATATCCTTCCAAACGAAGAAGATTGATTGGTCAGTACCCAGTCAATATCCAGGAAGTTAATTATGAGTAGTTTTCTAAAGGTAATAGACAGAGGTGTTCAAGCATTATTGTATGCCAAGTTTAAGGATATACTTGGTCTTGTTGACTTCAATGCTGATACAGTATTTTATCCAAAAGAGATTGCCTTTAGGAATATAGCAGAAAAGAGAGGCAGAGCAGTTGTTGAGTTTATAAATGTTTGGAGGGAGAGCTCAAGTTTTGATTGGAGCAGGCAGAGGTCTGCTGTGGCAAGACAAGACATTCTTCTTAATTATGTAGATCCTGTTGGCAAAGAAACGATGACAACAGCAAGAGCAATACCTCTTAACTTAGCATACAATGCGTGGTTCTGGACAAAGGACTATGATAAGTATAATCAGATAGCAGAACTGTATAGTTGGTGGCAACATGAGAATCCTAATCTCAGCATAAATTACAACGATGTGTATCCACTTGAAATGGATATGCATTTTGGTGAGGCAGAGGATGAGTCAACTGTTCCTACTATGTATGACACAGGAACATATTTTGTATTAAAAGCTCCGATTATGATTGATGCTTGGATAATGAAGAGTTATGATGTTAAAACTATACAGAAAATCATTATATCAATATATGATGAGACAGTTGAGGCGAATCCGCAATTGTTAGAAACGATGACACTATTACTAAACGAATCTTCGTAAGGAGGGTACCATGGCAGATACAATGCAAAGTTATACAGAATTATTAGACCAAAAAGATAGAGGGGATTTCTTCGGGACTGTTCCTAACTATTTGGCTAATCTTCAAATAGAAATTGACAGAGTGGAAGCAGCACATCCTGCTTGGGTAGGCAATCCAGCAATTCAAGCACTTAAGAATTCATGGCATGCTTCTAATAAATGGGGAGAGAAAAAGGGAAGTCCTCACCAAGAAGTATAGTAAGGAGAATGCATTGGACAGAACGATGAATATAAAAAGCTTATTGGAACATGTAGAGTGTGTAGTGCTCGGAACCAGATTGGAAGAAGCATTTGGTCCTGAGATGTATGCTCAATACAAACAAGAACTGTCTGTCCCTGACATGAGACCACAAACCTTTGATGTTTCTGTAGAAGGATGGATTGCAAGAATAGAGCTTTGGGGTAGATTGAAGATTAAGCATATCGATCCTGAAAATAGGAAGAAGGAGGATATTGGCAAAGCGAAATTCATCAATACGCTTGCAGATGACAATCTCAATAAAATGTTTGGAACATGGAGTATGGAAGACCATGCGATAAACAAATTGGAGATATATAGGGATTATATAGGAATGAATGGAAATCAGTATAGGGAAAGATTTATCGTGGAGATAGATCTAAAAGACGAATTGAAGAAAGCCATTAAAAGTAAAAAGGTCTTTGGCTTGTTCTGATAAGGCAAAAGGAGGAATAAAATGGGAATTTATCTAAGTCCTGGAATTTATGTTAGGGAGCGAGACCTGTCTAATGTTATTCCGAATCTGTCCACCACAGTTGCAGCATTGGTTGGTTACTCAAGTCAAGGTAATGTTGATGAAATCGTGCTGATAACAAACTCACAGCAATTTATTCAAGAGTTTGGTGAACCAGAGGTCGGACAATACTTTCACTATTCAGCACTTGCTTTCCTTGAAAAAGGAAACAGGCTGTATTGTCAAAGGGTTGTGAATGGTGCTCTTTATGGTGGTGCATGGATAGTTAAAGACGGTGGTTCTGGAGCAAATACAGCTCTTACAATTGGAATGTCAACTCCAGCATACTCTGCTGTGTCAGGTGAAGACATCTTGTTCTATATATTCGGTAAGGATCCTGGAACATGGAACAATAGCATTTCTGTTAAGGTTGAGAATACCATTGCTGCAGATTACACCTTTGATATAGTTGTATACTGGATAGACTCTGATGGCAATTCAACTGAGATGGAAAGATGGACAGTATCCAGACAGACAAAGGTTGATGGCTTTGGCAGACAGCAATATCTTGAAACTAAGATAAATGGCTACAGCCAATACATAGTCGTTAAAGATAACATCTTGGAAGCAGACACAGTTCTTCCTACAGAGCAGACCACAGCTTTGATTCTTGGTGGTGGTTCCGTAGGTAGTGCAGTAACAGATGGACAGGTAATAGCAGGATGGGACTTGTTCTCAAATCCTGACAACATTGATGTAAGAATTCTTATTAATGGTGGATATACCTCAACAGCTGTTCAAACAAAGATGCTGACAGTGGCTGAAGGAAGACTTGATTGTATAGCAATCCTTGATGTTCCTTACGCACAGCTAACTTCTGTATCTTCAATCGTGACATGGAGGCAGACAACACAGAATTTCAATTCAAGTTACTGTGCACTCTATGCTCCTTGGTTGAAGATATATGACAGATGGAATGATAAGGAAGTTGAAGTTCCTCCGTCTGGTTATGTTGGCTCCTCAATAGCATACAATGATTATGTCTCAGATCCTTGGTTTGCTCCTGCTGGATTCAACAGAGGTCTTTTGAATATCTTGAGTGTTACAAATGTATTTACAACTGGTGAAAGAGATACCTTATATGCTGCACAGATTAATCCCATACAGTTATTCAGAGGTGAAGGAATAGCAATATGGGGCAACAAGACAGAGCAGGTGAAAGCATCAGCACTCTCAAGTGTTAATGTTAGGAGACTGCTTATAACTCTTGAGAAGTCGATGTCGATTGCTTTAAGGTCTTATGCTTTTGAACCAAATAATGAAATCACAAGACTGAGAGTAACGGCACAACTTGAGCAGTATATGGATCTGTTGTCATCTCGTGGAGCATTTCAAACGGAACTTGGTGATAGAGGATATAGAGTTGTTTGTGACTCTACGAACAATACGCCAACAACAATAGATCTTCTCGAGTTGCATGTAGATGTATATATTAAGCCAAGCAGAGCAGCAGAATTCATACAGTTACAGGCAATCATTACGACAACTGGTGCGAGCTTTGAAGAATTAATATCAAGGAATGTATTGCTGTAATATTCTCTTGACAAAAAGTAAAAGGAGGCAATAACATGGCACAGATGAGTGTAAATAATTTAAAGTCTAATCTTTCGAATCCTGCTCGGACTTACCTATGGGACATAATCGTTCCCAATATGGTAGGTGGTGGAGAGGGAGAAACGATTATGCTGAGGGCACAGTCAACAGCAATTCCAGGAAGGAGTTTCGCACAGATACCCATTCCGTATAAACAATCAGCTGGTCTGATGTTTCACGGAAAGCTGGCATACTCTCACACTTGGGATTGCACATTCGTAGAAGGAGAAGACAGGAAAGTATTTGATTCATTTTATGCATGGTTGCAGAATATTGTTCATGATGTTGACAATGTCGGCATTGGGGACACAAGCATAAAACAAGACATCATCCTTCAGTTGCTGACAACAGCAGGTGCAGAGTGGATGAAGATTAAGTTAGTCGGATGCTTCCCATCAGCCATAGCAAATGTTGACATGTCTTACGACAATGAAGCAGTTGTAAAGTATTCTGTCACATGGAGTTATGATAGCTGGGTAAGGGTATAGAATGTTTTACGGATACGATTTAGCATTCTTGAGAATGGCACTTAAGCCACAAAGGACTTATAACTGGGAGATAATGCTTCCTGATATGGGTATAATTCCTGGGATTGTGGTGTCAATGGCTTGTCAAGATGTTAAGTTTGGAGACTACAACATAGCAGATGTTGATAGGTTGAGGTATGGTGCATATGAATCGAAGTTTCCTGGACTCATGGAGATTCAGGATGTTCAATTTACATTTATCAAACCAATACCTGATATAGTCTCTGCATATTTCTATGCTTGGAGAAACTTGATAGTGGACCAAGCTGGATATTATGGTAAGAAGTCTGACTACGCAAGAAAAATAAACATCTACCTATATGATACAACGGGAATGATATCAAACAACATACAGCTTGTTGGTGTGTTCCCAAGGACTTTGCCTACTTATGATTTATCATATTCAACAGAGGAAATAGTTCGGCTTGTTATAACTTGCAATGTGGACAGAATGTCTTTTGGAGAGTATGTGCCTCCTACTTTCCCAGCAGACATTGATGTTCCAATTACAAGAGAAACTTTGCCTGCTCAGATAGGTAATGATGAAATAATTCAAAGACAGTCAACAAATGCAAAAGTATTTGGTGACCAGCTGGTGTATGCATTTTCTCCTGCCACTGCAGGGAGTCCTTTAGGGACAGTGGCAGGTGCAGTGCTTGGAGCATTGGCGACAACAGCTGTGCAGTATGCTGTAGGAGTGGTTCAAGATACATTTAAACCAAGACCACTCCCAAAGCCAGAGGAAAGTAAGAAGTCTATTACAGTGGCAGCCACGGAAGAGGAAAGAAAATCAGGAGGAAAGATAACTGTGATAGCACCAAGAGAAGTTCCACTTCCTGCTCCATCATCTTCAAATGCTTCACAGATTGCTGTTGGTGGGGACGATAGGGATTTGGGATTTGCTACATATGATGCAATTGAAAGATTGGGAGTTGGTCCTACATATAGAGATATTACGGTACCAGAAACAACAAAATCAATGGGGAATAGTATAACCAAACAGCAAGTGGCAGATCTTGTCTCTGGTAAGACACCACTTCCTGTTGTTCGCTATGAAACAATTCACTCTGATAAAATAGGAATTGGTTTTGATTTTTACAAAAGTCAAGTTATCTCTGGTGGTGTAACACCAGCAATTTAATAAGGGAGTGGACGAATGAGTCTCCTAACAAAAAGCAAAGGAGAGGGAAATGAAAGAGAAGACGAAGGTAAAAGGGAAAGCAGAATTTGATGAAACAGGGAAAGCGACAACCACAGTAACAGAAGAGAAACCAAAGGTAGAAGAACCAAAGACAGAACAGCCTGTTGGTGAACAGCCAATAGGTGTTCTTGCATTGCCATCACGATTCAGAGTGTATGACATCCAGCCAAGTGCCATTCGGCTAAGAACATTCAAAGGAAAAGATGAGAAGTTGATAGCAAGTCTCACTCATGAGAACTTTGAGTCAAAGTTTATTGAGATTCTTTCGAATGTGCTTGAAGGATTGAATCCAAGAGATCTGACAATTGGAGATAGACTTTACATAATGCTTTGGGAGACAATCAATTCATATGTAAAGTTTTGCACTCTCGACCATCAGTGTGCAAATTGCTTTGAGAAGAACCAATATGATGTGGATCTCTCTTTGCTGAATGTTGTTGAGTTGCCAGATGATTTTAAGGAGCCATATACAATTAAGGTGTCTGGTGGTAAGACAATCAATCTTAGATTGATGAGAGTGAAGGATGAGGAGAAAGCAAAAGATTTTGAAAAGAATACAAAGCAGAGCTCTTGGTTATATAGGTATGCTCTTACCATAGTTGATGACAAAATGAATGACTATGAGAAAATGGCAATGCTTGAAGAGATGCCTGCAATAGACATTGCATTGATTAGAGCATTTCATGAAAAGTTTTATCATGGTCCTAAAATGGAAGTAACTGTTGAGTGTAAAAAATGCGGAGCCTCGGAGGTGGCTCCTGTGCCCTTTCGCATTGAACTCTTTTTTCCATATGGTGAGACCCTTAAAAGATATTTTGGAAATGCAATTTAGACTGTCAATGAATCATGTTTTGACAGCGACAGAGTTTGAGAATACAGATTTGAAAGAGATTGATTGGTTGTTTGGAAGATTAAAGAAGCATAAACAGACAGAGAGAGAAAACATGTTGAAAGCTTTACATGGTGAATCTTACTCGGAGCATATGAAATAATGGCAGACTTCAAAGGACAATTTGGTAAGAATGATGCAAACTTTACTAAAGACTCCCTTATAAAATTGGGAGCACTGAGGGCAAAGCTTGCAGTAGACTATGGTGGATTCTTTAGGAAGATGATGAAAGTCTATTCTCCTAAAGGTCCACAATATAAGGAACTTGAGGCAGGTCTTAAGCTTACAAATGCCTCTATGTTTTACATCGACACTCTCATGGGGAAGAAAGGAAGACCTGCAACAGTTGAAGAATTTAAGTTGCTATCTCAAAGACTTGATGAGTTGACTGCCCAGATGGGATACTTCACAACTCTTTATGCAAAAAGTGTTAAGTTTAAGAAAGAAGTTGACAGGCTCGAAATGGAGTCAGGTGTTTCTCTTGAGCACATCGCAGGAGTAAGTGGTGAGCTTGGAGGAGAAGTTGAAAAGGCATTCGGAGGAATGCAAGGTAAAGCAAGTTTCATAAAGCAATATGCTCCTGGAATTGGTGAGGGCATAGGGAGACTTGGCAAGGGAGCAATGACTGCAGCACTTGGACCATTTACTCCACTTGCAGAGATGGCGATGGGAACATTCCGAGGAATACGAAAAGGAATACGATCGCAAAGAAAACAACAAGAGCAAGCTGGTTGGATGTCAAGGTTTGGTCCTGGTGGAATTGATATGTCTCAGATGGATATGAGAGGAGCCATAGGACAAAGAGCAGGTGGTCATGGTCTTGGTGGTGTGTTTAACGATCCTCTTTCAAGTTTTTACAACACAGGTGCATATCATGCCAAGTATACAAAAGAGATGCTTGCTTCAATGAAGAAGATGTCAGGCTCTGGTGCTGGGTCTTTGTCTCAATCAATTGGCAGTTCTATGGCAGGAGGATTTGGTAAAGCATTGATGCCTGTTGTGGCAGTTCTTGGAATTATTCTTGCAGCAATAATTGGATGGAAAGCTGGTGGATTGATTGATAAGTTTGTAGGAAACAAAGTGGATAAGACATTTGGCAAGGGAACATATGATGATTTTTGGCTTGGAATGTTTTCAGGAGGAAAGCAGGGCAAAGGAAAGTTTGGAAAGACTATAGGCAAACTCAGTCCTTTGATGCAGTTATCAGGAATGGCTTTCCCAGATATGCCATCAGCAGAGGGAAATGATTCAAGAATACCTTTAGCATCTGCATTGGCACAGCAAGGTGTGTCACATAAGGACATGGATCTTAGTCCAGCAGCAGTTCAAGCTTATGCAATGAATGGGCTTGGTGAAACGATTAAAACAAGCATCAAAGATATTGGTAAAGGGACAGATAAGCAGGAGCAGGTGGTTATTCCTAAGTCTGTTACGAGTAGTAGACATAGAGATTCGGATCCCTTAACTGATAAGCTAAATAGAACAGATGAGGATTAATTATGGGATTTAGTATAGGTGGATTTGCAAGTCAGACGATAAAGACCTTGGGAGGATCTATTCAAGGTGCTGTAGGAATGATTGGTGGAGCTACATCAAAAACAATCACAGGAAGTCTTACAGCTATGAATAAGTCAGGTGCTTCATGGTTTAATCCTGCTATAACAGCAGGCATTAAAGCAGCAACCAATATTGCTGGGAATTATATATCAGACTCTTTAAATAAGTTTGCACAGAAGGGAGTCAATTCTGCTTATTCAACACAGATAAATAAAACTCCTGGATTGTCAAACCAGTATGCAAGATATGTGTTTGAAAAATCTGCTGTAGAGGGAGGGATGATAACCAATCCTATTGAGTATAGTGGGTATACTCCTGATATTACTGGTCCTGTTCCTCCAGCATATATCATAAAGGTATTCAATACGAAGAATCGGATAGTTAAAGGTGTTATGCAAGAAGGATTTGGAATGTCAACAAGCTCAAATTGGGATCCTCTTATTCCTTTTGGTATAGACAAACTTGTAAATTATGTGTCACAGCTTGCAGGAAAATCTTTGATGTCAAAATGGATGACAAGAAGAATGTGGACAGGAACAAAGCCATTGTCTCTGAATGTTGTTCTTAGGTTTAATGCAGTAAATGATGAGTGGGTAGAGGTAACAAGAGCCTGCATGAGACTTCAGCAGATGGCACTTCCTTCTCTTCCTTTTAAAGATGGAAGTGCTTTCAATGTATTGCCATTGGTGCATCCTCCTGGACCATCTCCATTTAAAGGAACAGGTGGATTTGATGATGCAAATCTTGCGACAGGAGTTCTTGATAATGTATATACAGGAATGGGAGACCAAATAACAATAGAAATTGGAAAGTTCTTGAGATTTCCAAGTGTTATAATAAAGTCTGTTGATGTAAAGTTCGAGCCGAAGTTTACAAAGATGAATTTACCCATAAGTGCAATTGTTAGGTTGACATTTGAAACTTATGAAATGATTATGCTTGAAGATCTTGAAAAGGTCTATGTGACTAAAGGATAAATATGGACAGAACGATTTATTATGAAAAGCAGAATGTGGTGAGTGGGGCAACAGAGACTGTGATTCCAGAGTTTGACTATTTGAATAACAACTTGTCGAATTTTGTTATGAATTACGATCCTTCATATTATACAGTTAAAGAAGATGATAAGGCAAGACCTGACTTGATTAGTTATAAAACATACAGAACTGTTTCTTACTGGTGGCTGATATGTTATGTGAATGAGATACAGAATCCGTTTTTGGATGTTTATGTGGGACAGCTTATGGTGATCCCAAACATATTGGATATTTATGATTTTTACAAAAAGTATAGGATCGTTAGATGACAATAGGAATAGCTGGTAATTATACACTTAGGATGAAGTTTGGTGAGAGCGATATCCCATTGGTTCCTTCAGGTATCAATGAGATAACCATCATTCAAGACATGAATAGATTTCTGCCTTCATTATATATTAACATGGCAGATCCGAGTGGCATACTTACTCACATTAAACCTTTTGACAAAGAGATGAGTAGAATAAATATTGAAATAGGATCTCTTGATGCCTCTGCTGTTACAAATACTTTCTCATTCTGGACATATAGAAGATTTCCTGATGCAATCAGCACAACAGGAATGATGTATGAGATGAATGCATTGCTTAATGTTCCAAACCTTTTCAATCCTACTTTTACAAGAGGGACAAAGGGAATGCTTGGTGACATTCTTGCTTCAATAGCATATGATGAAATGGCTGTTGATGGAGTAAACTTTAGTCCTGCTCTTGCTGTTGAGAAGACAGTTCTTCAACCACAATGGTCTAATTCAGATTTATTTAAGTATTTAAAGAAAACACTTGGAGATGAATTGGGATATGCTTATAAGCCATTCATATATGTGACTGATAGCAATTTCATATTCTCTTTTAGAAGTCTTGAGGATATGTCCCAGTCGGATCCGACATACAAGTTTATAATAAATGATGAGCCATATAAAGATTATCGTGCTGTGTCTGATTATAGAATATATGACAATTATAATGTTTTAGGGACAAAAGGTGTTAGGGAACAGAATTACGGATACTTTGATTATGAGGTGGGACAATGGGTTGCAGCACAGGATAATTATAGAGACTTCTTCTCACTCTCTGATTACATTGCTTCTGACATTCAAGATCCAGGAGAAGGGCAAGCAATATTTGATACAGGAAGAACAAATGAATTTTCATGGAACTTCTTAGGAAGAGTGAGATCTGAATTTTATACAAGAATAAATGACCTTACGAAATTGTGGATAACAACATGGGGAATCCCTAACATAGTTCCTGGAGAGGTCTGTAAAGTCTTATTTGCACAAGGGTTGATGAATGGGAATCTTGCGACTTATCAGTATTCAGGGTATTGGATGATTGAAAGAGTGGTGCATACCTTTGGTGATACCTTTATAACCAAGCTTTTATTGACGAGGGCAGGCATTGATACCGACCAATACACATCATTGACACCTGCGATTAGAAGGAAGAGATAATGGAAAAAGTAGAAAGCAACTTAAAATTCTATGGCAATTACAGAGGTCTGGTGACAGGTGTAGCAGACCCATACTATGCTGGTAGAATACAGGTTCAAGTATATCCTATGCTGTATGGGGTTGATGTTGCTCTTTTGCCATGGGCTGTCCCAGCAATGCCTATTTCTTCTGGATCTGCAACAGGAACAGGAACATTCGCAGTGCCAGTGGTCGGATCGTATGTATGGTGTTTCTTTGAGAATGGTGACATATATCAGCCTGTTTACTTTGCTGAGGCACCAACAGCAACTATTGGAATCCCTGCAACTGCACAAGGAGCAGGATATCCAAACACAAGGGTTGTCAGAACACCAGCTGGTATTGAAATAGTTATGGATGATGCTGGTCCTTATATACAAGTGACACATCCTTCTGGTGCTGTGGTTGTGATTGGCACCCAAGGAGAGATGGCAGCACAGAGTCCTAAAGACATAAGTCTACAGGCTGGTGTGAATATAAATTTAGGAGCAACAGTAAACATAAGTGTGATAGCTACAGCAGACATAGCCATACAGTGTGGTGGCAAATGCAATATTACATCTGTGGGAGAAACGAATATAGAAGCAACTGGTAATGCAAAATTGAAGTCTGCTGCGATTGTAAATGTAGAAGCACCAACAATAAACATAGCAGGTGTTTTAGGAGTGAATATAAACTAATGGCAACTAAAAGAATAGCATGTTTGGGAGATCCTGCAACTCATCCTGGAGTTATAAATTTGAGTGGGCAGACATTGAATCTTAAGAAGGCAGGTGGACTTCCGATTGCGTGTTTGGGAGCAACTTTTGCTTGTACGATACCAACACATGGAACGACTCCTATTACACCTATTACTATTAAATCGTTCGTTGAGGGAAAACTTATCATAACAGAAGGAGCCACGGCAGGTTGTGGGGCAACAATTCAACCACCACCAAGACTGGTTCTTGTGGAGTAAATTATGGCTGTCGTAGTTAGAAGAAAACCATCTGATGTAGTTTGGAGTGATATAGACCACAGGTTTATAACTGACTCCCAAGGGAATATTAAAACAGTAAACAATATTGATTCTGTTATTACTTCTATGGATAATATAATGACCACATATCATGGTGAAAGAGTTATGCTTCCTCAGTTCGCATCAAGAATGAGGGATCTTTTATTTGAACCAATTAATGAAGACATGATGGGGTTCTTGGCTACGGAAGTCAAGAATGTGATTGAGTCATGGGACAATAGAGTAAAGGTAATTGCTGTTAGCACTTCAGCAGATCCTGACAAAGGATATGTGCAGATGGATATTGAATTTGCTGTTAAGGGATTTCAGGGTGCTTTTACTTATACCAAAAAATTTACATAGGAGTAAAATATGGCTACCAAATTGATTGATTATGTTGATTACGATTTCGATAGGCTCGTTACCCAGCTCACGAATCGCTTGAAGGCAACTGATACTTGGAAGGACACTTATCGTTCTTCTACAGGACAGATGCTTATTGAGCTATATGCTTATATAGGAAATCTTGTTCTGTATTACATCGAAAGAAGAGCTGAGGAGTCTTATCTTGAAACAGCACAGTTGAGGTCAAGTGTTATCAATTTGGTGAGACTCATCAATTACAATCCTAAGAGGAAAGTATCTGCGATAGGTGTTTTGAAGTTTACCATTGATGCTACAAGAGCTTATAAGGTTTATATACCTCAATATACAGAATGTAAAACATCAGCAGGAGCCAAGTATCTTGTTTCTGAAGATGCTGTAATTCTTGTTGGAGCTACAAATGTAACTGTCTCTGGAATTCAAGGACAACTTATTAATATAACTCTGTCTTCATCAGGAACAGCAAACCAAGAATATCAGATAGCAGATGATAGTGTTGAGAATACAAATCTATTCGTATATGTTGATGGTGAAATTTGGACAGAGGTGTCTTCATTTACTTCTTCAACTAGCACATCAAAGGAATATAGAGTAAGGTCTGAGCTTGATGGAACCATAACAGTTCTTTTTGGTGATGATGTGTTTGGTAAGTCTCCAGCATTAGGAAGCACAATCTTGTTGAAGTATATTAAATCAACTGGAGTGAATGGTAATGTGTATGAGACTGATAAGATAACATCCATCACAGGAACAATATATGATGGAAATGATGTGGCTGTTACTGATATAACAGTTACAAATGAGGATGTGTTCATTGGTGGTGATGATGCTGAAGACATCGAAACAATAAGAAGTGAAGCACCAAAAGTATTTAAGACTGGTGATAGAGCTGTAACAAAGACTGATTTTATATCCATTATAGAGAATTATGCTGGTGTTGCCAATGCAAATGTGTGGGGGGAGAATGAAGAGACTCCTCCTAATTACAATTTATTTAATACTCTTAAAATATGTCTGCTCATGGAAAATTGGGCATATCCTTCTGCAGCATTTAAGCAAGTTTTATCAGAGTATTTATATACCAAATCGATGCTGACAGTAAAGTATGAATATACTCCTGCGATAATTTTATATGTTGTTCCTACAATGACTGTAAGAATAAATAGAGGGTTTACAAAGTCACAGTCTGAAACAAACATAAGTTCGACTCTTGCAGGAAGATTTCTTCTTGGCACAACTACATTGCTTGGAAGATCTAAAAGGATATCAGACTTAATCTCATATGTTGAAAATCTTTCTGAAGTTTCTTATGTTCATATGCATCTTGAAATAAGAAAGGAATTGGTTAGTTATTATGATTCATATTATCTATATGGAGAGATGCTGCAAGCACTTCCTGCTGTATCAAACTCTGTATCAATATATGTTGGAGCCACAGATACGACAGCTATTTTAATAGCTCATACAGATATAGATGGGAACTTTGTTCCAGATGATAGCTCATATTGGATTGGTGGGACAGTTAATCTTACCACAGGATATATAGGCATTGATGCTACTGTTCCTTCTGGTGAATTCATCTGGGTGAGATATCAGCAGGATAATTCAGCTTTGAATTCACAGGGAGATGTGGTTGTTGACCAAGACCAAGTCTGTCAGATGTATAATGATGAGGCAGACATAACCGAGATTAAGTATGTTGATGAAGCATAACAGGAGGACATAATGAAGAAACATGATTGGTATCATTCGATTTGGGAATTCGAATTAAGAGACAAAAATGGTAAGCTTATTGATAAGTGGTCGCAAAGAAATGCTTTGGTTGACCAAGGAGAGAATAACATTCTCGATTCTTATTTCAGAGGACTTAATGCTCCTATAGAATTCTATTTAAGACTGTGCAATGATACTCTTGATGAGGGTGACCAGCTTAACACAATTGTTGGAGAGCCGACAGCAAATGGTTATGCAGCACAGTTGATTGAAAGAAGTGATGTTGGGTTTCCGACAATAGAATTGCATGAAGGAGATTATAGAATTATATCAAAGCAAGTAACATTCACTGCTACTGGGGGTGATATTGGTCCTGTTAATACAGGATACCTTGCTACAACATCAACTAATCTTGGAAAATTAATAGCTTTCGTTAACTTTGATGTTCCGAGAACTATATTGAATGGAAGCAGTTTGCTTGCAAAATTTCAAGTAAAATTACAATAGGTGAATAATGGCTGACATAACTTACACATTTGAATTAGATATAACATCACAAGTCTCTTTTAATGAGTTATTACTGAATCAGACTTATACATTCCAAGCATTGGCAAAGATAGCAGCAAGTATAGAGACGACTGGTGCTGTTTTTATAGATCTTAGGGAATTTGTTCCTGAAAAATTTAGGGAATCCCAATTGTTGCAGGACTATCTTGATGCTGTTGGTTTATATCTTGGGACATGGCTATCCAAGATAGATGACATGAAGTATCTTGTAGATCCTTGGAATGTGAGTGATGAGCTTAAAGTTACAATTCCTGGGCAAACATATGTGACAGATGAAGAGTATATTTCTTTGCTTGCAGGTTTGCTTGGTCTTACGATAACAAAGAATGTTGGGCAAGACATAGATGATTTTAGAAGACAGCTTGTAAATGCTATTGACTGGTATAAGATAAAAGGATCTTATTTATCATTGCAAGATGCTATTTACATTACCAATCAGAAGATAACCATTAAAGATTTTTACACAAATAATTATGTTGACTTCATATCAGAAGACTGGTTTGTTGCTGATTATCCTGGAGAAAATCCTTCTGGACTTGACTCTACATATTACAAATCTCCTCATTTTGGTCTTCAGTTATTGCTTGACCAAGTATATTATACTGCTGGTGGTGAGTCTTATCTTTGGAGAGGTGATGATAAGTTTGCAAATGTGAGAGGATATGTTGAAGAAATAAGACCTGCGAATACTGTTCCTCATTATATAATTAGAATGGATGCACCTACCAGTGAAAGTGGTGTGATGATAACGACAAGTTATGAAGTTAATACAAGAAGAATATATGAGCCATGGGTGTTCTCAAGGTATTATTTTGACCAATATTATCTGAATCCTACATCAGGATGGACACTTGATTCTGGCGTATTCTTTGATTTTACTTTTTCTGCTTTCTTGGCAAGTGTTAACACATGGAAACTTGGGACTGGTAATATTGACAATCCTCCTGATACTTCTGATTGGGATGTCGAGACTCCTGTTCTTACAGGAACGATTCCTGCTTCTCTTATCAGGTTATATAGTGATAGGACAGAATATGAAGTAGTAATTCCTGATGCAACAGTCCAAGCAGGATTGACAGAATTGGGACTATATCTTTCAGATGGGACGACTTTAGTGATAGGTTGCACTTTCCCAGAGATAGATAAGATAGCAGGGGTTGAGTTAAGAATCCTTGTCATAATGTATAAGTAAAGGAGATAGCCATGACACAAAAAGTTTCGTTACAATTTTTCGATGCAGCAGATGCGAAAGAAGTGAATGCAAGACTTTCTATTCTTCAGCAAATTGGTATTTATCGAGGTGGGTATATAACTAAAATTACAGATTCTCAAGTATCTGTATCAGCTTTGGTTTGTGAGATATCTGATGGAACATATCAGGTAAAGGTTGATTCAGATGCTGCTGAGCTTGTTACAGTATCAATTGCAGCACCATATGTTGTTCTTCGATGGGTATATGCAGAGTCTCCAAGTAATGTCATGACCTATGTTGGTGTGGCATCAGTGGGCATCTTGGCAAATGATATAGTTGTTGGGCAGTGTATATACGCTGGTTCAATCATGACTGGCTTTGATTATGTTCTCAGAACGACACCAGATGTTCACGACTTGTTCTTGAAAGTTGTTCCTACGATTCCTGCTTCAATGCAAGTTAGAGTTAAACCAGGAAAGATAAATTATGGGGTGCAGAATTATAACATCATTGACCAGATAAGTGGTGTGCTTATTGCACCGACAACAAATCCAAGAATAGACTTGATTTATGCTGACACAGATGGTATAATAAAGGTGTTCACGGGAGTGGAAGCAGTGACTCCTGTTGCACCTGATTACAATGGTAAGTCAGGATTGGCTGAAATTACCTTAACAGTTGGGATGACTACAATACCTGTAACTTCAATTACAGATGTTAGGGCATTTCTTTCTGGTGGTGGTTATGCCATTTATGCACCGTAAGGAGAAAAATATATGAGTACTCCACATAAAGCGATAGCTCCAGGAACACAAGGGTCTTGTCCGACCAATGTTGTTGCCTTTACAGATTATCCTGTTACAGCAAATGTAACTTTGATAAGGAAAACTCACATTGATGAATTGAGAGCATCTGTAAATGCAGAGCAGACAAGAAGAAATTCTGTTAATACAGAATGGACAGATGCTCCTATAGTAGCAGGGCAAACTCTTCCAAGAAAGATACATGTTGATGAATTGAGAGCATCAACTCTTCTTATAAGAGATCCTGTTATATATGAATCACACAGTTGTCCTGCTAATCAAGATACTTGTGTTTGTGAAGCACATGTTATACTTACAGCAAAGCAAGCTGGTGGTGGAAGTGATACATATTGTGTATTCTGTCAAGATTATTGCACTGCGAATGTACTTGGGTATTGTCCTACAGATGCATCTTCAGAAATATCTTGGACAGATCCTACGATAGTTGCGGATGAAACAAAGGTAAGAGCTGTTCATGATAATGAGCTCATGGAACAGATTAATATACAAAGTGCTCAATGTGTCTGTGAGGCAGAGAGATGTAACTACTGTGCTGACTGCGGACATTCTTATCAGCAGTGGTATTCTTATTGTTCTCACGCAGGATGTGCCTGCGATGACCATAAATATGGTGAGTGTTCACATGTTACTCTTTGGACATATTATTGGGTGAATAACTGTGCAACATTAGATGATCCGTCAATGGATTTTGATGTTGCATTAGGAAATAACATCCCTCCTGGAATTGATGCAGGAGATGAAGTGCCTTGGAATTGCATGTGTGGTTTCACTCCTCCTGGAATAAATTGGTCAGGAGCAAAAGCAGCATGGGGATGTATGTGTAACCCATTCGTATGGCAAGGATGATTATGACAGGCAAAGAGTTGATGCAAGGAAGACTCCTGCATTTTTATATGATTTTAACACGAGACTGTAATCTTAAATGTAGTTTCTGTTACCAGCCTGAGAAGTTTCGAGCCAAAAAGAGCATGAGCATCAAGACTGCTGATGACTCCATAAAATGGATGTTTGATAACTTTGATGAAGACAAAATTAAAGTTATGCTCTGGGGTGGTGAACCACTTCTTAACATGGATGTGGTTAAGCACTTACTGAATACCTACCCACAAATAAGATTCACTGTTGTTACAAATGGCTATGTCATTACCAAAGAAATAAAAGAATACCTCCTTGACCATTCCCAGAATCTGCATGTAAGCTTAAGTGTTGCAAACAATCAAGAGAATAGTGATACCTATATAGAAGATTTGAGTGAAGCAATTGAGCTTGTGGCAAAGACTTATGGGGATGTTCATCATGTCTCATGCAATGCTGCAAAAATGTATGATGATTATATAAAGCTTGAGCAAATGGGTGTTCCTGTTATTAGGATGTCGGTTCCCAGAGATGTGGATATGTCAGATGAATTGCTTGCTCAGATAGAGGTGCAGTGGAAGAGGATCGTTGACCATGTTTACTTTGAGGACAAATTCAATTTAGGCAGAACAAATTTTGATAGAGGTATTCAATCCAATCTTAATCCTTACACAAGAGGACAGAAGATGGGTGAGATGCAACCTTACTTCTGTGGATGTGGATACCTGTATACTTCAATTGATGTAGAGGGTGATGTGTTTCCGTGTGATTGGTTCTGTGGTCTTGATAAATATAAGTTTGGTAATATTTATGAAGATCTTGATTATGAGACTGTAAAGAAGTTTAAAGACTGGCACGACAACAAAGATAAGATGTATAATTTTTGCAAAGACTGTGAGATACCAGACAACAAATTATGTCCAAGAGCAATGTGTTTGGCAGAAAACCTTGAGAAGACAGGAGATTTATTTAAACCACAAAATAGCTATTGTAGAGCTAATGTTTTAGAATATAGGGTGCATAAATATCTTGTTGAAAAAGCAAATGCGAAAGGAGTTCTGTCATGAGTGGAAATGAAGCAATAAGTCTTTGGGTGTCTTTTATTGTTTGTTTTATTTGTTCTTTTGTGCTTGGGGGTCTTACTATTTATACTTATACCATATTGAAGAGAAAAAGAGAGAGCAGAGGTCTTGGTATGAATATAAAAGAGTTTATTATTCTAATTGCAAGAAGCAAAAACAAAAAGAGAAGCATTGATGTTTGTAATGTTTCAGAAGTTCTGAGACTGACAAATGATGAGCTTGGTGGTGAGCTCTATAGAGCCATAAAGGGATAATGAAGAGTATTTATTTGCTGTTGACAGATAGTTGCAACCTACATTGCTCCTTTTGCTATAAGGAAAAGCTGTTAAAGGAAAACAGGTCTGGTCTTATGAGTAAAAGCAGGGCAGAGAGAGCCATAGAATGGTCTATAGACAGAGGGGCAATAGATCCCAACGAAAGGGACACGACTATATACTTTTGGGGTGGAGAACCATTTATGGCATGGAAAACCATGCTCCATACACTTGAAAGGTATCCTCAATTGTTCTTTTGCACAAATACCAATGGAGTTGCCATAAACGATAGCAACTCTGACATACTGCGACAGCATATGTATCATTTCAGAGTAACACTTTCGCTTGGTTCTGCGTATGATAAGTTCGGGGGAATTGATAAGGCATTGGTGAGATTGAAACCAGCCATAGATTTGATTAAGGAGTCACACGGAGGATGGGGAGTAAATTTTACTGTTGACAATGTGGATAGGATGTATGAAGACTTTGTGATGATGCATGAGAGTGGTATTCACAATATTCTTATTGACATGCCTACTCACAGAGAAATAACTGCAGAGTATCAGGAAAAGTTTATTGATGCTTATCTCAAGATACTTTTTGGATTTCATAAAGACAAGAATAGTGGATTCAAATTCTTTGATAAGCACATGTCTGAAGAGATGGCTGAAAAGCCAAAGAGGTTAAGATATTGTGGTTCTGGTGTCACAAGGTTGCTTGTTGATTTTGATGGAGATGTATATCCTTGTGATGGCATGTATATAGTTAAGAGAATGAAGTTGGGCAATATATATAAGGAAGTGGATTTTAGTAAACTCACAATGCTTGAAAGACTTGCTGACAATCCAGAAAAGCTTTACATGTATTGTAATGATTGTGAAATTGGAGATGTTTGTCCCAGAGCAAAGTGCATGGGAATGAATATTGAATTAACAGGTAACATGTTTAAGCCAGATCCAAATTGGTGCATGATATGTAAGACTTACGCAAAGCTCAATCAAAAATACCATGAGCTAAAAAGGGAGAAGAGTTATGAAACCAGCAATATCTAATGTGGATTTATTTGTCACGGAGGAATGCAATCTTGATTGCAAGTATTGTTTCCATCCTAAAGGAGCACAGACATTAACAATTGACAATATGAAAAAGATTGTTGATAAGCTCGCAATTCTCTGTGCAAAAAAGATAACATTAAATTTCTGGGGTGGTGAACCTCTCCTGTATCCTGAAGTTGTCATTAAGACAATTGAGTATGCATCAAAATTCTGGCACAAGGATAATTTCAGACCGACATTAGTTACGAATGGAACCATATATGATAATGACCTTTTCAAAACACTTAAGAAGCACAATGTTGAGATACAGGTTAGTCTCGATGGTGATGCTGACACAAACGAAAAGGTAAGAGGTAAGACACAACTGGTTGCTGATAATATCAAAAGGATATTGACAAACTTTCCTAACACAAGTGTTCGGATGACATACTTGCCAGAGAATGTGCACCGATTGGTTCAGAACATCCTCTTTATAAAGAATCTTGGAGTCAAAAGGGTAATGCATCAGGCAGCAATTGAAGAAGATTGGAACAATGAAGCAGTCAAGACATATGCTGAACAAATGGAGACTCTCTTTAAGATGAGATTGAAGCATGCTGATTTAGGAGTAAGCTTTGTTGATAAAGGTCTCAACATCTGTGATGATAAGCAAAGAATTGATTTGGGATACTGTGGTGCAGGCAGAGAGTTGATTGCTGTCCTTCCAGATGGCTCTGTGTATCCTTGCCATCGTGCTGCAAGCAATAAGTTATTTAAGCTTGGCAGTATACTTGAGGGAAATATAATAAGAGGAATGTTCCTTAACATTGATAAGGCATCAACAGGATGCACTAATTGTAAAGCATGGAAGCATTGTCACACTTGTTTAATGACTCATTATCAAGTGAATAAGAAACTTGAAATACCTGTTAAAAATTATTGCAAGCTGATGGTTGTTGAAGCAATGCTTGCTCATAAATATCTGCCATTATTAAAAGGAGCAAACAGAGATGTTGTGTTGAAAAATATGGCAACAGTAATCGCTGACATGGCAGAAGAGATTGCTGAAATCAAGAAGATGGTTGCTGAAATTCAAAAAGGAGACAAAAGTGAAGTTAAAAGTTAGAGATTTGGGCACTCCTGTATTGAGAGAAAGACCGCAAGGATCTGAGCTTGTTAGATATAAAATCATAGATATAAGTGGAGTTGATTTAAATCCAGAATGGAAAGTTATTGATGTTTCGCAGGATTATGATTCAGCATCAAAGCTTGACGGAATATATTATCTAACAGAAGAAGAGTATAGTATGGTTCTTGCTGTTGGGGCAACAGTAAAAGTAATTCCTGTTGATGAAACCAATAAGAAACAGGACATCCCATTACCATGAAAATATTTGCAGCGATACCAAGTTATAATAGGCAGGACAAGCTTATCAAATGCATAGAGTCAATTGAAAGAAACAAAGAGCATTTAGGTGAGCACAAGCTTATTCTTGGTCTTTATTTTAACACGACACAAGAGGTTGAGTTCTTTGAAGAGCTATATGGAAAGACTGACTGGGTATATCCTTTCTTCATAAACGAAGAGCATCGTGCACCTGACTTATGGAATAGCATCCTTACAAAAAATCAAAGTGATTTGGTATGCTATCTCAGCGATGACCTTGAGCTCGAGCCACACTGCATGATAAATGCTATTGATTGCATGAACAATATGTTTCCAGATCTTGATGGAGTTGTAGGACTTAGCATAACAAACTTCCCTGAGAACAGAGTTGTTCAAGCATCATTTGGTCTGATTGGAACCAAATTCGCTGATAGATTCCCTGATAGACATGTATTTTGTCCTGAATACAGCAAGTTCTGCATAGATAAAGAACTTGAAATATATGCTAAAAGCATTAACAGATTTCATTATTGCACTGCTGCAAGATTGTATCACCATCATCCTGCTCATAGCAAAAGTGCACCTGATGAGACCCATATACATGTTAGGAAACATCTTTTGATTGATATGCAAATGAGAACAAAGAGGCAGGAAAAAGGATATCTTTGGGGCAAAAATTTTGAACTGATAGGAGTTGCATGATTAAGTTTTCTTTGTTGTGTCCAACACGAAACAGACTTGAAGGAGCACATAGACTTCTTCATAGTGTAAGAACTTTATCTTACAATCCTGATGAGGTTGAAGTCTTATATGGGGTTGATGGTGATGATACCAAGACAATAGAAGGATTTAAACAGCTTGCGAAAGTATCACCAAGTTGGAATTTTAAGGTATATATAAGAGAAAGAAGTGAATTTATCAATGGTGATTATTATTCTTGGTTGTGTCAATTTGCAACAGGGAAGTATCTCTGGGTAACAGGAGACGATGTGATTGTCACGAACAAAAACTGGGATAAGCTGGCTTATGATAAGCTTGAGAGCTATCTTGAAGACAAGCCTGATGGAATTGCATATGGCATAATCAATGATGGCACTCCAGCTCCAGGAGGAGCAAAAAAGACTTTTTGTTGCTTTCCGATTGTATCTTATGAGGCATATAAATTGCTTGGGTTTGTTTTACACACAGAAATTCCTACATGGGGAGCTGATACAGTTTTGTATGAGTTATATACTCACGAGAGAGTTAACAGAGCTCTTGATTTGACAAAAGAGGTGATAGCAAACCACATAAGTCATCACACAGGATTGGCAAGAAGAGACAACATAAGCATAAATATAGAAAGAGTGCATAAAAAGTATTCGGGTGGTCAAATACTTGGAAGAGTCAGAAGAATGGTTCTTCCTTTGAATGTTAATGCCCTTGCGACTCATATAGAGGAGATGGGAAAATTAAAGGAGAAACTGAATGAAAGAATGGTCAAAAAGCAACCAGTTTAACTCATTCAATTCGTGGAAAGGTCTTCTTTATTCTGAATGGTATAAAGCCATAATTGAATGGAGAGACGGAGTAAGGACAGCTCCACTTCCACCTATAGAAGTTAGTCTGGATCCAATTCATGCCTGTCAATTAATGTGTGAGCATTGCAATGCTCATCGTTATCTTACCGAAAGTATTCCTGGAAGCAAAAGAATGTCTGATGAGCATATTGTCAAACTAACCAAAGCTGTTTCAGTTTGGGGAGTCAAAGGCATATGTTGGGGTGGTGGAGGAGAACCAAGTCTTCATACCAAGCTTGGTGAATGCATGGAAATAGCTCACAAGATGGGTGTCAAGAATAGCATTGCGACAAATGGCATAAACTATGATGACACACTCATTAGACAAGCTGTTGAAACTTGCAGATGGATTGGTGTCTCAATTGATGCTGCAAAAAAGGAAACATATAAGATTGGAAGGAAAGCAGATAAGTTTGATGTTGCTGTTACAAATATAAAGAAGATGGTAAAGGCATCAAGAAAAGCAAAGTCAGGTTGTGATGTCTCTTTCAAATTTCTTATCTTTGATTACAATCAGCATGAGATATATGATGCATGCTTGCTTGCCAAGAAACTTGGGGTAAGGGACTTCCATGCAAGACCAGCTGATTGGAGACACCAAGGATTAGGAGATTGGAAGAAGAAGCAAGGCATATACGATCTTGATTTAATCAAACAACAGTTTGAAAAATGTCATAGCATTGAGACAGAGAAGTTTAGGGTATTTACAGTAACACATAAGTTTAATGCTGATTTTACTCCAAGGAGAGAATTTGAAAAATGTTGGGCATCACCAATTTGCATACAGCTCTGTGCGAATGGTAAGATATATCTTTGTCCTGATGTTCGACACTCTGAGGATTATGAGTTGGGTGAGCATTTCCCAGATCCCAGTGCAATGATGAAGATGTGGGGAAGCAAGAAACATTATGATATGGTCTTTGGCGATACAGCCAAAAAATGTACAAGCCGATGCACATTCTCTCCATACAACACACAAATGGAAAAGTTGTTTGTTGGAGATGATAATCCGATGTGTTGGCAGTTCGTGTAGAAAGGATGGCTAAGATGATGGTTGGTGAATGGATTTTGGTTTCAATTGGTGCTTTGTTTTTGCTTTTGATTATCTGGGGTGGTTACAGAGAGAACAGTCGAAAGTATAAGGAAAGGCAGATATTTGAGGCACATGGTAGAATCTCGGACCACTGTGCGAGAGAAGGTGATTATGAGCTGGTCAATAGTGAAAGGAGGGAATAAAATAAAAGTGATGACTATTGGATGGCTCGGATGGAACAAATAAAATAACAAAAAACAGGAGGAAAGTAAAATGAAAAAGTTGTTCGCATGTATGTTAGTTGTAGCTGTTATGATGTTTGCATCAACAGCGATGGCTGCCGATATAAAAGTGAATGTTGGTGCCGAAACAGATTTCATCATCGATAAGAATCTTAAAGTTGATGATGTAAAAGGCATTAATGTTAACTACTCAGCTCAAAGATATGATATCAAAGCTGATGTCCTTCTTGGAGAGAATGTAAGAATTACTCCAAAGGCTGGTTTATCAACGGCACAAGCTGATACTGCAATTGGATCTACAAGTGTGGATCTTGATAGTGGTGTTGGATTTAACCTTGGTGTTGATGCTCAGGTTGATGTTTATAAACACAAATATGCTAATCTGGCTCTTATTGGTGGATATAGATTATCTCGAGTGGATATTGATACAGTAAAACTTGCTGTGTTGAAGATTGACAATCCTATTGAGACAATACTTTATACTCATGAATGGGAAATCGGAGCAAAAGTGTATAAGGATTTAAGTGAACTGAATGAGGATATTCCTGTAACTGTATATGTCGGTGCAGTGTATTCGGATCTCAGAGGTAACTTGGATGCTAACTTATCACTTGTTGATATTGATACAGATATAAGTGCTGAAGACAATTTTGGTCTTAGGCTCGGAGCATCTGTAGCACCAATCAATGGCTGGGAAGCATCAGTTGGTCTTCGTCTTATTGATGAGACAGCAATTGTTGCAGCAGCAAAGTATAAGTTCTAACTTAAAAGGAGATGGGGTCGGGTGCTTAACTGCATCCGACTCCAACTTATTATGAAAAGAGACATCGGAGACATAGTAGATCGATGGTCAATAGCAAAGCTTAAGAGCGAAAGGATTAAGTCAGAAGAAAGCAAAAAGGAATTTGCTGCTTTTGATATAGAGCTCAAAGAATGCTTTGATAGACTTTCTAACATAAACATCAAACAGTTTTCTGAAATGATGCTCAAGATAAATGATTTCATCTGGCAATTAGAAGCAGGACTGAAAAGTGGTAAGGAAAAGCTTGTTAATCCTTGCTATATATTCGATCCTGAAAATGATGCAACTCTTGCCAAGATAGGAACAGCAACCATTCTTATAAGGAATTTTAATTCCTTAAGAGTTGATTTAAAGAATATGATTAACTCATTGGCTGGTGAGGGATTTCAGGATAAAAAACAAAATCATTTATCTCAGGAAAATGGAAAATCGAATTAGTTGTGCAACCTGTGGATGTTCATATATAAATTATGGTGAGTCCAAAGGATGTCCTATTTGCCTGATGAATGAGGATAGAAAGAAACGATATGAATACGAACGGAAGAATAGCTCTGATAAGAAACAGCAGAAGGGTTGCATTATACCAAGGTCTTTCTGATGACTATGCTGCAATTGAGCCACCTGTCTGGATGATGATGAGAGAACAGATGCTTAAGGCAGACGGAAAGCAAGTATTCATAATCGATAATGAGGTTGAGAATCTTACAACTTATGGAATTATAGAGAAACTTCAGCATCTTAAAATATCAAAAGTTGAGATTTACCCGACGGGAAATCATCCATCTGCTTACATTCAGCAGAGAGATGGTGTTGAGAATTTTGCAGAGCACATTAAGAGTGTCATTCCTGATGTTCAGATTAAATATAAATTAGACTTTCGTCCGACAGATATTGAGGCTGATTGGAGTTCGTTTAAGATGAACAGATATAAAGCTCACAATTGGCATTGCGACTGGGGCAACAAACCAAGATCTCCGTATGGTGTTATCTTTACTTCTATAGGCTGTCCTTACTCTTGCAAGTTTTGTTGCATAAAAGATTTTTATGGAGAGAGGTATGTTGAGAGAGATCTTGAAATGGTTCTGGATGAAATTGACATACTTGTTGAGCAGAATGATATAAAGAATTTTAAGATGATGGATGAGCTGTTCTTTTATAAGAAGGACAGAGTCAATGAGCTTTGTGATATGCTGATTGAGCGAGATTATGGTTTGAACATTTGGGCATATGCAAGGATAGATACAGTGCAAGATTTTCTTCTTGATAAGATGAGAAAAGCAGGATTTCGATGGCTTGGTATAGGAATTGAGAGTGGCAATGAAGCAATCAGAAAAAAATCCATGAAAGGAAATTTTACAAACAAGAAGATTAAAAGTGTTTTGCAAAACATTACAGATAATGGCATATATGTTGGAGGCAATTTCATCTTTGGCTTTCCAGAAGATACCTGTGAAACAATGCAAGAAACTCTTAATTTTGCGAAAGATTTAAAATGTGAGTTTAATAACCTATATACAATGATGGCATATCCAGGAAGTGAATTGTATGAGCTTGCAGTTAAATCTGAATGGAAACTTCCTCCGACATGGTCTGCATATTCACAGTATTCATATGATTGTCATCCTATAAGAACACAGCATCTTGAAAATGTAGAGGTGCTTAGATTTCGAGATAAAGCATTTAATTCTTTGTATAGTGATATTTCTTATCTTTCTTATATAGAGAAAACATTTGGAAGAAAAGCTGTTGGTAGCATAAAAGAGATGACTGCTGTTAAACTAAAGAGAAAGTTACTGGAGGCAAAATAATGAAGATGTCCAATATGACCAATTATCTTATCGGACAGCCTATGTTTGAGCTGAAGAAAAAGATTAGGGAATATCAAGTGCAAGGCAAAGAGATCTTGCATTTTGAAATAGGAGACTCACACTGGGATGCTCCAAGAGTTGTTGGTTCTGCTGTGGTAAGATCCATAAGATTAGGAGAAACTCATTATACTGCATCTGGCGGAATGATGGAGCTTAAAGAAGAGATTGTGAAAGCGACTCACAAAGAGTATCACATGATAGTTAAGCCAAGCCAGATTCTTGTAATTCCTGCCAATGCTGTAATTGATTTTGTAGTTAGGTGTTTGTGTGAGAAGGACGATGAGGTTATCGTAACAGATCCTTGCTTTCCTACATACACCTCTGTTCTCAGCTATACAGGAGTGAAAGCTGTAAAGGTTAATATTCTTGGCAACACAAATCATAATGCGGATTATGAAAGCATAAAAAGTGCAATGACTGATAAGACAAAGCTTGTCGTTGTTAATTCACCTTGCAATCCTACTGGTGGGATAATTCATTCAAGTGAGCTTGCTGCTATACAAGGAATTTGTGAGGCAAAAGGGATTCCTTTGCTTTGTGATGAGGTATATTCAGGTATGATAT
>Ga0307377_10001413_pt1 | contig 30529 bp, 28 predicted proteins | sample TR3MG_FD_202535 | JGI IMG/M metagenome (GOLD analysis project Ga0307377, IMG submission 202535) | Soil microbial communities from Risofladan, Vaasa, Finland - TR-3 | ecosystem: Environmental > Terrestrial > Soil > Coastal area > Acid sulfate soil | place: Finland: Risofladan, Vaasa | collected... | reverse complement strand
CCCGGACCGCAAGGTCCCCAGGGAAGCGGACTCGACAACATCTTCGCCTCACTCGTGGTCAAGTCTTTCCCGATTGGGGCGCCACCGGCAACCGATACCTTTGACTTCTCGCCTCGTAGGATCCGGGCCTACACGATCACCGGGGGAATTGGTGAGGCGAATTTTGCGCCTACCGGAGGACACATCGAGGAGGTCCAGCCAACCCCCATTTACGATGTGGACACCACACTCACGTTTGAGGTAATCTCTAGCGGATTCACCTTCGCCACCTTCAAGGTCTACTGCGCGGCCGCAACCAACTAAAGGAGGCCCTCAATGCGGCACTTTCTTTCCGTCGATGCGAGTGGCGCGATCATCGGCATGGCAACCCGTGGCGGCGGCTTTACTGACGACCACAATCTGGACGATCCGAGTTGTATGCACCCGGAGGCGTTGAACCACCGAAAACTTAGCGCCCGGGATCCGAGGTTCGACCGATTCGTCGAGTACGTCTGCCCGTGTACGTCCGAGGAGTTGAATTGCACCTGCGAGTGCCCGCGAGATCGGGCGAGCGATCACTACGCAGACGGCTCCGCACTCGTAGCTAAACCAGCACTCACCGTATTGATCGATGGCGCCAGTGTCGGAGACCCAATTGGCTCTACTCCCCACTCTCGCCCAACAGGCTCGGCCGTATCGCTCAAGCTGCTGGCCGATGTTCCGGACGGACACCAGGTGATCGTAAGAACCTCACGGTCGGCTGCCATCATTCGAGAAGAAACGATGCTGACCTTCAGCGGGGGCGAGACAGGCTCTCTAGAACTAAAAGCGCCGGCGAACGGTGTTACAGGGCTCGTTGCTGGTGCCAGCAAATACGTCAGGCCGTTCAAGGTAATGGTCCAAGGCTGGGAATGAGCGTTTCGGACGATCTAGTAACCCTGAACTGCAGGGTTACGACAAACCACCCGGCGGCTGGTGGAAAGCCCATTATCTGGAACCCGAAGATCGAGCGAGTTCACGACGACATTCTGCTGGTCCACAACGTGATACCAGAGCTCGACGGGTTTGAGGGTGTCGCCGAGGCCTACTCTGGGCTTTTCAGACCAAGCACGATCGTCTCGGACGAGTTCAAAGAGGAAGTCTCTGAGGAGGAGAGGACTAGCGACGAATATCTGCTTGGAGGCGTCGATTGTCCTGATGGGCTGCTTCTCTACACACTCTTCTGCAAGACGATGGAGGGGCAGGTTCTATCCTCATACTTCAGCATCGTAAATCCGCACGCAGTAGTCCACACTAGCTCTGGTTACAACCTGCTCCGTTATCGCGAGGGCGGCTTCTTCCGCGAGCACGTGGACGTTAAGCGTAACCACCCAGTTCTTGGGCAACGACGTCTCTCCACCGTCATCTTCTGCAACGACACCTTCGGTGGAGGGGAACTCGTGTTTCCTAGACAGGGACTTACCATCGAGCCTGAAACAGGACTCATGGTTCTATTCCCGTCCGGGTTTACACATCCACACGAGTCTACGAAGATCACTCGTGGGACCAAGTATTCGATAGTAGGTTGGTACTTTTAGATGTTCTACCGTTGGCGTGAGCCGAACAACATCCTGATGATGACGGACTTCGCCAATGTTTACGCAGGTGAGGATCTCTACATCCTCGGCGGGCATCCTTCTTTGAAGGATGTATCACTGGAACACCTGGAGAGTCCGGGCGTCCTGACTATGGCGCTGAACAACGTGCCTTATGTCTTCCCGAACCCGACCTTCTGGCTGACCGCAGACAAACCATCTCATTATGGAGGTCACTTCTTTCATCGGGCCGACATCGTCAAGTTCGCCCGGATGGACGTGAGTCTAGACCTCGTCCAAGAAACCGACCGTCAGCTAAGGACCTTCCCAAACACCTACTTCTACGAGCTGAACGGTGAGAAGTACGACACGAAGAACTTTCTGTCAGAGGGCGTAGACGTCGCGTGGTGGAACTCGATCTTCCCGATCGCGATTCAGACCGCCTGGCGCCTCGGGTTTCGAAGAATCTTCCTGGTCGGATGCTCCTTTTGGACATCCACCAAACGACCCTACGCCTGGCCGGCGACGATCTCGGAGGCCGAGAAAACAGAAAAGCAGCTCGTCTACAACTCAGACATCAAGCGGCTCGAAACGCTCAAGCCGCACTTCGAGGCGTCTAACCTTCAGATCTTCAGCTGCACCCCAGACAGCAGGGCCAACGAGATCTTCCAGTTTCTGCCTCTAGAAGAGGCGGTGGCAAGCACAGTGAGCTACCAACCGAAGCCCACATCGCTGACTCGCATCTACACAGGCCAGCGCGCTTAGCGGCCGTGTTCTACCGACGCCTAAACGACGAGCTCTTCACGTCCGCTGATCTGACCAATGCCTTCGTCGGCGCTCCGATCTTCATTGTCGCCGCGAGTCCAATCATCAATGAGCTCCCTCTGGGTGAGCTGGAGCGATCGGCGCTACCGACGCTGGCGTTGAACAACGTCCTCTACAGCTATCCGAAGCCGACCATGTGGCTGACGGCCGACAAGCCGGCCTGCTACGGCGGCCACTTCTTCGCCAGAGCGGACATCATCAAGTTCGCCTACATGAACTACCGTGACGACGTCGTAGGGGCGACCGGCAAGCCGCTCAAAGAGCATCCAATGCAGCTCTTCTACAACGCCACGGAGGACAAGTCGGCCGGCTTCTTCTCCGAAGAGCCGGCGTTCATCTGGTGGAAATCCGTATTCCCACTGGCCTTACAGCTCGCGTGGCGCCTCGGATCACGGCGCGTCTACCTTGTCGGCTGCTCGTTCGACAACAGCTCTGGGGCCTACGCCTACGCCTACGCGTCGAAGCTCAACGAATTCCAAGCGCAGTGGAGCCAGCTCACCTACAACGACGACGTACGTCGTCTTCGTCAGTTCGAGGCGGGCTTCAACGAACGCGGATTTCAGGTGATCAGCTGCACGCCGAACAGCAGGGCGAACAAGTTCTTGCCCTACCACCCGCTGAGTGATGCCATCGAGGCAGAGCTCAGGATGATGCCGCAGCCGACGTCAATCTCAGAGCTGAAGCACAGCTCTGAGTTCAGACCGCGAGTAGGCGGAACTTCGACTGGCTCTGGGCCTCGACCATCGGAGTGATCTTCGACTTCGGGGCGTAGCGCGATTCGGTCTTAAGTAGCAGCTTGCCACCACCCCAGTCGATGTCCGACATGCGGCTGGCCGCCCGCTGGCCGCCCTTTTTCGGCCCCATCGGACCGCCGACTTCCGACTTGCTTCGGTCGTAGGTGACCTTTGTGCCGTCTGGACGGGTGTTGGTGCTGGTACCGCCAGAGGACTTCTTCTCGCCGCCGGCCTTTGGAGCGGCCTTTGGGGCGGCCTTGGCCGCTGTGGCCTTTGGCGCGGCCGGAGCAGCAGCAGGCGCAGCAGGCGCAGCAGGCGCAGCAGGCGCAGCAGCGGCAGGCTTGTTGCCCGGGAAGAGATCAAGCTGCTGAGGTTTCGCAGCGGCCTTGGGAGCAGCAGGTGCAGCCTTGGGAGCAGCAGGTGCAGCCTTAGGGGCAGCAGGTGCAGCCTTAGGGGCAGCAGGTGCAGCCTTGGGGGCGGTCGGCGGCCCAGGAACCTGGGCCGCCGGGGCAGCTTTTGATGCAGGGGCGGCGCCGGTTGGCGGCTTGTTGTCGTGCTCTCCGCCAGGGCGGAAAGCAGAGAGCTTGGGGAGCGGCGGAGGAGCGCCTGGAACAGGTGGCCCTCCAGGAAGCGGCAGCGGTGGTCCGGGAGGTGGGGTTGCCGCTTGCGGTGGCTGAGCTGCCTTAGGTGCAGCCGGAGGCGGTGGAGGCGTAGGCGCCCCAGAAGGTGGCGGCGGCGGAGGCGGCGCCCCGCCGGCACCGGGAGGAGGCGGTGGGGCAGGGGGCTGTGTGCCCCCTGGCAAAGGACGAGGATCATCCGGACGCGAAGCGAACGGGTCGGCACTGAGACCTGCGCGACGCTTCATCTCTTTCGCGATACCGGCCTTACGCTCGGCCTTCTGCTTGTTGCGCGGAGTCTCCGCCTGACGCGCATCACGCGCAGCCATCGCGTCTGGATCGCCGGCAGCGGCAGCGGCGTCTTGACCTGCTCTCTCCCTGCCGGCGAAGAAGTCCTTCGCCTTCTTCTGGGCGGCCTCCCAGTCCTGCATCTCCTTGTCCTGGGCGCTCGCCATTTCGTTGCCGAGCTTTTTCATCTTCGCTGCTCGCGCCGGGGCGCCGGCCTTTTTGGCCGCCGCAGCATCGACTGTTGCCTTTTCCTTTTTGGCCGCCCTCTTGTCCTGCCACTGGCCGATTCTTCCCCCAAGCGTAGAGGCAGGAGCCGCCTCACCACGCGCTGCGCGCTCCGTATCAGCCTTCTCTTTGCGGTTAGCCCTCCAGTCCTTGAAGACACCGTGGGCGGCCTTAGCTCCCATTGCCCCCGCTACGCCGGCGGCCGCCCCTCCAGCCGCGCCGAGGGCCGCAGGTCCGAGTGCGGCTCCTGCTAGTCCGGCCGCTAGTTTGCCCTTGTGCTTTCCGAGGAAGGCACCGGCCTTGTGCATGGCCGTGCCTTGACCCTTTTTGGCGCCGACAAGCCCGCGACCGACGTTGGCGAGGCCAGATCCGATGCCCTGAGCGATGCCCTTGCCGGCCCAAGCACCGGCCCCGAGCCCGGCCTTACCGAGTCCAGCGAGCCCTCTCGCCGCTAGCCCTCCGGTTCCTTTGAGGGCGCCGGCGGCCAGACCTCCAGTCCCACGGATGCCGCTCTTGATGAGCCCTTCGCCATCCCGCTCGCCGAGAAGGCGAAGCGAGGCCCTTTGGTAACCGGACTCCTGGAGCGACGGCTCGTCGAACAGGTAGAGCGGGGTCCGATAAAGCTCGGTCTCCGTGCGAGTGGCTACGGAGTCCTGCTCCAACAGGCGATAAGCACGAGTCTTGGAAGACTCGTGCTTGGGTGCCAGAAGTAGTGCTGACCTGCTGGGCATAGGGTCCAATCCTAGGTAATCAGCGACTTCAGGTAGTGACGGAACTCCATGGGACCGGCGAGGCTCGCCTCGACGCGCCCAGCCGTCAGGCGGACCCGCAAGTAGCGGTGGGTAAGGGGCATGCCGGCGGCCACCAGATCGGTGAGCTCACGAGCGTCCTTGTAGCCCAGGTTGACTGTGGCGAACCCGACCATCAGGTCAGGGTCCTGAGTCTCGCCGCTTTCGAGCTCGATGTCGGCAGCGCCACCGACAGCCGACAGCCACAGGACAGAGTCCACCGGCTGGTCGCGGAACACGACCCACAGTTCGTCGTGAGGAAACGCGACGAGTGGAACGTCGTCTTTCTTGATGTGCATCCGAGACTCCTGTTACTTCGTCTTACGAGGGCGGAACGGGGGGCTAGTCACCAGCGACGATAGCTTCCAGCTCCGTGCTGTTGGGACCGGAGGTCACGAAGAGCGCGGTGATGCCGTTCTCGGACATGAGGACCCCGTCCCCGGGACCAAAGGAGAAAGCCGGAGCCACGACGCTGTTGAACTTGATGCTGACCGGAAAGTTGGTTCGCAGGAAGATGCGCTTGGCCAGCGCAACGCCGCCGAAGCCGACCGGCTGGTCAACCGCGTTTCCAGCGACGATCATCGGGAAGTGCTGGGTGACCTCCGACACAAGTAACGTGTCGTTAAGCACCTTCTGCGCCTCGATCGTCGCTGCTGCGTTGTAGATCTGAAACGTGCCGTTGATCTTGACTGTCTTTGCGCCCATGGTCCGCACCTCGTGTTGGCATTCTACACCTTCGCATCAGTCATGCGAAGATAGATGCGACTACGACTTAGGCTTCGGCTTCTTCGTCCGAGCCTGCGTCTTCTGCTTCTTTGAGTTGGACTTAGGCGTGGAAGCTCGACCTTCGTAGACCGAATCGAGGTCTCCCTCGCCCTGGTTGCCCGGAAGGGCCCCAGCGCTCTTCAGCGCCTCGGTCTTATCGGCGATCGCCTTCACAGCCGCGTTCAGCTCCCTGACCTTCTCGTCGGCAGCCTCTGCCGCCTTGAAGTTGTTGAAGGCCGTCTCGGTCTTCTTGTCCGCCTCAGATACGGCTACAGCGGCGGCGCTCACGGTCTCCGTGGCTGCGGTTTCGGCCGGAACGATGTCGGCCTTCAGCTTGCCGGCGAACTCCTCAATGTCCTCGACACTCTGGAAGTCCGGCCCAGGAAGAACATTCACCCGGACGGTGTTGTTCTGGATCGTGTAGATCTTTCGCGTCTGACCACGGCCTTCAAGAGTCGAGACGATCTTGAGGTCTCCGAGCTGTGACAGCGTCGCTTTGAACCCATCCTCGGACGGCCGCCACGCGTTCGTGCTCTCGGGTAGGACTCCGTTCTGCCCGTGGTTGATCTCCCAGTAGATGGTTGAACCCTTCTTCATGGCGGCGATTACTTGTTCGACCAGAGCCTTCGGATGCGAGATATCGTCGAGACCTTCGCTCCAGAGCACCAGATCGAATGATTCCACGAGCTTGGAGCTGTCCGTCCGCTGGCTGAAGGTCGCGCCGATGACCTCAGAGGCGAATTCAGAGATCTGCGGGATCGCCCTGTGGTAGACGTTTCGCGGCTCCAGGACCACGACCGTGGACGCCCCGGCCCGGAGGGCCGCCACGGCGAGCCCAGCGTTGCCAGGGCATACGATCAGCACGTTCTTGCCGGTCACATCGATGGCGAGTTGCTCCATGTAAGCGACTGGGTCGTGGCGTCCCGGGAGCGAGGCACCGTCTCCGAATTCGATGCTGAAGCTGAGTGCATCACCGGGAGTGAATGAGGACGATGCCTTGAAGGTTCTGAGTCGCAGATCAAGGTCGAGTTCGGCAGTTGTCATTGATTACCTCAGCTGTCGCTGGTTGGGGGCTTAGGTTCGGACCTATCGGTCCTGGTCCGCAGAGGACTCCTCGTCGGGCCCTCCAGTCTAATGAGGTCACACAGCCGCTCGAAATCGGCCTCGTGCACCTCAAAGGTCATAAAAGGTCGCTTGCACTGCTTGCACGAGCGCCGCCGCTGCTTGACCATGTCAACCGGCTTCGTGTCAGGAAGCGTGGTCTTCAAGACATACGTCTTGTCGTGCTCACAGCGAGGACAGTTCATCGCTTGCGCAGCCTGGTTCCGAGGCTCTTCTTTGGTGCACCGACCGTGAGCTTTCCGGCCTGATAGCGGGAGCGTTGCTTGCGCTCTCGCTTGGCGCGAAGGACATCGCGCTCAGGCTTAGCCAGCTTCTCTCGCATCTTGCGCATGCGATTCTCGATGGAGCTGGCTGCGTGTGGCTCGCTTAGGCTCGCTCGTTTTGACGGCTTCTCCAGGCTCTTGAACAGGGTGGACCGATCTGCCTTTTTGCCCGCACCCGGCTTATTGAAGGGGCGGGGCCCCGTCGGCGGCCTGCTCTTAGCCTTTCCCAGGCCAGACACAGGCCTCGGGGATAGGCTCGACTCGACCAGGTACGTGTCGGCCTGTTGCACGAGATCGGCTATCTCGTGCAACAAGTCACTAACGCGCTGATGAGGAGGCAGGCGCATCTAAATATCTTACTCCCAATGTCCGGGCGTGGTCCAGCCAGGATCAGATGATGTAAGTAGGAAGTCCACCCCAATCCTCTCCGCCCTCCGATGGCAAGATCGGCTCGTCTGGCCACCTGAAGTTGCCATCGGCAGTCGGAACGGCCATGCCTGGAATACCGGTCTCAAGCGTCAGGGCTCCCTTAGACACAGACCCAATGCCAATTGCCTGCCAGTTCTTGGAGAGGTAATAGACCGTTGCTGCGAACGCATCAGCCAGGTCCTTTGAGCCAGTTTTCGGGTGGTCGACTTTGGTGCCCTGCTCGTTCAGTTCGAGCTCGCGAAGTTCCTTGGCCAGGAAAGGGTATACAGGAGTCTCGATGCGACGCTCATACATCGCGCCCTGGGCGGCGAGATACGGATCGAGATTTCTCTGGGTAGAGATCTCCTCGGTCTTGAAGCCGTGCTTAGAGATCAACTGCAGGTTGGGGAGGCCCATCCAGCGGTCGGCAGACACAGACCGGAGCGGGAGGCCGCCGGCCCTGAGCGCGTAAATCAAACCGCGAACGAGTTCGTGCTCGATCTCCCCGGCGTGCGGCGGCATGATCCTCAAGCACAGATCGATGTGGATCAACGGCGCCTCGGACTTAACACGTTCGTGGGTAGTCGGGTCTAGGCGCGATACCTCCGTTTCGCCTGCGACGTGACCAATACAGAACCCGGTTGCGTCCTTGTTCTTCGAAAGGTCCATGTGGCAGTGCCGGTGCGCGTTAGGGCAGCAGCGCGGCACTGGATCCCCGTGGACGTTGTTCATCACCAGGTTCTGCCAGATGGGGTTGATCTCCCGACTTGTGTCCCATTCGTAGATGTGGAACGGGTGTGCCCTCTCGGGCCTCTGCATGTCGTTGATGGCTTCTCGGTTTGAGAAGAATGGGCGGAACGACTCAAGGGCGATCCCAGCGATGTCTCGGGCAGCACCGGCGGGGTCGTTCAAGAATTCCTTGTGATACTCGTCGGGGAACCTGAACCAGATCTCGTGGTCCTCGGGCTGCTCGTGGTCTTCTAGGACTCGAACTCGACCGATCTTCTGACTAACGGCGGCCCGCCACCACTTCTGTCCCTGGAAGGCGCCTGGACGGACGTCCCAGGTGGCGTAGTCGCGGCAGAAGACGCTGTTGTCTTCATCCTTCATTGCCTCTCGTAGACGCCGCTCGGTGAAGTCGTGGATCGACTTCTTCGACGAAATCATGATCAGGCGGCCACGAAGTCCCTTGGCCGCATAGGTTCCTCGAATACGACGACGCAGCGAGTCGTAAATACCCTCCGACTTGTCTTCCTTACCACCACCAGCGGTCTGGTGGCCCTTTCTCTGCTTGGCGAAGAAGTTACCCTCGTCCATCAGAGCAGCCCAGACGTTCAGTCCCAGCGCGGCGCCTTCACTCGAACCACCGGCGATGATGACGATGTCCTTGCCGGGGAACCGAATCTCTTCTTTCGTGAACTCGTAGCGCCCCTTCCAGAAGGGGGAGAGCGCCATCTTGGCGACGATGCCCTTGAAGACAACTCGCTGAGCGGCTTCCTTGGTGTGCGAGATGGGGACGATGTGGATGGTTTCACCACGACCCAGGCCAAGTGTGTCGGTTGGTCGCTTGAGGCAATAGAGCTCGTAGATGATCCGGAGGAGGGCGGTGGTGGAGAAGTAGTCCTTTCCATTCAGCCCCACCGAGTCGAACCGGTGTTCGATGAGAACACGCCGGATCGGTCGGTGGGATTAGCCTCCTTTCCGTAGTGAGTAGAGACAGCGAAGTTCCCGGCAGAGGGAACAGTCATACAGTAGACGTCCCCTCGACCTATCTTCTCGACGCTTACCACGTAGTGGTTACCGACGAGCTCGCATAGGTCTGCCCAACACAGCCCTTCTCGTTTCAGTGTGTTGTAGATGGTCTTCTTGCTCACGCCCAGCCGGGCCGCAGCTGCCCTGGTGGTGGTTGAGCCGGCGTCAATGGCGGCGCGGATGGTGTCAACAGTCAGCTTGAGCTTTGGACCAGGCGGGTTATCCGGGTCGACCTTATTGGTTCTCCCTCGCCCGTAGGTTCGGCCAAAGACGTTGCGGGTGGTGAGCCCGGCGTCCTCAATAGCTTTCCTCACACGGTTGGCAGAACACCCGAGGTAGTCGGCCGCCTCCTTGATGGTTTTCGCCCCGCATCGCCTTATCGCATCAACCGTTATGTCAGTTCTGGTGACTACAGACATCTCACGGTTACGAGTAGCCATGAGCTCGGCGAACGCTGCCTTAGCCTCATCTGACCTATTGGTCCAGGCGACCTTACCCATGTCGCTGGCCTTCTCGGGCGACATGAGCTCTCGGCTCACCGCAGACTGATGGGCACGGTTCTCATCGGCGTTCGGGCCGTTCCATCTTTCGCGATTGCACGCCCGCAGGATCTCGATGACATCCTGTGCGCGCTCCGGATTAGCCTCAGCCCAGCTACTCCACTGCTCGGCGTGTAGCCGTTGATGATCCAACCATCGTAGCCATTCAAGGTTTTCTGGCGTGTTGTCTAGCTTGTTGAAATTGGCGTGATGAATTGTGTCTTCATCGCCATCGCACTTGTCGCACAGCCTTCTCGCCACTACGCGATGCGTGTATTCCCAACTGCCATCAAGCAGTTGGATTCTCTCGTAGCCATTGATGGCGTCACCACTTGAAGAAGACGACAGGACGGCATTGAATGGCATGATCGAGTCGCCGGGCGTCATGTCTCTGATCATGCGCTTACGACCGTCTCGCAAGACCATCTGGTGGCGAGCATTGCCTATGAAGCTGGTTCCATCCTCTAACGTGACTCTGAAGTAGTCATCTACGCCCGTTTTACGAGGCTCTATGGCCTTGGCCGGAACGACGTCTCCGTCCTTGTAAGAGTAGACCCAGTAAGGCTCCGGGTTGCACTTCCAGCGATCAGCTAGCTCCTTGATCGTCGGGGTAGTCCCGTCGAGAAGAGGCACTCTGGTATCCGGGTGGAGGCATAGGATACACTCGGCGTAGTCGCCCTCGAAGAACTCGATCATGTCCTCCTTGAGCTTGGGCCACAGGGTGCGGGCCGTCTCGCCGAGGTAGTATTCGTCGTTGACCCACTGCGAGATTGGGACGGGCGGCCCGGTATCTGGGTCCCACTCCAGCCGCTCTGCGGCGTCCATGACCTCCTGGTTCTGCTGAGTGGCAAGCTCCTGAATCAGAACGTCGAGAGCTGCCCGCTCCTCGTCAGAGAGGTTAGCCACCTCAGCGGCGATCAGAGCGCGAGCCTCTTCGACAGGTCGATGGCTGCGAAAGCGCCCATTTGAGTAGGAGATCATAGGTTAAGTTCCTACTCCGGATCTGCTTCCGAGGTCTCAGGCGCATCAGTTACCACCGAGCCATCGACATCGATGGTGTTCGCCTCGTCGACGGCGACCTTGAGGATCCTCTCGGCCAGCCCAAGGAGTCGGTGGCGCGAGTTAGCGTTGTCGAGGGCGGCGAGCGGGTGACCCTCACCAAAGCGATCGGCGAACGTCGGCTGGTGGTCGACCCGGGCGCGGATCTCGATACCGGCCTTCGGCAGGTAACCAGTCTCCTGGAGGATACGGGTCTTGGTGCTCAGCGTCTTGGTGATGATGTCAAGAAACTTCGCCTTCTCGCCGCCGCTCTTCGCCATGGCGTATTCCTGGAAGGCGGCCGCCGTTACAGCATCGAGCTTCTGAACCGTTGTTCCGAGCTCGATGTTGGCGTAGTCAGGGCTGTCCTTCATCCTTCCGACGCGCTCGGCTACCTTTTCCCTCCAGAACTTAACGTCTAGCGCGATTGTGGAACGAGTCACACTAAGAAGATTCGCCATCTCCGTCTGAGGGATCTCCTGGCACATCATCTCCCAAACGTCACAGCGCCTCCGCTCGATGGCCTGGGACGTGTGCTTTTTCCGCTTGATATCGAGCTGGTCGAACTTCTGGCGGAACTCTTCGATTGATGCCTGAGTGCTCTGGGCTCTTGCGCCCTGCTTCTTCTTCTTCTTGGCCATGTCAATCCTCACGCCAATGGCACATCACTATAGCAACAGATCAGTTCGTATCCCCCTAAGATAAGCTACATTACCTTGTTGAGGGTACTGTGGTGATGCTATCCTCTCAACATCTGAACCTCCATCAGTGATCCACGGAGCCGCTCTAATGTCTAACCAAGCTCAGATTGGACGTCGCACCGGGCGGGCATTCAACCTCCTGCGCAGCATCAATGAGGGCGCGGGACGCCCGCTCGGGGCATACATCAGTGAGGGCCGATCGCGCGGAGTGCCCGCACGGCTGAGCGAAGCTATCGCACGGACCGCTCTAGTGATGCTCCAAGAGGCCCGGAAGCCGATGTCCGACGAAGAGCTGGAGGCCGCTCGCGCGAAGCGTATGCAGGCCAAGGCGGGCCGGAACGAGAAGCAGCGTAATAAGGCGCGAGGAAAGGCGGCCGCCGAGCGGGCGGCCGGCAAGAAGCCGAAGAAGGCGGCCCTCTTCAAGACAAAGGAGGGATACGAGGACGAAGAGCTCGACACTACTCGGCGGAAGCTCAAGATTCCGGACGCAGAACGCGAGGAGCTGAAGAAGAAGGATCAGGAGAGACGAGCCAAGAAGCCCAAGAAGGCGGCCGCACCGAAGCCTCCGAAGGGTTCAGGCGACGGAGACGATCCTCGGCCGCCTGCGCCGCCCGAAGCGCCTGCCCAGGCAGCCGCCGGTGACGGTCCGACTGACGCTCGCAGCGAAGCTGACAAGCTGAAGAAGATCAAGTCGCAGCTGAACAAGCCGAAGTCGAGGGCCAAGGGCCCCTTCGAATACGCTAAGGGCGCCGCAGGTCTTCAGCAGATGCGCAAGCGCAGGGAACAGGGCAAGGTCGGATCCGGTGAGGAGACGGAGACCACCATTCCGAGCGGAAGCGACGCCAGCGTCCACGACAAGATCGACGCACTTCACCAGATGATCCAGGACCTGACGCAGCATGTGACTCAGGGTCGGACGTCCGTTCGCACCCACAGCCCCAGTGCCAGCCGGCGCTGGGACTCACAGCTTCACCCCGAGGACGACATCTCCCCAGAAGAGTTCGCCCAACACCAGGAGCGTCGTAGGGCGGACCTTGACTGGCACGAGAAGGAGCGACTGCGTCGCGGAAAGAGCCGCTCGATGGGCGCCAGGGGCGGTCCCATGCGGGATTACCACAGCCCGGGGTCCCACGATCGTCAGGGAGACTTCGAGCCGGCTGCGCTACGCTCGAAGGTGAGTAAGCTTCGCCGCGAGCGAATGAAGCATCCTGAGACGCGCGACCGCGACCACGACACGGCCAAAGGCCACTTCATCCGCAAGCGCGAGCGTGACGACAAAACCGGCCACGTGCGCATCACGGACGAGCACCCCGAGCACAAGGGTGACAAGGGCGAGGACGACAAGAAGAAGTCGTCTTGGGCCGGTCACTACAAGGATCCTGAGACGGGCGAAGTCAAGCACGGCTCTGGCGACAAGGACAAGGCGAAGTTCGCGAACGCGACCACGTTCGGCGCCACCGACGACGATGCGATGCTGCACACCGACAAGGACAAGGAAGGGTCACGCGGCTCGGCCGATGACGACGAGTTCGCTCTCAAGGGCGACACCAAGAAGGACCCTCGCCAGAAGTGGTATCGGGTCTCGAAGGAGGGCGGTTACGCATCCGCTATGGGCTCTCTGCGAAAGGCCTACGGCAAGGGCGGTGACACCAAGGAGAAGGTGCTCAACAAGGTGCAGAGCACTGGTTTCGTTGACCGCAAGGGCCACCAGATCGATGTTCGCCCGACCGGTGACCTCAATACTGCACGCGGCAAGTGCGACGGAGCGAAGGGAGAGGCGCTGAAGTCCCGCAATCCGAAGGAGCACTACCGACTGTGCAAGGGCTCCCACGACGGTCCTGGCGGGACTAAGAAGGGTCGTAGCGAATACACGCAGGGCTTCAACCCGCAGCACGACGATGCGAAGAAGCTCAAGGCCCGTCATGCGTCCGCCGAGAAGGGCAAGAAGTGGTCGAGTCGGGGCTAACTACATGGACTAAGGCAGTTCTCATCCCCGTTGAAGATCTGGTCCTCTGTGACTGGAACGTCAACGAGATGGAGCCCATGGAGTTCGCGGCTCTGCTTGACGCGGTCCGCGACGAGGGCTTTGATGAGCCTGGTCAAGTCATCCCCATCACTGACGGTGATGACGCCGGGAAGTATTTGCTACTCGGCGGTGAGCACAGGAAGAAGGTGTGCCTCGCCCTCGAAATGACGCACATGCCCTGCGTCATCAAGGACCACCTGTCCGACGCCGACGAAGAGACGCTCATGATGTGGAGCGTCCGCCGTAACGGGATCAGAGGCAAGATCAACGAACAGCGGTTTGCCGAGCTCCAGAAGCGCATCACTGGTCGCGGGAGGGTATCTGCGGAGGCGGCCCGCCGTCGGATGTTGGTCCGCGAAGAACGCTACGAGCAGATGAAGCAGCGCTTCACCCCTGAGGTCATCGAGGCGATGGTCGAGGAGGAGAAGAAGGCGATCGGCGACGGCTCGTCCGGTTCCAGGTCACCATCTGAGAAGGTCAACGTCGGGGCGTCTCCGGACAAGCGGCGGCCGCCGTCTGACGACGATGAGGATGACGACGACGGCATCGAGACCCAGCCCGGCAAGGGCAAGAAGAAGGCGTTTGCTGACCAGCGAGCTCTCCTCACCTCGCTGAAGGCCTTCCAGCAGGACGTGCTCCAGCAGAGCGCGGACACCTGCACACAGGGCTACCTCTACTTTGGGATCGCCGGACACACTCACCTTGTCGTGAACGAGTCGCCGGCGCTCAACAAGCTCATCGGCGAGCTGGTCGAGTGCTGCAAGGCGAACTCGGACAACATCAACGAGTTCTTGACCAGCGCGATCAAGAAGGAGCTTCCCTCATGGCAGTAGATGTTGGCGCGCTGATCGCCGAGTCCATCGACTCCTACTACGTGTCCTCGACGACCGAATGGCAGTCGTGGATCAAGGAGCAGTACGACCAGCTCATCGAGCGGGTGAGGAACAACGTCCTCTCCGAGACTTTCAACCCTAAATACAAGGGTCACCCTGACTACCGCAGTGGTTACAAGTCAGGGTGGAAACGCCACCAAGATGGTGGCGACGCGACACCGCCGCCCGCTGACCAACTCAAGACTCCTGTGAAGGACTACAACGCCTACTCGGCAGGCTTTGTCGACGGACACGGCGGATCCACCAAGGGACAGGAGATCCTCAATACAGCCAAGACCGATCCCGCCGCTGCTAAGCGCGCCGCCATCAAGCACTTCGTCAACCCCTACTTCGAGAACCATATCCAGAACGCATTCGCGAAGAACCCGGACTACCTTGACACTGACAAGGCCGAGGCGGAGCAGGCGTGGTACATGGACAATTCAGGTGAGCACGCTATGCACCTGATCAACAAGTACAACGAGAATGCGCACCTCGATGACGCTGCGCACGTGGATGATGACACCAGCCATCCTGGAGACATTCACGATGAGCTGGGTCGGATGTCCAGGGGGGCACACCCGTACTTGGCGCTGCGAAAGCAGACGGCAGAGAAGAAGGCCAGAGCCGCAGCCGAGGCGGCGGGCGTGGGCCACACGTCTCTTAGTACCGGAACTGGTCGGGGCGTCCACACGGACCGTGCACCTCTGATGGCTTACAAAGAGAATCTGGAGCAAGATCTCTTTGGGCCCGCAGCAGTCAACAGCCACAACAGGCACCGTGCCAGCGGCGGCCGCGATGGTCGGCATGACCCGATCATCCAAGAGTTCCGAAATCGTGATCACTCCGTCCCGGGAGAGGGTGTCGATCCGGAAAGGCACGACGGCCACGCGGCGGCCCAGCAGCACGCCCATGATATATGGAAACGATCGATCATCGGCCAGCTGGATGATCTGGCGCAGGCGCCTGAATCCGGCGATTGGGCGTTGCAGCCCTTGGGCCTGCCCGCGCTTCAGCCGCACCCTGAGCACGACGGTTTCCTACACGCGCCGAACACGGCGGATGCGAGCGTTAAGTTCGACCCGGTCCAATACGTCAAGGATCGTATGGATCACGGATGGTACGTGAGAGGGAGCGATGTGGCGGCCCGCCAAAAGCAACTCCCTGACTATCACTCCCCCAAGAAGTTCAAGGATTCTGGCGGGCAGACTGTGATGGTTCGACACCCTCACGAGGGCAAACTCAACGGGGCATTAACGTCGCTGAAGAGTTGGCTCAACGGCATGATCCCAGAGTTCGCACCTGACCACGAGATGTGGGGGCATCACGATGGTCTCCACCAGATTGCGAAGGGTAATGAGCTAGATTACCTTAATCCTGTAGATCGTAGGCTCCCCGTCGGCGGAGTTCGCGCTCGCGAGTTGAAGAAACTCGCCGGGCACAAGATCAAGCTGGACCCGTCCAAGGTAGCCCAGCGCGGAGAGCGTGGGGCCCACAATAAGCGCCGCCGAGTTCCGGCCCCAGAGGAGGTCGTCGACTGGGTCCTCAACATCGTGGGCAACTGGCTCCAGGAGCACGTCAGTCTCGACGAGAGCCTTCTTCCGGCCATCAAGGAAGACATCTACTCACGGGTCCAGTCGACCTACGGCCATCTGTTTGAGGTGGAGTTCAGCGTCTAATGGGCTACCTGTCGGACAACCTACCGCCGCGTCGAGATCAGATCGTGGAGTGCCCAGCGCTCTACAAGCTGGTCCTTCGTGTCCGACACCGAGACAAGTTCTACGCCATGGTGGCCGCCGAAACGGACGAGACCATCGGCAAGATCATCAGATCCGTGGTGCCAGACCCCGAGGACTGGCAATATGGAGGTGGCCGCCTGCCTGGAGGCGTGCCCAAGGGGTTCGTCGAGTTCCGCTTCCACATCCCTGGTCAGCGGTCTCGGGCCCAGGAAGAGCTGAGATTCAAGGGCTATTACACCGAGACTCGGGATGAGTAGTCGTAGAATGGTGACTTGTGCATCAACTGAGTTACCATGGCTGATGTAACTTACAGCGAGTCTGAGGTAAAAGAATGAGCAACTCGAAGTTCAGCACTGCTGCGGCCGGCTTCCGTCGCCGTCTGTCCGAAAACTCGCCACTCGAAGGTCCGGTCAAGGGCTTCAACCGGTTTGCCCGCGACATGAGTCCGGCAACCCGTGAACTCGTGCTCCGCGCCCGGATGCCTGAGATCATGGCGTTCGCAGAGGACCGCCGAATCGATCCGGCTGTGGTCGCCGGTGCCGTCGAGGCAGCGATGCGCCTTGGTCGCATTCCCGACCTGGGGCTCTACGGGCTGGCCGGGGACGAGGCGCTCGCGGTCAAGGACTTCGTCGCGACCGCCATGCTCGGCCTGGAGTATGAGCTCAACCAAGGCCTTCCCGTGCTCACCGAGGACAAGTCCAGGCAGCACAAGGGTTACGCCGACCACTACCGCAAGTTGGCCCAGGCTCACGCGCAGGCAGTGGACTTCCACGACAACGCGTCGAAGGAAGCCAATCGAGAGGGGCGGCCATTCACCGCCGCTAAGCACCAGGGCAAGATCGCCATGCTGAAGCAGCTTCACATGTCGCACGGCTCGCTTGCGGACTACCACGACTGCGAGTCAGAGCGATGCGCCAAGGAGGCCGCCGCCCGTTCTGCCGTCCCCACCGGCGCAGGACCGACCAACGTCGATCAGCCCACCGGTCAGCCCCAAAGGACCGCGCACCCGGCTCAGGGGTCTACCGCCGCCCAGCGCCAGGAGGTTCCCTCCCAGCAACGCCACGAGGCGACATCGAGCGCGGCGCTGTCCGCGATCATGAAGCCGGTTGGTTCTGGCGGTGCCTTCCTTCAGCGCGAGCCATTGGGCTTCCTTGGTGGCCGCAATCGGAAGCGCGCCAAGGATCAGGCGGATGAGGTCAAGTTCCGCAACGAGCAGGCGAGAGACGAGGCCGCCCGCCGCCGGTCCAAGTCGGCGAACGGTTTCTTCCAGCGCACCACGATGATCGAGGACATGCTCGAAGAGGCGGAGAAGGACAGCAAGAAGAAGAAGAAGGACAGCAAGAAGAAGGCGGCCAAGGCCCCCTCCGAGCGAGAGCTCGGCCTCAAGGCTGATCCCGACAAGGTCGATCTCACCGTCGCGAACGCGAAGGTGGCCGCCCTCTTCCAGGCCTTGGGCCACAAGATGGACCACGCCTGCGCCAAGGTCGAGAAGAAGGACAAGGTCAAGGACACGTGGTCCAAGAAGCTTCACGCTGCCTGTCTCAAGAAGGGCGGTCCGGCCGCCTACCACGAGGTCGTCAAGTCGTCGCTCGGTGAGCCCTGGATCCGAGACCAAGGCTTCGTAGACGAGGCGGCCCAGCTGACTCACCTGTGGCAGACATCGATGTCTGCTGAGACGGAGTCGACGGTCAGCAAGGCATCGGCAACCACTCCCGAACCTCTGGTCTTCACGATCAATCGCATGATCGACATGGCTCAGGGGCGTGGCTCTATCTACTAGGGGCCAGCAATGGGCTTGTTTCTTGGACCATTTTCGGGGCACGCGGTAGGCGGTGGCGGAGGGACTGGTGGTCCCGGGGCCACTACGCCTCCTCCTGGTATGGGCGATGAAGCTGGCCAACGAGCGGAGATCGATACGATCAATCGGTCTCCGCTTCACTTGCTTCGTACGACCATGAATAAGCACAAGCCCAAATTCCTGAAGATCGTGCCGCCGGGCCAGCAGGTAGGCACGATCGCGCCGCCCTACACCTGGGATGGCCGAGAGCGGGATGACTGGGCTTTCAAGCTCGACAAGCCCAAGAACATGCGTGAGGGAGAGTTCGATGCTCCCAAGCCACCCAAGCCACACTCCCTGAGGACAGGGAGTAGCACCGCTACGGCGGCTGCGCCTAAGCCGGCCGCCGCATCGCAGGCTGCCAAGCCAGCCAGTCCGCCGCCCAGCCCAGCTCAGCCGGCGGCCAAGGCCCCAGACCCCCGCCACGCCCGAGTCGATGCGATCAACGCGGAGCTCAAGCAGCTGCACCAGGATGTTGCCCAGCTGATGGCCAAGCAGCACGAGCTCACCCAGCAGGGTAAGTCCGAGCTTCAGCAGCGACCCAATTACAAGCAGGACCCGGAACGTGAGGTGTTCGTCGGGAACAGGCCGGGTTCAGGGCGCTACCTCACGCTGCCAGCGCCTCTCCCTCAGCAGGAGTCCGAGACCCCTCGCGGTATCCGCCCAGGCGATGACCGCTCACTGCCGGAGCTCGATCGGCGAAAGCCGACTGGCAAATGGGGATCTCCATCGCAGGAGCGAAAAACGGTTCAACGAAACAGAGCTGACGCAGAGCTCCTTCGACGCCACCGTGACTCTGGTGAGGCGAAGCGCGACTATGCCAGGCCGCCGCAGTCATCGTTCGCCCTGATCAACGTGCATCAGCAGTTGGCTCAGAAACATGCACGAATTCAGCAGCTCACGCAGGAATTGAAGCAACTGCGGCAGCAGATGCAGATGACCCACGAGTCCAGGAGACTCAGGGATAACAACCTACATCGCCTAAGCCTACTGTTGAAGTAGACTGGTTAGTGATGCAAGATATGGCGAAGAGGAACAGACATGGACGCTAAGAACGCGATTGACCAGATCCTGCGCGACGCATGCGGCAACCGTGCTAGCGGACGGGAGATGCTCGTCCGGCCCAAGCGTACGTACCTGGACGCCGAGACGGCGGCCGTGCTCAAGGAGCAGTGGACGAGCGCCGGGCGAGACAACGCCTACGTGGTCATGATGCTCTCCGAGGAGGACGGCTCAAACCCTCACCTCGTCACAGGTTGGAACGGCAAGGACACCTATTGCTGTCTGACCGAGCGAGGCCTGACCTACGTCGATCATCGTCACCTGGAGAAGATGAAGCAGCACGAGGGCTGGAATCCCAAGACCCGCCTGATCGACATTCGTGCTCACCAGCTCACCGAGACGGACGAGATGCATCGTTCGGACGTCGATGTGCTGATGGACCGCATCAAGCGCACCCTGACCAAGAGCGGCAAGAAGCGCCGTAAGGGGCGTCTCCGGAACATGGAGAAGTTCTTCGCCGCCGCCGTCGACGAGAGCAACAAGTTCGAGGCCAAGAGCAGCGACACGCCCTTCTCTGGCCCTCTGAAGGGCGACAGCGAGACGGAGTTCGAGAAGATCAAGGAGAAGGACGATCGGATTCCCGAGGGTCTGAAGGAGCCCAGCACGCAGAAGCTCCCCAAGGACGCCAAGGCCGAGCAGTCTCACCGGGAGTCCTACGACTGGCGCAAGCGCTGTGCTCCCACGCACCCGATGATGCAGGAGAACGCCACCGACTCGCAACTCGACAAGCGCGAGCATGTCCGTCAGGACAGCGAGGGTAAGGGCAGTAGTGGGAGCGCCACTCCCGGCGGCAACAAGTGCGACCCTCAGGAGAAGCTCCGACAGCTCGTTCGCATGAACCGCGAGAGCAAGAAGTACTTGGAGCAGGGCGACGCGCAGCTCGACCGGCGTGAGCTCGTCACCGTGAACAAGGAGAGCGGCGGCGGCGTTGGCCCGATCCCTGGCGGCAACAAGAGCGATCCGCAGCAGAAGCTTCGACAGCTCGTTCGCATGGACCGCGAAAGCGGCGGCGGGACTGTGCGAAGCGAGTCATCGCTCATGCGCCGTCGTCTTGTCAGCAGGAATGTGCTGGCCCAGGCCCAGATCCGTGAGGAGAAGGCGATGGGGGCCAAGGATTCGTCGGACAAGTCCGACGACCCCGACTGCACTACCTACGCCGGCGAGAAGGCGGACAAGAAGGAGTTCGCGTCTCGGCCGAAGATCGCTGTCCGCCACGAGGGAATCAGCATCGTCCCCGACGGTGAGTCCCGGTTCAGTCCTGACAACTGCCCCCAGCGGTCCCCCGAGGGCGCCAAGAAGCCGCTGGTCATGCTTATGATGATGGGCAAGGGTGGCAAGAAGCAGCCCATGGCGGAGAGCAAGAAGACTCCGTCCGCGTTCCTGGCCAACATCGAGAAGATGAAGTCCAAGGCCGCTGGTCGCAAGGACAAGTCCAAGTTCGGCGCCGCTGATCTGGACGCGTAGGTCGACTCGGCGAACTGGAGAAGGCCATGGGTAAGAACAACTTGATGTCACAGGCCGAGGAGCTCGAAGCGCTGCTGACCGCAGCGCCACGGGCTTATCCTGCTGTCCCGCACATCGACGAGTCCTACCTGGTGGCCGCCGCCCCCACGGAGTCGCCCGAGGCGACTGCGGCGATGGAGAACGACGAGCTCCTCCCCGAGCTCGTCCGATCAATCGTCGACTACGCCGTTCGTCGCGCCCCGGCAAACGCTTCGGCCAGGCACATCGGTGAGGCCATCGGCGTAGGCGTGGTCGCTGCGGTGGACCAGCTGAAGCTCAACGACGTCAAGGTCGTTGAGGCGGTCGATGTTTTCCTGAGCGAGCTCTGTGAGTCCGTACGCGACACATTGTCGATGGAGTAGCGATGCGACGTCATAGGCTACTCTGCTTGGAGAAGGAAGGCCTGATCCAGGAATACACCGGCTACTCGATGGGCTCAGCTACGGGCATCGGTGAGCTTCCGGCTTCTGGCGACGCGCTCGAAGACGAGAAGATGCGGATCTACATGATCAGGAAGGCCACCGACGAGGCGATGGCGAGAGAGCGCCGGATGAAGCGCCTCCGCAAGCTTGCTCGGATGGACTTCAAGATGATCGGCGGGGTCGCCCCCAACGGATTCTACGGAGGCTCTGGTGGTGGCTCCGGTGGCTCTAGGCCCGCCAGCATGAGCGCCAGGTCTTAACCGTCCCTGGCTCTCAGGTATTGATCCGTCAGCATCCAGAGCCTGTTCGCCTCTGAGAAGGCGAAGTGCCACCGCTGACCAAGGTCCCCTAGAGCCTCTCGGAGTAGACCGTAACGCTCGTTCGCGGCCTTCAGCTCCGGAGTGCTGACGCTGTCGCCCTTGAGGAGCAGCATTTCGATGTCTCTTAGGTTCTTCATCAATTCTCCTTCTTGTAGCAGACCCTCATGCACCGCGTCACGAAGATGCTGTGCTGCTCTCTCTTGGGCTCTTCCCAGAGGGACCCGCCCAACAGGCTCAAGGTGGTCGCGATCGACATCTTGAGCTCCTCGTGCTTGAGCGCGTCTCGGGCTAGGAATTCGCAGACCGTCTCCCGATAGCCGTCGGGGTCGTTCTTGACGTTCTCGGTCATCAGGATCTTCCTGACGGTGCTCCAGTCCTTCTCGATCAGTCCCTTCACCAAAGCGAAGATGTCCGGCGAGCCTGTGCTGACGTCCGCCTCGGTGTGGTCGGATCCGATCTTGTAAGAGCCTCGCAGGTAAGCGTCTAGGAGGACCAGAAGGTCTCGAACGGACCCATCGGCCCTTCGGAAGATGTCCTCGGTCGTGTCGCTGTCGGGCTTCTCAGCACCGACGTCCTTGAAGATCTGGGTGATGATCGTTCCGCATTGCTTCCGGGTCATCCGCCGGAAGTTGATCTTCGCGCACCGCCCCAAAAGCGTCCTCTTGAGACCCTTCTTGTTGGTCGTGCAGAGGAAGATCAGCGTGTCGCCGATCGGCTCTTCCAAGACCTTGTTGAGTAGCTCTTGGGCGTGAGGGGTGATCTGCTGGGCCTCGTCGAAGATGTAGAGCTTCTTGTCAAACCAGTTCGGATAAGACCGCATCCCATCGATGACCTCTCGGATGGCGTCGATGCCCCGGTAGTCCGCACCGTTGACCTCCAAGAAGTCTCCGTTCTCCATCGACAGGCACGGCTCGCACTGAAGACAGGGCTTCTCGACGTCCGGGGTGGTACAGTTGCAGACGGCGGCCCTGGAGATGATCCTGGCGAGCGTGGTCTTGCCGCAACCGGTCAGCCCCTCGAACAGCCACACCTTGGAGGAGTTCGGATCGCCCAAGATCGCCTCGGCGTCCTTCAGGTGGAAGGTCGGGCAGATCTCGCTGAGCCGCTGGGGCCGATAACGGGTCTTGAGGTCACCCTCGCCCCGAGCAACGAGCTTGAACGTCATGCTTTCCCCCTAGCGGTTTTGGGCATACAGGGTTCTACCCGTAAACGAAAGAAAGGGGACTCACGAAGAGTCCCCTCCCAATCCCGATCACCTCCTGCAGCGGAAGCAGGCTATGGGAGAACCTGCTCCGTAGTGGACTTCGACAGACGAGGCACGACGCACGTGTCCCCGTCGCAGTACTTCGGCGTGTCCGTGATGTCGTGGCCGATCCCGTTGAAGCTGGCCTCGGTCAGCTCAGCGGCCGCCGACTCGTATTCCTCTTGAGTGATGGTGATGTAGGGCGCCTGTTCGTAGCCGTGATCATCAAGCGGCAAGAACGAGACGGTCTTCATCCGATCCTCGTAGAGCTCCAGGCACCGGAGAATGTCACCAGACTCCTCTGGCTTGAAGGTCACGGTGACGGACACGCTGTTGTCCGACCAGGTCTTCTGGAGCTGGGCCGCGTTCTCCATCTGCTCCCAGATGGAGACGTCAGACTTACCTCGATCAAAGAACTGAGCCTTGACCGGGAAGTAGATGACGGCCGTGCGCTGGTGCTGGTCGTAGACATCCAGCTCAACGCGGTAGCCGGCCTTCCGGTACTCCTCGACGAGCGGGTTGTGCGAGGCCACCCGGACGGTCCGGAAGTAGTACTCGGAATGCTCGAAGTGGATGCCGGGGGTGACTCCGGGCAGCAGCGACGTGGTCCCGGCAGGCTTGACCGTGGTGGTCTTAATCGACTTGCGGATGCAGAGCCACTCGCTGTAGAGGCGGTCGACCTTCTGGATGTAGTTGTAGCCCCGGTCGCACCAGTCGAAGTGGCGCCGGCGGCCGTGGCGCTTGAAGCTCTGGACGATGCCTGACTGGCTGACCCCGATCCGGCGGTTGCGGAGCGTGACCATGTTGGTCTTGGGGTTGTGCGTGGGGATGAGCGAGACGGTCTTCGCGTAGAGGTAGGCGAACTTGATGGTCCGCTCGAACTCCTCATAGGAGGCGTGGCGTGAGGGGAAGGTCTCCACCAGGTTACAGAGCTCGTTGCTCTCCAGGCTGATCTCGGCGCAGGGGTTGAAACCGAGGACGCGACCATCCTCTCGCAGCTCTCCCATGCGGCCGAACTTGCGTGCGTTGTCGAGCCACATGTAGCCCGGCTCTCCCGCCTTGGCTGAAATGGCCGCCGTCCGGGTGTAGTCCATGCCCACGTTGGCGAAGACGCTGTTGTTGGAGGCCCAGCGGTGCGAGTTCATCGCCTCCTTGTTGAGCTCGGGGTTCTTGAGATTGAGGAACGACTCGTCATTGCCCTCGCCGAACATGATGATCGCGGTCCGGCGCACGTTACCGGCGACGACGCAGACACCTACAAGGTCGCACAAGTCGACGATGGCCTCGGAGGTGATGAGCTGTCCCACCAGCGGGTTGAGAACGCGCTGAATCTCCTGGATGAGGCGAATGAGAGGGTCTGGACCCGACGCCGTTCCGCCGAAGCCTTTGATGGGAGATCCGTAGGGCCGGACCTTGCTGTAGTCGACGCTCTTAGGAAGCGTCCCGTTACCGACGTAGGCCTCCAGGTAGCGGAACAGCAAGTCGACCCAGCCCTCGCGGGTATCAGGGACGACGTGGACATCGTCTCCACGGGCCGGCTCCTGGATGGTGACCTTGCCGGCGCCACGGCAATCGCTACCAACGCCAACGCCGAGCATGGAGAAGTCCATGAGATAGCAGAACGGCTCGGCGAAGGAGATGTCGATCTCGTTCGTCGATACAAATGCGCAGTTGTTAAGTGCTGCGCTGCCATGGACTTCCACGTAATCAGTGCCCATCATCCAGAGGCCGCGACCTCCGGGAAGGAACTTGAAGTCCCACATGAGGCGGAACATGATCTGGGCGCTGCGCTGGGCCTTGTTGTCGCTCCAGGGCAGGTTGTGGTGAAGGCAGTGCCACTTCTGAACGGTGTAGACACCGTTGACGATCCGCTCAATGCACTGCCAAAACTCCTCGGTCGTGTCGTTCTCGGCGCTGAGGGGGCGGGCGTATGTCCTCTTGAACGTGAACTTTCCTACAGGACCCCACTCCGGTTCTTGGCCGGCAAACTCGACCAGGAACTCCTTGTCGAGCGCGAAGCGGTCATGCTCTCGGATGTTGAGGACGGGCCGCTTGACGGCGTTCGAGTAATACGATGTGGTCCCAATCATTCGAGCCCCCCTGTAGGCGCTTACGCGTATTGATGCTTAGGTGGAATGGGGCGCGAATTCGTATTGATGCTTTGCTCAGACACCCGAACGCCCCTCACAACATCAGTCATAATAACTCCCACCCCGCGTCTAGCGCGGCGCGGTTACCGAGAGCCTGACTGAGTCGTCGAACCGGTTTTATACCGGAGTGGTTGCGCGGATAGACGAGTGTTCTTGAAGTAGATCTTGAACTCGTCGAGTGCGACTTTTTGTTCCCTCGACGGTTCTCCACTCACTCTCAACACTCCCCGACCTGCGCGTCGCCTTAATGTGATACCGCCTCCTCCCGGGGCTCGTCAAGCGTTCCTTGCCGACGATCTGGCAACCGCCGTCGAGGGCAGGAGATGGAGTTCTATCTTCCGAAATGAGCATCGATAGCTCTCTGGTGATGGAGACTGAGTCTGCTAGAATACCTGGAGTTAAGCCCTTTCATCCGGAGCTACGATGGGTCTGCTCGACTACGTTGCCGCACCAACACAGCGTGTCGCCTACCTATTTCCGGAGGCGTCCTCTTCGCACGTCAACATCGATGGACCTAACGGCGTCGCCACGAATGGGGCCACCAAGCTTCAGAACATCTTCATCTTCCAGTTTTGGCCGCAGCAAGTACAAGACAACTACACACCGAACTACGCCACGAAGAACATCCCGGGGGCAAGCCACCCGATCTACCAGTGGACGAGTGGCAGTGGGCGAGACATCTCCTTCACCGCCCAGTTCGTGTCCGAGGTCAACGAATCAAACTTCGCAGACTCACTGAGCGCGAGCGGGACTTTCCGTGACCGAATCGCAGCGGCATCCGCAACAACAACAAAATCTCCCGATCCCGGAGGGGGCCTAGGCAGCGCTCTGGGCGCGCTTCTACTGCCTTCTGCACGCTATATCATCAACGTGTCAGCAGCCATCGCCGCTCTTCAGCAGTATCTCTACCCGACCTACGGAACAGCGGAAAACAAAGAACAGTTCACCCGACCTCCCAAAAAGCTCGTTCTGGTGCTTCCAGGGACAAACCTCGGCCGCCGACCTGGGCACGATGGGGTGCTCTGTATCATGCGAAACGCGAGTGTGACTCAGGAGGCGTGGTTTCCCGACGGGACGATCCGATCCGCATCAGTTTCACTGAAATTCTCGGAGATCATTCAGTACTCGAATGGCGCCGATGTCTCCAAGATCAAGTACATTGGCTCGGAGTCTTACACTGAACTGGCCAACAAGTACCTGTCTCAGGCCGTTCCCAACGAACTAGAGCTCGGGTAAGCGAGGTAGAGCATGCTTCCATTTGATACTAGCGTCCGCAGCTATCGTTTCTACGTTCGCGACACCGTAAGCGGGGGAACTGGGCCCACCCTGACCACCGACTTCGCGGACGCCAAGTTCGTGCTGATCGACAAGGGCGACGGCAAGACCAACTTCGTCAGCCAGGGCGTGATCGTGGCTAACGACCACAACGCGAACGAGATCCAGTTCTCGTTCGACGGCGTCACCGTCGAGGGCGACCTCCTTCCGCAGGAGTCGATGAACTTCTTCACCTACCGACGGAAGGTGATCTTCCTGCGGTCGGCCGCCGGCGGCGGCGCTGAACCTTACCGCCTTTGGGCATGGTGATAAGGCATTGATGCCTGGTAAGCTGTACCCAATACTCGGAGGTCAAGAGACATGCTAAGTCGAGGTGGCGGCGCAGTCGCATTCCAAAAGGTCGTGAGCAAGGTCTCCGATCTCCCGTCCCCGCTCGATGCCGAGCCGGGGATGCGCATCATCGTCCGTGAGACCGAGGAGGTCTACGGCCTGAACGCCACCACTCGCATGTGGGAGGCCATCGGCACGCTCAAGAAGGTCGGCGGCAAGAAGCCTGAAGAGCTGGCCGCCCATGTTGACTCCGAGGGTAACCCCCACGGCACGTCGCTCCAGGACGTCCTCGACAAGGGCACCGTGGTCACCGTCTCGCAGGAGATCGTGATCAACGGCAAGGGTCCGGCGACTCAGCTCCGATTCATGTCCGGCAACTCCGCCCTGCGAGTGGGTCCCGACGCCGGGAGCAAGGACGGCGTCCTCTGGATGAACGTCGGATCGGGCAAGAAGACCTTCCTGCGTGCCGTCGACTCGAACGGCGACGACATGATGGTGCTCAGCACCGACGGAATCGTGTCGGGAGGCTCAGCCACCTTTGCGAGCTACAAGGGCCTGGCCGAGTTCGAGGATGAGATCGTCGCCAACGAAGGCGTGATGAGCGCCTCTGGCTATGACCTGGTGCTCTCCGGCGATAAGGGCGTTCTGCTCAAGGCGGGTGGCAAAGACGCCGCTCTCTTCACCGATCAAGGTCTCGATCTCCGTGGGTCACTGGGCGTAGGGAACCTCGCCATCGGCGGTCGCGTCAAGGGCAGCCTCCTCCCCATGGAGAATGGCCAGACCTTGGGCGACCCCTTGGCACCCTGGGCCAAGGCTGCTGTCGGTGACCTCGATGTCGGCGGCCAGATCCTCGTCCAAATCCCATCGAACTCCAAGAAGCCTTCCCTCCAGGTCTCTGGCGCCGCACCAGCGCACGGCACCACCCTCACAGCACTGGGCGAGCTCGGCCTCGGTACCGATGCACCCAAGGCACGCCTCGACGTCCGAGGTGCAGTCCTCGTGGACGAGTTGCTGCACCTGGACAGGTCCGGACTCAAGTGCGGTGACTGGGTCGTCAGTTACGGTGACCAGCTTCTCATCTCCCGCAAGGGAAAGACCGTCCTCAAGGGCGGCGATGGGGGCGTTACGCTGGCCGCCGGTGCCAAGGTCGACGGCGACCTGATCGTCACTGGCGCCCTGCAGCTGGGCGGGGTCTCCGGCCTGCAGAGCCAAGGCCTGTCGTTCAAGAGCGACGGTTCGGCCGCCTACACCGCCAAGTCTCACCAGTTCAGCGGCGGTCTGGTCGTCGATGCGGCCAAGGGCAAGGACCTGCTAGCGCTCAAATCGGCCGGCGACACGCTCCTCTCCGTGGAATCGGACGGCACCCTCCTCGGCAGCAAGATCGGCCGCGTCGATGCGCCATGGGATTCGGCCTTCTTCGAGCGGGACGTCAACGTCGGCGATACGGCCTACCGTCACGGCAAGATCGTTCACAAGGGCGAATTCACCGTCGATGCCGAGACTCTGGTCGCAGGCCCCAACCTCCGTCTGACCGGTCAGGCCAAGGTCGAGGTTCTCAACACGCTCGACTTCGTGGGCCACGGCGGCAAGGCAGAACTGGCCTTGGGTGGGCCGAACTGCGGACTCACCTTTGAGGCCAGACACTTCGAAATGTCCGGCATCAACAAGCTGGCCGCCGATGTGGTTAACGCTAAGGCGCTCTCGGTCGATGGGGACGCTTCCTTCTGCGGTGGCGCGGCCACGCTCTCCAAGCAAGGCCTAAATCTCGCCGGAGCTCTCAGCGTCGGTGGTCTGGCCTTCAAGAAGGTCTCGGAGACGATCGATCTGTCTGTCGATTCCAAGACCAAGTTCGAGCTGCCTGCCGGAGTTCGCATCGAGGCTGTGCTGGTGAAGCTCCTGACGGACGTCGGCGGCGCTCGATTCCTTCAAGTCGGTGACGCAGCCGACCCGGACCGGTTCGCCGGTCCGAGCACCGAGCTCAAGGCAGGTTCGCTGATTCGCGGCCTAAACCACTGGGGTCATGGCCGGGCGGTTCAGAAGGTCAAGGGGCCCATCATGGTCTCAGGGGACGCGGCCGCCAGTGGTCAAGTCATGGTCACCGTGCACTACGTCGACCCCGCCGCGCTCTGAGTCCACAAAGGAGCTGACGGACAGGAGACCCTGGCGCATCGTACCAGTTAGACTGGAGGGATAATGGGTACCTTCGGTCTTGGTGGACTTCACAGAAAGAGCACGTGGCTATACCCCATAGACACGGTCACCGATCTACCGCCGGCAGCGGTAGATGGCGCCGTCGTCATCATCAAGGACACCAATCTCGGGTTCCAGTATGATGCGTCACTCCCAGGATGGGTACCGTTCCCCATTTCCGGCGGCGGAGCAAGCACCAGAACCTTCAACGAAGTACTCGCCGGGACCATCAACGGCATCAACAAGGTGTTTACGACGGCGGTGGACTTCGTCGCTGGAACGCAATCCGTGTTCTTTAACGGAGTGCGTCAACACCCAGGCGCATCAAACGATTACACTATCTCTGAGTCAGGCGGAGTCGGAACTGGTTACGACACCGTCACGTTCGACGTAGCGCCCAGGGCCAGGCCTGGAGCTAAGCCGGACGATAGAGTTACAATCGACTACGAGCCGGCGTAACGGTGGGAGCAGTATAGATGGCCAGAACATTTATCCGGCAGGACACTCAGATCCAGTCGAGCGACGTCTTCGACGACACCATCGCCCCGTCGCTGGCGAACTTCGAGACAAACCCTCTCAACATCGAGGTGGACCTCAACAACGTCCGCTCGATGCTTTCTCATCTGCTCGACGTACAAGTCGGTAACTGGTATGACGTTATCTCGACACCGTCAACACTAGAGACCGGCGCCCAGCGCGGCGTCAGTGATCTGAACAACGCCCTCCACCTCGTCGAGAAGAAGCGCATCCTGCGCGACGTCTGCAGCCTCGTAGACATCACGGTCCCGGCGTCGGTCACGGCCACGAGCACGATCGTCACGGATGTGCAGGCCAACTACACGGACGCCCAGACCTTTACGCTGACCGATGCGACTGGTCAGAGCATCACATTTGAGTTCGATACGGTCCCCAACGGTGTCGGTGGCGGCAATACAGCGGTCGACATCTCCGCCGACACCACCGCCGACAACGTTCGAGACAGGATCATCACGGCCATCAACGGCGTCGCAGGGACGCTGCTGATCACCGCCGGTAACGGCGGCGCCGGAACCGTGTCGCTGACTCAGGACGTCGGCGGATCTTCGGGCAACACGAGCATTGGCACGACCGGCGGCCCTCCCGGCACGTTCAACGCCTTCACGGGTGGAACCGGCGACGTGGTCATTCTCGGAACCGGCGAGCTCCCGTCCCAGACAACGGCGGCCGTAGGGGCTGTGACCACCCTCGGCACCGTGGTGGCGACCCATACGGGAACCTTCGGCTCTGTGTCTCTGGACGAGGTTTCGGGCCCCAACGCGGTCCAGCCCAAGAACCTCATGCAGATCGTGGACGGGAACACCCGTGACCCGATCCTGTCCAGCTCTCGCGTTGTCTACGGCCTGCTCCAGGGTGAGTCGGGTGTGACCGACGGCGCCACCATTACCGACACCACCACAACCCGTGTCCAGATCAGCTTCGTAAGAATCAACAATGCCGGTAATGACTTGGAGGTCGTTCCGGCGGCCGACATCGCCGGCACAACGATCAACTACTGCAGCCGCGAGCGAGTTCGCCTGGAGGACCTCACAGAGGCTGACTTCCTGCGCGGCGCGATCGTCGACATCGGATCTGGCGCTACGACAGTGGACCGCCAGACGGCCTACGACAACCAGGGCACGACCCCTGTCGATCTCACCACCAACGCGACACTCGACCTCGAAGGGGCTGGACTAGAGTGGGCGATCCGAGACGACCTGGAGGCCCTGCTCTTCCGCATTATCGAAGGCTCGGCGGGCGGCACCAGTGAGATCGAGTTCGCCGCCGGCGTCGACCTGTTCGACAACAACGCAATCGTCAACGATTTTGCGTCCGGGGCCACGATCAACAGCGGTGGCACCCGTCCGATCACCGTAGGTGTGGTCGATGGAGAGATCGCTACCACGGCCGGCGATCTACGACTCAT
>Ga0307377_10001412_pt1 | contig 30532 bp, 26 predicted proteins | sample TR3MG_FD_202535 | JGI IMG/M metagenome (GOLD analysis project Ga0307377, IMG submission 202535) | Soil microbial communities from Risofladan, Vaasa, Finland - TR-3 | ecosystem: Environmental > Terrestrial > Soil > Coastal area > Acid sulfate soil | place: Finland: Risofladan, Vaasa | collected... | reverse complement strand
CGAGCATGGTGACGGTCGGTAGGTCTGAACTGGTGGCGCGGACTTGGAAGGGACGCAGCCGGGCAACAATAAACAGCAGCGCGGGATACCCGAAGTAAGCGTACAGCATGACTCCGAGTCCGCCCCAGGCGAGGAGTTGCGCTAGACCGGTTGCATGAGACTCGACTTGCCACATTTGTAGCTGAGATTCGGTGCCGACGGCCCGGTTCCCTGGCAGGGCCCAGTCGCCGAGTCCCCACCGAGACCCCTCTCCGCTTCAGCCGCGCTGCCTTCCTGACTGCTCCTATGCCTATCGGCCACTACCCCTCCGGCGCCCTTCCGCCACTTCTCCCCCCACCGGCCGCTACCGATGAGCTACTGATCCGCTATCAAACTGCCATAGAACGAACGTTTGCACGACTTGCTCGCCACGTGCTGGAAATCGCCTCCAGACCCATTTTGGTGCTGTCTCAGCGAATCGGGCGGGGAGGAATGAAGTCGGCCTCTGCGCCTAGTTGACCGCAGAAGGCCGGAAAACCGCTACTAAACCGCTACTCCGCGGCCCCCATCGTGCCGCCTAGGGGCTGAAAGACCAACTGATCGGAGAACATTGGACATCGCCCGTAAGCTTCCCGAGGAGCCGAAGACGGAAGTCGAGTCGTGCTTGTATCTAACCGAAACGAAGCAGGAGAGGATGACGGCTCCCACCCGGTGGTTTCGCGTCTCGTTCTGCTGCTGACAGCCCGCCCCGTAGATGCTCGAATTGGGGTGTTCTGAGCCGGGGATGCCGATGGGCTGACTTCCGCTCGGACAGACAGCGATACACTGATCCCCATGGCGATCATGCCGACCGTCAGGCATGGGCGGTTGAGCGCGGTGGCCGTGTCGTTCCGGGCGTTGGAGTATCCATATGAGATCTACTCGCAGCTGATCCGTGTCCGGACTGCCATCGACAGTCGCGGGCGGCGCCTCTCCCGGTTCACGTGCCCCGACTGTCAGGGCGTCGCTGACTCGCTGTACCTAGCGCCAGGAGAGACGATGTTGGTCTGTCGCCGCTGTGCCCGTGTCTCATACCACTGGTCGCTGGCACGACCTTCAGGCAGTGACCCACCCGGGTGGGCAAGGGCGGTGGAAGCGGCACGCGCGCCCGGCGTGGTGCCACGGAGGGCCAGGAGATCGGCCTCGAGCACGCTCCAGCAGGCGCGCTCACTGCTGCGCGCGTGCGCCCAGCTCAGGGAGATGATCGTCAATGCCCCCTGACCGACTTCCAACTGATGATGCCAGTGGCCTCTGGGTCGCCGCGCTCCAGGCGCGTCTGCTCGCAGAAGAGCGCAGGCTATTTGCACTGATCGCAACGCTGCCCGGCGCGAATCGCGTCAGGCTGGCAGAGGAAGTCGAGCTCCCAGAGTATCTTGACCCCGACCTGCTGAAAACTGTGACCGAACTCGCGCGGGCCGGATAGTGCGCAGATCCTCCGTCTGCATCCTGAGCGAACGCGGCTTCCCAACGGCGCTGAGTCAGCACCAGGCGGGTGCGAAGGCGGTCGAGAAAGCCACTGCGCGATGCAGGGTGAAGTGCCCACACAATGATGAGGTGGCACTTGCATTTCCTCGGCGAGGGTATTACACTATAATAGCATAATTATGCTAGCGTGACCGAAGGAGTCACTATGCCCGAGAAATTGCTCACAGCGATGTACTACGGCACCGGCGCGGAGTTGCGCCGTCGACTACTCGAGCCTGCCCCTGGTCGCCTGCAGTTGCTCACCGGGCCTCGTCAGGTGGGAAAGACGACGCTACTGCTTGAGCTGGTGCGGGAGTGGGGCGAACGCGCCCTCTACCTCGCGGCAGACGCGCTCGAGGCGGCTTTGCCCGGATGGTGGGAACTGCAGTGGCAGCACGCCGCTCGCCTTGCCGGCCGCCGGCCGGCGCTGCTACTCATTGATGAGATCCAGTACCTACCTGACTGGTCGCGGCGGCTCAAAGCTGAGATGGATCGAGTCTACCGGGAGCGTCTCCGGCTTCATGTAGTTGCCACCGGTTCGGCCGCCCTGAAGCTCGGCGTCGGCAGCCGGGAGACCATGGCTGGGCGCTTTGAACGGCTGACCTTGACGCACTGGTCGGCGCAAGACCTAGCTCAAGGCTTCGGCATCTCAGAGGAAGCGGCCGTCGAGGTGGTCGTGCGATTTGGCGGTTTCCCGGGCGGGATGGCGCTGCACAGCGACCTCCCTCGCTGGCGCGCCTACATTCGCGACAGCATCATTGATCCCGCGGTGGGGCGTGACCTGCTGGCGCTGGAGGCCATCCGGAAGCCGTCTCTGCTGCGACAGGTCTTCGCCGTCTGTATCGGACATCCAACGGAGATCGTTTCTCTCCAGAAGATGTCGGGGCTGTTGGCAGAGCGCGGAACGCTGACGACCATCTCGCACTATCTCGAACTGCTGCGGGAGGCGTATCTAGTGGCCGCCTTGCGCAAATTCTCGAAGGGGGAGCTGCGCCGGCGATCATCGCCCGCCAAGTTGGTGCCCCTGAACAACGCCTTCATCACCGGTGGAACACACGAGGGCATCCCGTCTCCGAAGAGAGCCCCGGAACGCTGGGGGCGCCTGGTGGAGAACGCCTGCCTCGCCCACATGGTCAACAGCGGACAGACCGTGCACTACTGGCGCGAGGAGCCCCTGGAGGTGGATGCCGTGACCGAAGGGGCCTGGGGCAAGTGGGCAATCGAGATCAAGACCGGATCCTTCACCGCGGGGGAGTTGGCGGGTCTGCTCGAATTCAGCAAGCGATTTCGGAGTTACCGTCCCCTAGTGGTGTGTGATGAGAGGGATGCCGGCATGGCACGCCGCGCCGGTATCGAGAGCGTTTCGTGGCAGCAGTTTCTGTGGAGCGGACCAGGAGAAGCGTAGCCAAGTGAGCAGCGAGGCACACCAGCACGGGAACAGCGCGGCCGATCTCAATCGCTTGATCGCTCAGGCCGAGAAGCATCTGGCCCAACTCGACCGCGAGCGGACGTACCTACTCAAGCGCCTCGCAGCCCTCCGGGAGCAGCGCGCTGCCGCCGGGCCTGCTGCCGTGGGTCCGCAATGGGCTCAGAAGCCGCCAGGCGATGAGTTGGTCTCTGCCGTGCGCCGACTCTTCCGCGGTCGGGAAGACGTGTACGCGCAACGATGGGAAAGCTCGAAGACGGGTCGGTCCGAAAGCGGGGGTGTATAGGTTCAACCGTGGGGCTCGCCAGCTGCGAAATCCGCGGGCAGCCAGTCAATGACCGACCCGCCGCTGGATGCATAGTAAGGGCTCACCAGGAAGTTGTGCCCATTCTCCCACACCACCATGTAGTCTCTCACCTTGAATAGCTTGCCCTCGTGCAGGTCGAAGAGCTCTTCCTCCAGAGATGGGGCGGGTTCAGCGAACGGATAGAGCTGGTTTAGCACTTCCTGTTTCTGCTCGTCCGGGACGAGGTACTGCTCCACCGTTCCGCCATGCACTTTGAGCGGCCGCGTTGGGAAGGGGAGTTTCCTATTGTGCCCCATCTCCTCGGTCCTCATCTCTCCTCCTCGAGCCTTCGTTCCCAGACCGCCTCGATCCCTTCCGAATTCAGCCATTCCAGCATCCGCTCCTGCAAGCGCTCATCTCTAAACTTGAACCACCGTTCTCGTTCCTCCGGGGAATCGAGCAAGGCATCTTTGAAGCGGCTAAATGCACCGCGCGCATGACCTCGTAGTCCGGCATATCGGGGTTGCGCCGGTAGGTGTCAACGATCGCGAACTCGATATTCTGAAGGACATCGGTGTACTGGTCCTCAATCCGCATGTTGTTCTCCCGTAGACCGCACGGCAATCACCGTAGATACACGGCCGCGGTATCGAAGCCTTCCTCGGGCGTGCCCCAGAAACTGAACGTGTTGAAAACGGAGAGCTCGTACTTCTGGTCGCTGTACTTGTAGAAGGCCATGCTCCAACGGTCCTCATGGCCGAAGTACCGCAGGCGGCATAGGTGGATCGGGATCTGACGCATACGCTCGTAGTATTCCTCCTCGGACTCGCGCCCGCGGAGATACCCCGGGTACGACCCCGGTTCTGGCTCCTGATACGCGTCGATGTAGCAGAAGTGGCCGCGGAACCGAAAGTCAAGCCGGCTGTATCTGCCCGCGTAGTGTTCGGCAGCGAAGCTCTCGACGCGGCGGCGGACTTGCTCCTTCACCAAGTCAGGTATCTTCACGCCACCTTCATCCGGATTGGGGGGCATCCACACCTTTCTCGGGGGCTTCGCTGTCGCTCGCTTCCTCACGGGCACAGATCTCATGATCGCCTCCTCCTCCGCAGTTTGGTCTGCAACTTCGTCCCGCGGGCATTCCTGTTCCCGCCGCGTTGGGCTCGAACCGCCTCACGAGATTCAGCGTAATGCCTCTTCAGGCGCGCCACGTACGCTTTGTCTTCGATCAGCGTACGGAAGCAATCGAGCAGGACCTGAGCATAGGGCGACTGCTTTCCAAGCGGATCGAGGAATGGCCCTTGGCCGACTTCCTCAGCATCATCTCCAAGGCCCCACTTCCGGTAGAACTCCACGCTCTCCCAGCCGTAGTTGATAGTGGCCCAAGCCCGATTGCCGGTGGCCGGCGTCCACACCACGATCAACACCCGACGGCAGTCGCAGTCGAGATCGTCGCAGTAGTGCTCAATGAAGGCATACTGCCCAACCGGCAGGTCGGCGCCTTGGGATACGGTGACGGTGCGAGTCTCGGCCACCGCCTGAGCAGGGCATACTTGAATGAAGGGAACCATTGTGAACTGGTCACTTCGCCGTAGAACCGCCCCAGCCTTGCTCTGAGGGCATCCTCTGGTGTATCGTGGGCACTCATTCTCGCTGGAGGATAGACCCACATGGAGGCAGCTGGGACCTCGGTTTGTCTGGTGATGAAGGCAGTGCTGCTGAGTGCCCGCTGGGCGGGACGGAGTCGGCGGCTGGGGCTGGAGCAGGCGGCGAAGGCCGCGGGTGATGGGGCGGAGGCGCAGGCCGAGAACGCGATGCTCCGGGATACCATCGAGCTGCTGGTTGAGCAGCTCGCGTGTGCGCAGCGCCGCCTGAAGGCCGCCAACATCCGAATGCCCTACTCCCCGGCCGAACGGCTCTATATCCTGTGGTGTATCGACTACTTCGGCATCCCGCGGCGGCAGATCCCGAAGCACTTTGGGGTGGCGCGCTCGACAGTATGGCGATGGCTACGCCGGCTCCAGGATGGTGTTGGGCTCTGCCGCAGGAAGTGCCAGGTTTCGGTGCGCCGGACCTCGGAGGCACTGGAGGGGCTGGTATGGGAGATGGCGTCGGCGAATGCTGGCTGGGGCGACGCCACATCGCCCTGGTGCTGGGGACCTTGGGCATCTTCCTGCCAGCCTCCACGGTACGCAACATCCTGCTGCGGCCTCGACCGCGATCCGCAGGCACACCCGCCACTGCGGCTGGGAAGCCTGAGGAGAAGAAGCCCCGTCAGATCGTCGCCCGCTATCCTAACCATGTGTGGAGCGCGGACCGCACGAGGGTATGGCGATGGCGCATTTGGCCCAGCTGGGCGCTGGTGGCGATAGATCACTTCTCCCGCAAGGTGGTCGCCAGCTGTCCCCTGGAAGGGCCCAATGCTGGCTGGGTGGTGGAGGCGCTGCAGGAAGCCTTCCTGCGCCACGGAGCTCCGAAGCATCTGATCACCGACCAGGAGAAGATCTTCATCAGCGACGCGTTTCGGAACTTGCTGATCCAGTGGGACATCAAGCACCGCTTCGGCGCGGTGGGAAAGCACGGCTCCATCGCGGTGACGGAGCGCGTCATCCGCACACTGAAGTACGAGTGGCTGAGGCGAGTGCCAGTGATCCGTGGGCTGGACCACCTGGAGCAGCTGCTGACCAACTTCGCTCTCTACTATAATACATGGCGGCCGCACGCTACCCTCAAAGGCGCAATCCCAGATACCATCCATGCCGGGCAGCAATGGTCGGCCCCTCCCAAGACGGCGAAGACCGTTCCCGCTCACATCAAGCGCCGCTTCTTCCCCGATACTCGCATCACCGGCTTCCGTCTGGCGGCCTAGCAGAACAGACTGGCTGCTCTCTGTTCCCCCTCGCGCTCGGCCGCGCACTGTACGCGCACGCCACCGGAGCTGAGTTCGCCATCGTTGTGCCACCATCGCGGTCTCATGCTCGCAACACCCGGCATCATCCTCAGCGCCAGCAGCTCCCAGCACTACGGCTCAGGGCGGTTCCATGCCCATGTGACCACTTCAGGAAGAACCGCCCCGCCAATGAACCGCCTTGCCGGGTCGCAACCGGACTACCTTCTCCCCCTTAAGCACCTGGATAGCTGTCTTCGGGGGGACAATCGTCCCACGCGGGGGCCAACAGACACGTCGCTCTTCAGCCCCATTTCTCTGAAGGGGAGGTCTACGAAGCCCGGGATTCTGTCGAACGCCGGGGCGTCCGGTCGCAGGCTCAGGTTGCCGCCGTCGAGGTCCACGAATCCGGGGTCCTCCTCGGCCACCCAATTGTTGCTCTGCCTGAGGCGATGCTGGATGTCGGGATAGGTGGGGGAATCGTCTTCGCTCCACACGCCGTCGTGAATCCGCCAGCCGTCCTCTATGGCCCGTTCGCGGGTAGGGTTGTAGATCAGGTTGCGTTCGAGCGTGTTGGTATCGGGAGCGATGCGGTCCTCCGCCAGGAACCGCAGCAACTCGGGGTACTTCTTCCCGTGGGTCATGTTGGCGAAGTCGTACTTGTCGAAGAGCTTCTGCCACGCCCTCATGTAGCCCTGAAGCAGGTGCTTCGCGTAGCCATTCAGGCGGTAGCTCACGGTGAACGGGCAGGCGCAGTCGACGAAGATGTTGTTTCTGGTGTGGACGTGGGAGGCTCCGTGCACCATCACCGACCAATCGCTGGTTTTGCTGCCCAGCCTGTAGAAGATGTTCTCCTCCACCACGACCCCGCAGGTTTCATCATCGGTGTATACTCCGCCGCATTGGGAGCCGCGACTTACCTCCGTGCCCGTGTCGTGGAAGTAGTTCCGCCTGATCACCGTGCCACGGTGGTGGGGAGACGTCCCGGTACAGAAGTAGATCGCGCCCATGTCCCTGAACGCCGTCGTGGCATGATGGAACTCGTTGTATTCGACGAGGTGGTCGTTGCCGCCCCCGGACATGGCCATGTGCGGCGCATCATGGATCAGGCAGTGGCGAATCTGATGGGCGACTCCTCCCAGCGCGATGCCTGCATGGTAGACCTTGTTGAGATACGCGAAGTGATGGATGTAACAGTTCTCGACCAGATTCCCTCCCGGCGTGAGCTGCTCGAGATCGCCTCCGCGGAGATTGACGGCCGCCGCGCCGAGGTGATGAAGATGGCAGTTGACCACCGCGTGGCGGTCGCCATTGATGTCAACGCCGCAGCCGGCGAAGTCGCGGATCTCGCAGTTCTCGATGCGGACTCCTTCGCCGCCCTTGATCTGTATTGCGTCGCTCCTTCCGATCTCGAACACGAGATCTCTGAAGGTGACGCGAGACACGTTGTCCATTGCCACCAGGGGCACATCGAGCGTCGAGATGACTACACGAGCATCCGGCGAGAAGTTCTCCGGAGGCAGGAGGTAGAGGATCCCGGTGCTTCGATCGATGTAATACTCGCCGGGCATGTCGATCTCTTCCAGGAGGTTCTCAGCATGGAAGAAGTCAGTGTCCCCTCTCTTCTGCAGGCGGTAGACGTCGCCATAGCGCAAGGTGATTGTCTTCTGCTCGACGTCGATCCTCGCTACCCTATTGTAGGACCAGGCCCAGTCCTCGCTAAAAACGCCGTCCAGCCAAATGTCGTCGGCCTTCTGCCACAGCTCCGGCCGGTCGAACTCATACCGAAACGTGCCGCCGGACTCCCAGAATCCCGTATTATCTCTGCCTGCACCCCAGCCGTCCTCGCCGGCCTCTCCCTCTCCCCACTCCCACGGCGGGCCGGGGTCAATTACCTCTGCCATCGACACGGAGCCTTCATTGGGCCAGCGGGCGAGAGTCATACGCTTCCCACAGATGAATAGCTCCGTAGGCGCGACATCCCCTTCATCTGCGACGAACCCACGGCGGCTGAGGCGGCCGTAGTCACTGATGCCGTGGGCCTTGAGGTCTAGCTGCAGGAGTTTGACGCGCGCATCCTCGGAGATGATGCGGTCCAGGATCTCACTATCGTCGACCGGAGTGAAGCAGTCTGCGTCCAGCTCCCGGCCGGCCACCAGCCGGACATCCTCGCCGTCGTGAGCGCAGTACACGATCGGCGCTTCCGGGGCGCCGGAGTCTTCCGGCGACAGCAGGAGCGACCTGTCGATCAGGTAGGTCCCCGCCCGTAAGTTGATCGTGACGCCCTTAGATGGAAGCCCGCGGCGCCTCAACGCCCGCACCGCATCGCGTGCTCTCGTCAGCGTGGCGAAGGGCGCCTCGAGGCTTCCGTCGCTACGGTCGTCGCCGTCAGGCGCCACATAGAATTCAACAGTCTCCATTGGCCTTAGCTCCCTTCGTCCCAGGGCCATCCATATCTCAGAGTCACGGCACAGCGCGAGTGCAGGTTCTTGGCGGCGTGTTGCCCCCCCCGCCGTGCCACACCCGAGAGTGTCGCATTGCTCGCGACGACCGTCGCGCGTGAGACTCAGCCGTCGCGAATGGCCGCCTCCATGTTGTCGACGAAATCGCGCGGCAGGTCTCCCTGCATTTCCTTCATCTTGTGGGCCTTCCTGGCATGCTCGATGGCCCTCACCATCACCTGTTGCTCATTCTCACCGCGAATGACGACATCGCAATCGTTGCCAAGGTCGCGACACTTGAGCATCTTCGCCATTGCACCTGCTCCTCTCTTGCCGGCGTCTTCTCTCTCGGCGCCGCACTGCATGCAGTCCGATCGCCGAGGGAACGAGTTCGGCTCTTCAACGGCCCGGACGCCTCTCACACGCAGCCCAGCGTCGCCACGACCTTGACGTCGCTGAGCGGCTTGGATCCGTCCAGGTTCTCCAGCACCACTTTCGCGAACTTCACCATCGGGTCGACGGCCACGGTCTTGCGGCAGCACTGCCCCGAGTCGAAGGCGTTGTCGAAGGACGCCATCGGCTCGGTGTCGTAGTGCAGCCCGTCGTAGCTGGGGAAGACCGTCAGCCGGAGTCCAGCCTTGGCCGACGCATCGTACGAGCACTCCGCTGTCAGCGAGAAGGTGTTGATGTTCTCCAGCCCAATCGGCGGACAGGCGTCCAGCTCAGTCACAGCTCCCGCCGCTAGGCTGTCCATCGTCATCACCGGCATGTCGAACCGAAATGGCACCGAGGTCGCCAGGACGTTGGCGGCAAGGTGCTCTCGTCCGAATGAGGACTCCTTCTCGTCGAGCGAGACGATATAGCGCTGGGTCGAATAGAGATAGAAGAGCGGCGGCTCGAACAGGGCATGCACCTCGGCGAAGCCGGAGATACCCGGGCACCGCTCCCGCATGACGACCGGGTTCTGTGGATGCTTCTGGAACGTCTTGCCGTCAGAGCTGTAAGCGTAGCCAATGCTCTCGAACTTCGTCCACTTCGTGCCGCCGTAGAAGGTGTGGAACATGCCCTCGTGGTAGAGCATTCCGGCTTCAGAGTAGCCGCCATCGTCCCAGGTTCCCCAGCCGTCGACAGCCAGGATCGGGTTGCCGTCGTAGCGCTCCCACGGACCTTCGGGATGGTCGGCAGTGGCCAGGCAGAAGGGTCCTTGGTCAGGGGAGTTGAGGTCGATCGGATATTCGCTGTACATGTAGTACTTGCCACCGACCTTCACCACTCCCCCGACGTATCCGAAGTCCTCCAATATCGGATTCTTCTCGTACTTCGTCCAAGGGCCCAACGGGTTGGTTGCCCTCGCAAGGCCGATGTGGCAGGGGAAGTTGCCCGAGTAGAACAGATAGTACTCGTTCTCGCGCTCCTTCAGGACGGCGGGACAGGCGATCAAACCTGAGTCCCAGGTGCCCTCCGGTCCCACGCCGAGCAGCGGCTTGTCGCCGTACCTCGACCACGGCCCGAGTGGATGCATGGCCGTGGCGACCCCTATCATGTAGCCCTCGACCCCCCACTTCTCGGTGTTCTTCGGGTAGCCATGGTAGTAGAAGTAGTACGTATGGTGGTCTTTGAGAACGTTCCCCGCTTCGACCATGGCCCCGTCCCAGTCGTCGGGTCCTCCCATCGTGAGAACGGGATTGGGACCGGGAACGTGAATCAGTCGCTCGAAGATTGGTCGCTGCATGTGCTCCTCTTCTCCCTTCTTATCGAAACGTGGCAAGTGACACGCAAGACGGCCGGCGGCAGAACCTAGGGCAGAACTCGCGATGACGATTGGGATTCGATGCCCCGCTGTGCTTCACCCGGGCGCGTCGCATCGCCGCGAAAGGCCGTCGGCAATAGCCCGCGCAAACGGCCGTCGCGTTCGGCCCTCAGCCGTTGCGGACCGCTGCCACCATCTTGTCGAGGAAGTCGCGCTCCATGTCGCGGAACTGGTCCGACTTATGAACCTGGCGACCGTGCTCGATGGCCCGGACCAGGACCTGCTGCTCGGTCTGTCCGCCGATCACGGCATCGCAGTCCACGCCGAGATCGCGGCAATACAACAGTTTCGCCACGGTGCTTGCTCCTTTCTTGTCCGCATCCGTTCCGTCAGCGTCAGGCTCCCGGCAATCCAGTCATCTGTGGGGTCCGATGGGATGGCGTCGGGTCCTGGAACACTTGGCGCGCCGCCTACAGACAGCCCAAGGTCGCTGTAATCTTCACCTCGCTGACGGGCTGGCCGCCGGCGAGGTTCTCCAAGGCGACCTTCGCGAACTTCACCATCGGATCGACGGCCACGGTCTTGCGGCAGCACTGCCCCGATTCGAAGGCGTTGTCGAAGCACGCCATTGGCTCGGTGTCGTAGTTCAGCCCGTCGTAGCTCGGGAACACCTTCACCCGCAGTCCAGCCTTGGCCGACGCATCGTACGAGCACTCCGCCGTGAGCGCGAAGCTGTTGATGTTCTCCAGACCGATCGGCGGACAGGCGCCCAGCTCAGTCTCAGCTCCTGCCGCCAGACTGGCCATCGTCATCACCGGCATGTCGAAGCGGAAGGGAACGGACGTCGCCAGGACGTTCACACCAAGGTGCTCCTGATCGAACGTCGAGCCACGCTCGTCGAGCGATTTGACGTAGCGCTGGGTAGCGTAGAGGTAGAACAGCGGCGGCTCGAACAGCGCGTGCACCTCTGCAAAGGCGGAGATCCCTGGGCACCGCTCCCGCATGACGACCGGGTTCTGCGGGTGCTTGTGGAACGTCTTGCCGTCGAAGCTGTAGGCGTAGCCGATGCTCTCGAACTTCTCCCACTTCGTCCCACCGTAGAAGGTGTGGAAGATGCCCTCGTGATAGAGCATGCCGGCTTCGGAATAGCCGCCGTCGTCCCAGGTGCCCCAGCCCTCCACCGCCAGGATTGGGTTGCCCTCGTAGCGCTGCCAGGGCCCTTCAGGCCGGTCCGCAACCGCAAGGCAGAACGGCCCTTGGTCTGGGGAGTTCAGGTCGATTGGGTATTCGCTGTACATGTAGTACTTGCCACCGACCTTGACGACTCCGCCGACGTAGCCGAAGTCCTTCATGATCGGGTTCTTCTCGTGCTTCGTCCAGGGACCGACAGGACTGGTGGCCGTTGCCAGGCCTATGTCGCACGGGAACTCGGCTGAGTAGAACATGTAGTAGGTGTTCTCTCCCTCCTTCAGTATGGCGGGGCAGGCGACGAGCCCTGAATCCCACTCACCCTCGGCCCCAGCATCGAGCACCGGCTTGCCGCCGTATTTCGTCCACGGCCCCAGCGGATGCGTGGCGGTAGCGACGCCGATGCGGTATGACCCCGGCCCCCACTTCTCTTTGTCCCCTGGTATCCCGTGATAGTAGAGGTAGTAGGTGTGATGGTCCTTGATAACATTCCCCGCCTCGATGACCTGCTCGTCCCACTCGCCGGGGCCGCCCGATGTGATGATCGGGTTCGGCCCCGGTACGTGGATCAGCCGCTCGAATACCGGTCGCTCCATGATGTGTCTCCTCTGGATCTAATCGCACCTTAGCTGTCGGTGCCCCCTCTCGGGGCACTGCTCGGACTGCAGGCGGCGAACCTCGTCAATCGCCGCTCGGGCATTCGCTACTGCCGCCAACCTGTCCCACCCTTGGGGCAAGAGCCCCCTGGCCGCGCTCGTGTCGGACTGGGTATCCCTTTCAGGACGCCTCGCGCGCCTCTCGGGGCCGGGGTTGAGGCGAACTCACTCCAGGCAGAGCGAACGAATCGGCCCGCCGATTCTCCCATCAGCCGTACCCCCTGGAGTGTATGCTGGGCGACGCTGTCTGTCATTGGACAAACGCGCCACATACATGAAGATTCCGGCGTGCCGCTCGTGCCTGTTGCCATCGCGCGGCCGTTCATGCCGTGTCAGGCAGCTACTCCTGCGGCGGGCCTTACCGCAGGTCACCTGGAGACTCGGGCAGGACTGCTCGCCACAAACGCGGAATCACGGCATGTGTTGGCTGGGTTGGGGAGAGCACTGTGGGGTTGAGGTAAACCGAGGTCGTTGACCTCGAATGGGAACACGCTAGAGCAAGGGAGACAGCGGTGCGCCGACGTCTGAAGATGGATTTCGACTGGAAGTTCAGCCTGGGACATGCAGCCGACATAGAGAAGGACTTCGGCTACTTCCCTCGGCACGCCAAGACGGGCGATCCGACCGGGCCCGCTCACCCGAAGTTCGATGACAGTGACTGGCAGACTGTGGACGTGCCACATGACTGGGCGGTGGCGCTGGGATACGACGAGAATGCAGATGCAGATCACGCCTACAAGAAGATCGGGCGGCGATACCCCGAGAACTCCATCGGCTGGTATCGGAAGACCTTCGAGATCGCCGAGGCCGAGCTGGGAAGACGCCTCAGCATCGAGTTCGACGGGGTGTTTCGCGACTGCGAGATCTGGCTCAACGGTCACCCCGTCTGGCACCATCAGAGCGGGTACACGAGCTTCAGCGTTGACATCACTGACTACGCCAACTATGGCGGGAGGGACGTGCTAGTGGTGCGCGCGGACGCCACTGGCCACGAGCTCTGGTCCTATGAGGGGGCGGGCATATATCGGCACGTCTGGCTCGTGAAGACCCAGCCGCTGCATGTGGGGCTGTGGGGCACATTCGTCACCTCGGAGGTGGTGCAGGCCGGTGGCAAGACGGGTGCGGAGATTACGATCGAGACGACCCTGCAGAACGATCAGGATGAGGCGACGGACTATGAGTTGGTGTCGACGGTCGTCGACCCTCAGGGCCGGGAAGCCGGCTCGGTCGAGTCGAAGCGGAGCATTGGCGCTTGGGGTCAGGACGTGGTGACTCAGAAGCTACCGATTGCGAACGCCCAGCTTTGGTCACTCGAATCGCCCGAACTGTACACGGTGGTCGCCGCCGTGAATCAGGCCGGGGGCAAGGCCGACACCTGCGAAACCACCTTCGGCATCCGCACGATCAGGTTCGACCCGGACAAGGGGTTCTTCCTCAACGGCGAGCCCGTCAGGCTGAAGGGCTGCTGCATCCACCAGGACCATGGCGGCGTCGGCATCGCCGTCCCGGACAGCCTGCACGAGCATCGGATCGAGCGATTGAAAGGGATGGGGGCAAATGCGCTCCGCTGCGCCCACAACTGGGTGGCGCCGGAGGCGCTGGATGCCTGCGACCGAATGGGGTTCCTGGTCATGGACGAGACGCGGATGTCGGGCAGCTCCAGGGAACTGCTGGAGCAACTCAGCACCATGGTCCGGCGTGACCGCAATCACCCCAGTGTCATCATCTGGTCGCTGGGCAACGAAGAGATGGCGATCCAGAAGAACGTCACGGGCGAGAGGATCATGCGGGTGATGCGGCGCGCGGTCCGCAGCCTCGACACGACGCGCCCAGTCACTCTCGCCGTCCACGGCGGTGATGGCGGGCCGGTGAACGACGCCCTCGACCTCCTGGGCTCCAACTACCTCAATCTGGGCGACCTCGACGAGCTGCATCGAAAGGAGTCCCATAAGCCGATCTTTCTGAGTGAGTCCGTCTCCACCCTTACCACCCGCGGCATATACGAGCGCGACGACCTCAACCACTGCACCGGTTACGACGACAACACCTTCTCCCCGGGGTGGGCGAGGTCGGCGGAGAAGATGTGGAGCTATGTGGCGGTGCGGGAGTTCCTGGCCGGCACGTTCGTGTGGTCCGGATTCGACTACGGCGGAGAACCCGAGTCCAACGAATGGCCCAGCGTTCACTGCAACTTCGGGGCCATGGATCGCGCCTGCTTCCCCAAGGACAACTACTACTACTTCCGGGCCTGGTGGAGCGACAAGACCGTGCTCCACCTCCTGCCGCACTGGAACTGGGAGGGGAGAGAGGGCGAGGAGATCCGGGTCTGGTGCCACAGCAACTGCCATGAAGTGGAGTTGCTCCTCAACGGAGCGAGCCTCGGCCGCAAGGAAATGCCTCGCAACTCACACCTCGAGTGGGCGGCCGCTTATGAGCCGGGTGTGATCGAGGCCAGAGGCTACAACGATGGGGAACTCGTCGCCACAGAGAGGGTGGAGACTACTGGGAAACCGGCGGCCATCCGTCTGCGGCCGGAACGCACTACGCTCGACGCCGACAACCAGGACGTTTCGGCCGTGGCCGTCGAGGTGATCGACGAGGATGGCCGCGTGGTCCCAACTGGCGGCAACGAGATCGCATTCAGCCTCACCGGCAGCGGGCGGATCATCGGCGTCTGCAACGGCGACCCGGCCTGCAAGATCACGGAGGACCAGACGACGTACCCGGCATTCAACGGTCTGCTGATGCTATACGTGCAGGCCGGCTGGGAGGCGGGACCCATCAGGGTCGAGGCCGCGGCACAGGGGCTGACTGGTGCGAGCGCCACCATCGAGGTCGCCGAATGCACGCCCGGCCCCCTGGTGCCCTCCTGTGCGAGCCCGATCGAGGAGCCGTCGGCAGAGCACGAGTTGGGCTAGCCCCGGCAGAACCCGGCAAGAGACAGGTGGAGATGGGCACGGCGGCACGCTGCGCCCGTCTCCCTTCGCTGCTGCCGCCGCTCGTCGCACATGGAGTGACGAGAGGGGACGACCCGCAACCGGCGAATAGAGACGGGGGTGACGGCACACGGCGTCTGGCCTGTTGCCCCCTCGCCGTTGGTGAGTGTCTGCTTGCCCGAATCGGCGGCAGACGTTTGTTGTCTTGTGGAGGATGTCATGCGTGCAGAACAGACCACGAAGAAGACCCCCGCGGGCAACGATGTGGCTCGTCTCGAGAAGATAGCGCGGGAGTTGCGCGCCTACAACATCATGTCGATCTTCGCCGGAGGGTCCGGCCATCCGGGCGGGACGCTTTCCATCATGGACATAGTGACAGCGCTGTACTTCAAGGTGCTCAACCACAAGCCCGACGATCCCAGCTGGGCTGAGCGGGACCGCGTCTTCTGGTCGGCGGGCCACAAGGCCCCTGCTTTGTATGTCGCATTGGCCCGCGCCGGATACTTCCCCATCGAAGACACCGTGCTCCTTCGCCAGCTCGGCTCTCCCTGCCAGGGCCACCCGTGCTACGGCGATCTGCAGGGCATTGAAGTCTCTTCCGGGTCACTGGGCCAGGGGTTAGGCATTGCGGTCGGGGATTGCCTCGCCGCCCGGCTCGACGGCGCCTCCTACCGCGTGTACTGCATTATGGGTGACGGCGAGCAGCAGGAGGGCAGCGTCTGGGAGGCCGCGATGTCCGCTGGTCACTACCGGTTGGACAACCTGGTTGGCATCGTTGACCGCAACCGGCTGCAGATCGACGGCTGGACGAAAGACGTCATGGACATCGAGCCGATCGCCGACAAGTACCGAGCCTTCAACTGGCACGTTATTGAGATCGACGGACACGACATGGGCCAGATCCTGGAGGCATTCGAAGAGGCACGGAATACGAAGGGAAAGCCGACCTGCATCATCGCCGACACGGTGAAGGGAAAAGGCGTGTCTTTCATGGAGAACGAGGCCAAGTGGCACGGCGTGGCGCCCAAACCGGAGGAGTACCAGCAAGCATTTGCCGAGCTGCGCTTCCCGGAGATGACTGATGAGAAGGCAGATCGCCTGCTGGCAAAGGCGAGGGAGTACAAGGAACGTATCGCCGCTGAAGCCCGCTCTTCGATCCCCGCCTTCGGTCGCGACTACTGGTGGAACTCCGGGGACGACATGAAGGTAGTGATGGATCCTACTCGCAGGGGTTTCGGCCGAGGTCTGGCCGAGGCGGGCGCAGACCCGCGCGTCGTCACGCTGCACGCCGACATCTCGAACTCGATCTGTATTACGGATTTCGAGAACGGGCGGCCCGAGAGGCGGGACCGCGTCTTCAGCGTGGGCATTGCCGAGCAGAACATGATGCAGGTTGCCGCCGGCCTCGCCAAGGAAGGCAAGATCCCCATAGTGGGGACGTACGGCGTCTTCGCTTCTGGTCGGTGTTGGGACCAGATTCGTACCACGATCTGCTACTCGGGCCTGAACGTCAAGATCGCGGGCGCGCACGGCGGCATCTCGGTCGGTGCCGACGGGGCAACTCACCAGGCGTTGGAGGAGATCAGTCTGATGGCCGTCCTTCCAAGAATGAACCTGGTGGTGCCGGCCGATTCGGTCGAGACGCAGAAAGCGACTATCTGCACGATCCTGCATGTGGACGGGCCTGCATACATACGATACGCACGAGAGGCCACCCCCATCGTCACCACACCTGAGACGCCGTGGGAGTTCGGCAAGGCGAACGTCATTCGCTACCGCGGTCGGCAGGAGCAATTCGTCGACGCCTTCGACACCTGCCTCGCCAGCGGTTATGTTTCCGAGAAGGAGGATCTTTCGATCATAGCGTGCGGGCCCATGGTGCCGGAGGCCATGCGCGCGGCCTGTATGCTCAAGGATGAGTTTGACCTGGAGACCCGCGTGATCAACGTCCACACTGTAAAGCCGCTCGACGTTGCGGCCGTAGCGGGCGCAGCGGAGACGGGTGTTGTGCTCACTGCGGAGGAGCACCAGGTGGGTGGCTTCGGCAACATCATCGCCGCAGCAGTGCTCAAGCACGCTCGCACGCCCGTCGCCTTTGACATGATCGGCGTTCCCGATCGCTTCGGATGCTCGGGCAACCCGTGGGAGCTTGTTCAGCACTGCGGTCTCACTGCCGAGCATCTCGCGAAGCGCGCCAAAGAGCTTCACGAGCAGAAGCGCGCGGGCGGCGCTTCCGCCTGATCTCGCACGCTGCTTCGCCGACGCGTGAGCGCTCGGCGAAGCCCCTCCGTCTGTCCTCAGAACGCACGTCGCCCGCCTGCGACGGCCCCGGTATGGCATCTTGCCTCAGAGGCGCGGTCACCGGGACTCCACGGGCAGAGCGGCACGCGGCCCTTACCGAGGGCTGACTCAGACATCAGTCGCAGTGAAACACTTCCTCCATGTCGGCCCACCATTCTCCTTTGGCGCGGGTCTCCAGCGGCTCGTGGCAGGCCCTGCACACCTCCTCCCACTTCTGGCATCTCTCGTCGGCGTCCAGGGCCTTCATGTCCGACGCATAATCGTCGCCGACGTACTCGAGGTAGGCGAAGAGATATCCGTCCTTGTGGAAGATGGAGTAGTTGCCAATGTGGCGCTCTCTGGTCGCCTCGAGGACCTCCGGCCAGACTGCGGCGTGCAACCGCTTGTATTCTTCGAGTTTCTCTGGACGAACCTTAATGACCTGACCGACGCGCTTCACGCTCCGCCCTCCTTTCCAACCTTCCTCCATTGTAGCGCGCGGTATTCACCATCTCCCCGAACGCCTCCTGCATCGCGGCCTCCCCCTGCGACAGAATGCGGCGACGACCAGGAATTCTCAATACCCTGGGGAAGAGAGGAAGGCATGCGTCAGGCCGAGTTTGGCTAGCCGATTCGGCGCGCGCCGCGCCACCACGACCTGCCGACGAACGAGGAGAGACCAGAAATGGCCAGCCAGATGGCCCCATCAAGCATTCAGAGCTACCACCCCGGCCGAGATGGCGGCTGCGCCGTCACTGTCGGCTACGACGTCGACATGCCAGCGGCGGCAAATGGATTGGACTACCTGTACGGCAGAGAGATTCCATGGCTGAGCGGTGAGACGACCGATGCCACCAGCCATCTCAGCGACGATGTATGGGCCTACGTCGATCGGCTCTGCGCCGCCGCCGAGGAATACGGCGCCAAGCTGCAGTTCTTCCTCCAGGGCAATGCCTTCGAGCGCCCCTTTGAGGGGTGGGTGAGAGTGGTGGAGAGAGGCCACGCAGTCGACAGTCACATGTACAACCACATCAGTCTACTCCACGAGCCACTTGATGTGATCGAGCGGCAGGCCGGCGAGACGCGAGAGTTGCTGTCGGGAAAGCTGGGTACAATCGCAGTGGGAGTGCGGGGACCTGGAGGCTACAGGACGGGGCTCGACGGCAGACAGGATGTGCAACAGGCGCTCCTCAGAGCCGGCGTGAAGTGGGTGAGCACTAAGTATGTCTACTCCGGGAAAGCGAGTGCGGAGACGGAGCCGCCCACGATAGTCGGGATTGCGGATTGCCAACCCTACTGGTACGGCACGGGGCTGCTGGAGATACCGTTCTGCTGCTATCAAGACCGGCACTTCTTCGACAGCGACATGGGGGGCGATCCGAGCAGACCACTGGGAGAGTGGATCGCCTATCTGAAAAGGGCGGTCGACCACGCGCACGACCACAACCTATTCCTCAACCTGACCGTGCATCCCAGCACCAGCTTCAAGCACGATCGCGAGGGCCTCTACCTGCGGGAGGTGTTGGCGTACTGCCGCACCAAGCCGGACGTTGTCGTGGCGACGTATGGCGACGTCTATCGGTGGCTGGCCGCTGACCTGCGGGACGGCACGCCGCAGGAGTCGCTGCCTGACACGGCATGAATGGCCACGCGGCGGCCACAGGCATGGGGGGTCTCTGCCGGAATCTTCATGTATGTGGCGCGTTTGTCCAATGACAGACAGCTTCGCCCAGGATAGACTCCAGATGGTATGCGCTGATGGGATAATCGGTGGGCCGATTCGCTGGTCTATCGACCGCTCGATCGTGGTACGCGAGCACCGAGGCCGGACCGGGACGGTACTGAACGAACGGATTGTCTCATCCTGCCCGTTGTGGGAAGCTCTTGGCAGGGAGGGCTGCCTGCCCTCCTCACGCAAGCCGTACGCTTCAGTGACCCGCGACCCGGCCCCGACGGCCCGGGGGCCTTCCCACCACATGCTGCCACAGGCGATTCGGGTCTAGCAGAAGGGAGTGCGTGATGCCCCGTGACTTGTCAAACTCGTCGTATCTGCCGCAGAACCTAAGCAAAGAGTACCCACTGATCGTCCGTGGCGAGGGGTGTTATCTGATTGACGATGAAGGGAAGCGATACCTCGATGGCGCGGCCGGGGGTGTTTCGGCCTGCTGCATCGGCCACGGAGTCGCTTCCGTAGCGGACGCTATGGCGGAGCAGGCGCGCAAGCTGGCCTTCGCCCATCTCTCCATGTTCACCAACGAGCCCCAGTTGCAGCTGGCGGAGGAGATCGTCGGATTCGGACCTCCAGGCATGGCCAGGGCCTACTTCGTGTCCACGGGAACGGAGGCGACCGAGCTGTGCGTTAAGCTGGCCCGCGTCTACCACTTGGCTCGGGGCGAGGAGAGAAAGACGCGCGTCATCGGCCGCTGGCGAGGCTACCACGGGAGTTCCCTAGGTGCCCTTTCCTATTCCGGGCGATCCTCGCGCCGGGGGGAACTTTCCCCCTACTTTTTCCCCGCGACCTTGATCTCCCCGCCCTATTGCTATCGCTGCCCCTGGGACCGCTCCTATCCGGACTGCGGTATCATGTGTGCCTGGGAGGTCGAACGGGCGATCAAGCAGGAGGGACCGGATACCGTCTCGCTGTTCATCGCGGAGCCCATCATCAACACCCTCGGCGCCGCGGCGGCGCCTCCGGAGTACTTCTCCATCGTGCGCGAGATCTGCGACAAGCACAATGTCCTGATGGCGTTGGACGAGGTCATCACCGGCTTCGGGCGCACCGGACGCAACTTCGCCATCGAACACTGGGGCGTCACACCGGATTTCATCGCCGTGGGCAAGGGGATCGCCGGCGGATACGCGCCCCTTGCGGGCACGTTGATCAGCGAGAAAGTCAACGCAGTCATACAGAAGAAGGGCGGCCCGACTGTTCCCGGCTACACGTATGCCGGTAACCCCGTGTCCTGCTCTGGCGGACTGGCGGTGCTGAGGTACATCCAGGAACACGATCTGGTGAGCAACGCCAAGGCGACCGGCGAGGTGCTGCAGGGGGAGGCCAAGAAGCTCCTGGACATGCCGCTGGTCGGGGACGTACGCGGAAAAGGACTCATGCTCGGAGTGGAATTGGTGGCCAACAAGGAGACGAAGGAGCCATTCCCTCGCGCGGCGCAGATCAGCGAGAAGGTCCATGCCGAGTGTTGGAAGCGCGGCCTCTCCTATTGTCCGCTGGCAGGTGACGCCGACGGGGTGTGCGGGGACGCGGCCTCGATCGGGCCGGCATTGGTGTTGACCGAGGACCAGGCACGGGACCTCGTGCGCATCTTCGGGGAGGCGACGAGCGCGGTGGCGGAGAGGCTGTAAGTGCCTCGCCCGGGAACGCGGCGGTAGAGCCAAAGTCAGGAGCTGCGAAAAATGGGAAGGCTGGACGACAAGGTAGCAATCATCACCGGTGGCGGCACCGGCATCGGCTGGGCGATCGCGGAGGCGTTTGCCGCAGAGGATGCCAAGCTGGTCATCGCGTGTCGCCGCCGCGAGGTGGGCGAGAAGGCAGTAGGCGAACTGAGCGGACGCGGCTCCGAGGCAATCTTCGTTCAGACCGACATATCGATCCCGGACCAGGGCCGGTCGCTCGTGCAGCGAACGCTGGAGCATTTCGGCGCACTCGATATCCTGGTCAACAACGCTGGTGTCTCTACCGATTTCGTTTCCTTCCTCGAACTCACCGAAGACCAGTTCGACCTCGTGGTGGGTACGAATCTGCGAGGCACGTTCTTCTTGTCGCAGGCGGCGGCGCGGGAGATGGCCAAGCGCGGCGGCGGCAATATAGTCCACCTCACAACGAACATCACCGAGGTTGCCCAGGCCGGGACCGCCCACTACGTATCATCTAAGGGCGGGCTCCGTTCGCTGACCAGGAACATGGCGCTGGAGCTGGCGCCGCACAATATCCGCGTGAACGCGGTGGCGCCTGGGGAGATCTTCGTGGAGGCCGCGCGCGACTTCTTCGAGGATCCGGCCAACCAGGAACGGTTCGCCGCAGTGCCGGCGGGGCGCATTGGCAAGGCCGAGGAGGTGGCCGGCGCGGTGGTCTATCTCGCCTCCTCCGAGTCGAGCTACCAGACCGGGACCACGATCTTCATCGACGGCGGGCAAATGGTCTCCTGAGGGAAGGCAGCCAGTGAGGATATCTGAGATACTCGACCTGACGGTGGAGATAAGTCACAACTACCCGGGCAATCCGGTTCTGCCGCCGACGCGGTTGGATCTGACCCACAACTTCGCTTCCGACGGGTGTCGGCTGGAGCGCCTGGACACTCCGACCCATGCCGGCACCCACGTCGATGCGCCGGCGCACATGCTGGAGACCGGGGCGACACTGAGTGAAGTTCCCCTGGACCAGTTCCTCGGATGGGGAACAGCAGTTGATCTGCGACAGAAGGGCGCAGGAGCGTCGATCGGACCGGCCGATCTTGCGGGGGCGGAGGGCCGAGTTGCTGATTGCGACTTCGTGATCTTGTACACCGGATGGGGTGACAAGCTGGGCTTCACCAAGGAGTACGTGTTCAAGTCGCCCTGGCTCTGTCGCGAGGGTGCCGAATGGCTGATCGAACGGGGGATCAGGGGCGTTGGGATCGATCACATGAGCGTCTCGGGCATGGAGGAGGAGTACGACATTCCGACGCACGAGGCGCTGCTGGGCGCGGGCGTGCTCATCATCGAGGGCATGTCTCTCACGCCGCGCATCCTGGAGAGAGACAGGTGGTTTCTTCTGGCGCTGCCGCTGCGGCTGAAGGACGCCAGCGGCGCTCCGGCGCGGGTGCTGGCGCTGGCTGTGGAGGACTAGCATGGATCTGGGCCTAGAAGGAAAGGTAGCGTTGGTAACCGGCGCGGCCTCCGGAATTGGCAGGGCGACCGCACTGGCGCTCGCCCGAGAGGGGGCCACGGTGGCCTTAGGCGACGTGGACAGCACCGGCGCGGAGGCGGCCGCCCAGGAGGCGCTCGGCGTCGGGCGATCTGCCATGGCGGTGCGCTTTGACGTGTCCAGCGAGAAGGAATGCTCAGCAGCCGTGCAGCGGGTCCGGGGTGAGCTGGGCCGGATAGACATCCTGGTGAACAACGCGGGCATCCTCTCGTTGTGCAGGCTCGGGGAGATCAGTTCCAGTGAATGGGATCACATGTTCGCGACCAACTTGAAAGGCGCCTTCTTGCTTTCGCAGGACGTTCTTCCACAGATGATGGATAGAGGCTGGGGCCGCATTGTCAACGTGTCGTCGATGGCCGGAAAGGTCGGAGGGTTGGTAGCCGGCGCGCACTACTCTGCCTCCAAAGCGGCATTGATATGCCTCACGAAATCCCTGGCCAGGGTCGGCGCCCCATCCGGCGTCACTGTAAACGCGGTGGCGCCGGCATTCATACGGACCTCCATGTTCACCGAGGAGCAACTCGCTGCTGAGGTAGAGCGAATTCCTGTCGGCCGCGTCGGTGAAGTGGAAGAGGCCGCCGACGCAGTTCTCTTCCTGGCCTCAGAGCGGGCGGGGTTCATCACGGGTGAGACGATCAATATCAACGGCGGCATGTTGATGGACTGAGGAGGCGACGAGATGGATGAACTGGTGGAAGCAGCCCGACACGTCCCGTCCCTGTTCAGTCTGGATCGTAAGGTCGCGGTGCTGACCGGTGCTACAGGCGGCATAGGAAATGCCATCGCCCTGGCCCTGGCAGCTGCAGGGGCGGATCTCGCCCTGATCGATCTATCCGAGGAGAGGCTCGGGAGTCTCGCGGAGAGCATCGGGTCGGAGTTCGGCCGAGAGGCGGACCCGTTCGCGGTCGACATCACGGACGAGGCCCGGGTGGCCCAGGTAGCCGGAGAGATCGCGCGCAAGCACGGCCACATCGACATCCTGGTGAACTGCGCGGGAGTGGGCACGGTGGCCCCGGCGTTGGAAATGCCGCTGGATCAGTGGCGCTCGCTCATCCGGATCAACCTCGAGGGAACGTTCATTTGCTGCCGCGAGGTCGGCCGTGTGATGGTCGCTCAGGAGAGCGGGAAGATCATCAATTTCTCTTCGGTCAGGGGCTCCCAAGGCCGCCCAGGGCACTGCGCCTATGCTCCCAGCAAGGCAGGGGTGAATCTGCTGACGAAAACCCTCGCCTGCGAATGGGCGCCCCACAGGATCAACGTGAACGCTATCGCGCCGGTTTTCACGTACACGGCGATCAACGCCGCGGTTCTCGACGATCCCGAGACGCGGAAGGCGATACTCGCGCGCATCCCGATGGGCAGGCTGGGTCAGGTCTGGGACCTGTTCGGGGCAGTGATCTTCCTCGCCTCGGGCGCATCGGACTTCGTGACGGGGACGGTGCTCTACGTTGACGGAGGATGGACCGCAGCATGACCGACCAGCTTACACAGAGCAGAGACGAGATCGTCCGACAGATATCATCGGAATTGGCTGCGAAGCGCGCTGCCTGGCGGGACGCCCCGTCGGTTCCCGGGGACGTCGGTTTGCTCTTCTACACGAATCCGAATGACTTCGCAGAGCAAGCGGCTGACCTACTTGCCCGGCTGCGGGAGCAGTTCCGCTCGGCCGGCGCGGAAGGTCGCGCGGAGGTGCTCAACTCGGCAGTTCGTATCTGTCTCGGCCTTCGTTCGGCCCAGGTGCATTGGAGCCTGGCCGACGCCGCCTTGCACGGCGGCAGCTCGGTGGACGAGAAGGACCTGGTTGGCTCGGCCGCGAGCTTCCTTGGGGTCCTGCGCAACATGTGCCTCGAGGATTCGGGCGCCGCTGCGAGTGCCTGTGAGCAGTGGCGGGGGAGACTTGCGGCGAGGTATCGAGCGGAGGGACTGGCCGAGTCAGAGGCTGCCGACGAAGCAGCGGCCCTCACAACCGCCGGTATTGTCTCAATGGCAGACGCGCTCGCAGCTTCAGTCTCGGAGAGCAACGTCCGTCGATTCGTACACTCCGGGCACACGGACTTCGGAAACGACTATGCGATGTGCCTCGACTACCCACTCCTGCTCGGGGCATCGTTTGTCACGACAAATCCGCCCCTGGTGCTGATGGCGCTGAAGGAGGGCATGCTCGAGCAAGCCGAACTCTCCCGGATGTGCGCCCAGAGGCCGCCGTGGCTTTCACCCGCCGCTGTTGCTACGCGACTGGCGGTGAGGCAGAACGCGGCCACACTCCGGCCGGTCTTCCTCTGCAGCAGTGGGAAGAAGGGATACGTTTGTCTCCAGGTGGATCCCCGCTATACCAGCGGAGAGGAGATGACGCGCGAGGCGCTTCACCAGTACGAGGAACTCCGCGACGATCTCGGCGGCGTGCCCAACGTCGTCTTCAAAGTCCCGGCCACCAAAGCCGGCCTGGAGGCCTCGGCCGCACTGGCCGAGCGGGGAATCGGTACCACGGCTACCGTCTGCTTTGGCCTCTTCCAGGCGATGCGCTTCGCAGAGGTCATGTCCGCCGGAGAGGCGCTGACGTCCTACGTGGTGGTGATGAACGGCCGGCTGGCAGGTCCGGTGGTCGAGGAACTCGACCCAAGTCTGGCAGGAGCGGGCCGTCTCGCGGGGGTCGCGGTGACAAAGCGGCTGCAACAGGAGCTCTACGGCAACGGTCCCCCCGCCAAGGGATATGACTCAGCTCGGGTGAGAATCCTGGTGGCCTCCCTGCGAGACTACTCCGGCGCCATACCGGATGTGGAGGAAACACTCGGAGTGCCGGTGATCACCGTGTTCCCCGACATCCGAAGGGCGTTCGACGCATCACCGCGGCAGTTGGATGTAGAGAGCGTCTGGCGCGATCCGGATGGGGAGATACTCCACCAACTGGTCCAAAGCGAGATATTCCGGCAGGCCTACTACCTGCCTGGCGACCCGGACGGATTCCGCCCCATGCAGCCTCTTTCATTGGAGGACGATGACCGGGTGCAGGCCTGGGCGCCGGTGCAGCGCACCGTGACCGGGTTCAGCGAGGCCTATGCCGAGGCCGAAGAACTCGTGCTTGAGAAGGTCTCCGGCGGGCTAGGATAACCAGATTCGAGCACTACCCGCGAATCGCCCGCCGCAGCGCCCGCATCCTCCTGCGGGACTCGTCACCGATCCCGCCGTCCTGATAGATGCCCAGGTTTATCGTCATGACCCCCTGTTTCTCCATGACTCCCTTGACGTACTGTATGAGCTCCCCTGCGCTAAACGTGGGCTGAGGTATGGCGCTGTCGGGCTCGCCGTGCTCCCAAATATCCTCCAGCATGATGAGCGCCTGAAGCTGCAGTCCCTCGCCGGCAGCGTGCTCGATGAAGCGTCCCGACAGGGGCTTCAGCGGACCGTCGATCTCGCCGGCCCAGTATTCCTGCCACGGAGTCTCATCCGGGAAGAACCAGTAGTTAAGGCTGATGATGCGGTCGGGGTTGCCGGCCTTGCTAGCCTCGAACAAGTGCTCGTACGGCCACCGCACGTCCGGATACCTCGTCGGGATGTGGTCCCACCCGTCGAACCAGTACCCGGCCAGCTTCTCGCCATAGCGCCTTCCGATCTCGGCCAGGACGTCCGCGTATGCCTGTTCGACGTCTCCGAACTCCCCTATAGAGTCCTCGGGCTTCTCGTCGAAGCGCCGGTCCATGAGGATGTGGGAGGCGATGTACAGCATGAGGCGGATTCGTCGCTCTCCTAATGCCGCCGCCATCTCGGCCACGAGATCTCGTTCCGTCGTCCACCCCGGATGAAGCGCCTCCCAGGCGGCGATCGGGGCGGGGCAGTGCGGATTGCCATGGTTCAGGGTGAGGAGCACGTAGCCGGCCCCCGTCTCCTCGACCATATCGGCGAAGGCGTCCACATCGAAGTCCCGCACCGCGTCTGCGTAGGGCTTCTTTGGGCCATGTCGCGGCTGGCTCTCGTCCGTCCAGTGGAACATCACGCCATACCCCGCCTCAACGAGCCAATCGGTGCTCGCTCGCTGCTTCTTCGCTCGCTCCGCGGCGGCGGCCAGCTCCTGCTTCGCGGCGAGAGGAGTCAGTTCCAGCGATCGGAGATCGATCACGGTCGCTGCCTTCGCCTCGGTGACCCGAAGCATGATCTCATTCGTCCCCGCCGACAGGGATAGACTGCCTTTGAGATGCGCCCTCTCATAGTTCCTTAAGTATCCTGTATCGCTCGGAGACCTCTCTGATGCCGACTGGTCTTGGTAGATGCCGTTCGTCATGTGGAGCTCGCCTGCGGCTTTGCTGTCACCCGAGATGACCTCAACCGCGGCGCCCTCGGTCAGCGCGGCATAGCACAGCGCCACTTCATAGTCGCCCGACTCCGGGGCATCGACCTGCCACGTGAGACTCCCCTCACCGACCCACCGCATGACCATGTTCTTCGGCAGATGATCGAGCGAAGCCACGGAGCCGCATGTGTCGGCTGTCCCTCCGTACAGCCTGTTGACGGTGGTGGGGTCGACGCGGATCGTCGGGGTCCGGGTCACGGTGCAATGCTCCTCTCTTGCTTACCTGCTCTGTTGGTTCTGCCGAAGCGGAGCGTTCTTCGTCGGCTGGATATGCTCCACCTGTCGCCGAGAGGCGCCGAGGCCCGTGCGTCCGTCCCAACCCAGGTCTGAGGGAGGACCGGCGGCATCGGATACCGAAGTCGACGCATGTGGTGGGCGCACCACCCGCTGCCGCAGGAGTGAATGCATGATCATCAGCCGCGTGGAAACTGCCTGGATCGAGCTACCTTTGCCCGAGCCGCGGGGACTTTCGATCGGGCCCATTACCCACAGCACCGATGCCGTGTGTCGCATCACCACAGCAGATGGGATCCAAGGGATCGGTGAGACGCGGGGCGGTCCTCTCGATGCCGCCTGTGAGATTATCGACAGTGTGTTCAGGCCCAAGCTGCTCGGACAGCATGCAGCTGAGACCGAGCATCTGTGGCAGCTCATGTGTGACATGCTGTTGGGGCCGGAGGCTCCCAAGCATGATTGGGCCCCAAGGACGGTCCTCGGCGCAATCGCCGCGGTCGACATGGCTTTGTGGGATATCAAGGCGAAGGCGGCGGGACTCCAGCTGTGCCGCCTGCTCGGCGGCCGGCCGGAGCCTGTTCCCGCCTACTTCTCCGACGGCTTCTACATGGAGGGGCAGTCCATCGACGAGATGGCCGCTGAGTGCGCCGAGGGCCTCGCCGCAGGCGGATACCGGAGCCTGAAGATGCGCATCGGACGCGATCCCGACGACGATGTTGAGCGCGTCCGCGCAGTGCGCCGCGCGGTGGGCGATGAGGTGGACATCATGGTCGACCTCAACTGGGCGTGGGACCTCGCGCAGGCGCAAGCCACATTGCCGAGGCTGGAGGAGTACGGCCTCTACTGGTTTGAGGAGCCCACACCGCTGGAGCGCCCGCCTGGCGATTTCGCAGCCCCCGACCGGCTGGCCGGTGAGGTCGCTGCGCTCACGAGCATTCCCCTCGCCAGCGGCGAGAACCACACCTCCCTCACCGAGTGTCGTTCGTTGATCGAGAACGCGCCTCTGCGGTTCATGCAGTTTGACGCGATCAAGAACGGAGGCGTTACGGAATTCCTCAGAGTCGCCTCCCTGTGCCGTGCCCACGGTATCCCCCTGGCGCCGCATCACGTGCCCCACTTCCACGTCCAGCTCGTGGCGGCGCTCCCGCATGCCATCATGGTGGAGGTGTTCGACAACGCGAAGCAGCACGTGGCCTGGCCCGATCTCTTCCCCGGATACCCGGAGGTGAGAAACGGCAAGATGCTGGTGCCCGAGGCGCCGGGCTGGGGCCTGAGCATCAACGACGAGATGATCGAGAGCAGGGGCGTCAAAGTGTGCTGGGGCGGGTAGCCATGCGCAGTCCAGGCGCTTGATCGGGATCGCGCGGCGGCGGTCGGTCCCGAGCCGGCAAATGGCCATCTTTCTGCCCCCACGGCTCGGCCATCTTGCGACTCGCGAGTCGGCGTCGGCCAGTTCGCCGAATCGGCGAAGGCAGGGGTGCGGTGCACGGCAAACGTTCTTCAACGAAGAATCACGCATGAGATGACACGGTGGGCCGCGCGAGGTCCACGCGTTGGCAGAGGCGTGGCGCCTGAGTATGAGCCCATGGAGGTCGAGGAGGATGCAGCGGACAACACGCACTCTTGCAGTGCTGGGGCTAGCTGTCGGGCTTGTGTATGCTTCGGCCGCTGCTCTGGCAGGCAAACCGTCCGGGACGACGCAAAGACGACCGCTCGCAGCGCGGCCGGTCTTCGAGCGGCTCATTCACGTGCCGGGGCCCAACCCGATCCTGAGATCGGGCGGCCCGGGCGCATGGGATGAGAACGTGATCGAGGCAGGAAACGTATTCAAGGATGGCCACACGTACTATCTGTACTACCACGGGTATTCCGGCGACAGTGAGCGATGGCAACCCGACACCTATAGGATAGGAGTTGCCACTGCTACGCACCCGCTGGGACCGTGGACGAAGTACGGCGACGCGCCGGTGCTGGACCTGGGGCCGGAGGACTCCTGGGACTCAGGTCTGGTCGCCTGCCCTGTTGTGCTCAGGGAGGGAGAGGACACGTACTACATGTGGTACTCGGGCGACTGGCCTCCCAGCATCGGCCTCGCCACGGCCAGCAGTCCGCTGGGCCCCTGGACCAAGTACGAGAAGAATCCCGTGATGGAGGATTTCGGCTACGTCGGCGGAGTGGTCAAGGTGGGCGACAAGTACTACATGTATGCGGAATGGCCGATCGACTTGAACTCCCCGGATCAGGGGCCGTTCTGTCTCGCCATTGCGGATCGACCCGAGGGGCCCTGGAAGCGCTACGAGGGCAACCCTATCTTGGAGGTCGAGGGATGGGGAACGTGGGATGACGGCGGCTACTCGGAGGCCGGCGTCATCTACCATGAAGGTATCTTTCACACCTTCTACGGCGGCACGAAGTGGGAGAAACTCGAGAGTGTCGGGTATGCCTACAGCTTCGATGGGAAGACCTTCCACAAGCATCCGCAGAACCCGGTCATCATGCGAGAACGTTGCCCGGGCGTCTCCGCCTTTGCCGAGGTGCATTCGTTGTTCGAAGCGCCGCTGTTCTATGTTTACGCGACAGAACGGTACATCGACTCTCTCGACGAAGACTCATCCTCGTTTGACAGGGAATACATCTCGGCCCACGTGCTGGCGACCTCGCGGCCCTTCCGCTTCGATATGCCGGTCATCGCCACGGACGGCCTGGGAGCAGGAGCCGAAACGGATATGGACGACTGCCCGCCGATAAGCACGGAGAACATCAACAGCTTTGCCCTTACGGTCGAATGCTCCTATGGCGCGGCCGCCAAGGCCGGGCTGAGGGCGAAGGTGTTCCCGAGCTATGATGGGTTGCACTACGACACCGAGCCGACGCTGAGCTTCGACAACTTCTTCCAGGCTGGGCAGTGCTGTCGCAGGACGGTCGCCGTGGACCCGGCGGTGAAGTTCGCGAAGGTTGTATTGGAGAACCTGGACGGCAGCAACGCAGTCACTGACGCGAAGGTGGTAGCTACGCTGGGGTGCCTGTGAGAGATCGCGATAGGAGGCAAACGTGAGCCGGAAGAAGATGCTGTCACGAAGTGAGCGGCTAAAGTGGTTCAATCACGCGCGGTTCGGGATGTTCATCCATTGGGGCCTCAATTCGCTGCCGCACCGTGCGCCCGAACCGAGCGGCGGAGTGCTCGGACAGCGGCTCCTCGACGCCGACGCGTACGCACCAGTCGCGGGGCGGTTCCGCCCAACGAAGTTCGATCCGGACGCTTGGGTGGCGCTGGCGAAAGAGGCCGGGATGAAGTACATAGTCCTGACCACGAGGGGCCACAACGGCTTCTGCATCTTCGACAGCAAGGTGTCTGATTTCACCTCTGTGAAGACCGCCGCAGGACGGGATTTCGTGGCCGACTTCGTGCGCGCTTGTCGACGCGGCGGGATGAAGATCGGGTTCTACTACTCCCTGCTTGACTGGCGGTTCCCCGGGTACTTCAAGGGGCCGGAGAAGGACCCCGAGGGTTGGCAGGAGTGTGTACGTTATGCCCACGCGCAAGTGCGAGAGCTGTGCACGCAATACGGGAGAATCGACATCCTCTGGTATGACGGCGGTTGGGTGCCCTGGGCGACAGATGTGGCTGAGTGGTGGCACGTGTCGCCGAGCGACGTGTGGCGTGTGAGAGCGCTCAACAGAGAGGTCAGGAGACTTCAGCCAC
>Ga0307377_10001410_pt1 | contig 30554 bp, 37 predicted proteins | sample TR3MG_FD_202535 | JGI IMG/M metagenome (GOLD analysis project Ga0307377, IMG submission 202535) | Soil microbial communities from Risofladan, Vaasa, Finland - TR-3 | ecosystem: Environmental > Terrestrial > Soil > Coastal area > Acid sulfate soil | place: Finland: Risofladan, Vaasa | collected... | reverse complement strand
TTCATCCCGTCAAGTGTTGGAATAATAATATTAGCCCTGATCATGGGAATAGCCCATGTAATCGAGCATGAGGAGTATTATCAACAACTGGACACATAAACTCATTCTCAAAATTTGTCCCAGGAATAATACCCCAGCCGAAGCCGTGCTTGCGAGCGACATAAGGAAAACTAATTTGGTCACGCCTACTCTCAGTGCATATCTCGTGCCACCAATCATCCATCACAGCACTAACTACCACATCATTATGTCTGCGTAGAAGGAATCCTCCGTATGCTAATCCGTTATTCTTTGGGTATCCCTCTTGTCTGTATCGCTCCACCTGTCTACTTATATCACCAACTCCCGCCCAATCTATAAGCAAAGATGCCTGTAGCTCGTCATAAATACAGTCTCTCTGAGGATGCTCCATACAGGCCATCGAATGACTACCAAAGAACTTCAGCAAATCACTTGGATTGCAAGTCAGCCTGTAGCACCCATCAATCCATAGACTACAATCATGGTTGGGAAAAAATTGGTGTGGCAGAATCTTAAACACCTTTGCATCGCGCCAGGGGTCTCCATAGCGCGGCTGATAAACCCGCACATCCCAAATGTCGGACTTCATGTCTGGATCATCCGTGAAGCACACAAAGTCCACTCCTTCGTGGTCCTCCAGTGGGTCGAGCAAATTATCATAGCCTCCAAATATAGCCGTGTAAACAATCATTTTCTAACCTCCTTCATCTTAATGTTGAAGCTATTGAAAATATTGTTCCAAAGATGATTATATGAAGGGTTTAGTGCGTCCCAATCTGGAGCAAATTCAAGGTTAATTTTTATGACATTTGGTATGTCCCAGCTTCCAAGAGGCTCATACTCTCTATTTATCACAAGGATTGTAAAATCTAAATTTGGATATTTCTTCGAAATCATATCTGACATTAACCTAGAGCTTCTCTCGTTCATCATAGTCCTTATAAGAAGAACAGGTTCGTTGGAGTTCATAACCGAGTTAAATCTTTTGATACGTCTTTCGAACATCATTTGAACCCTTTCAATATTATCGAAAACATGCCCAACTTCAAATTCATGTACGGATCCAATATTATATTTCCTGTCTACAACCTTTTGGGGATTGTCTCCCCACTTTTCAACTATAGTAACATCTAGATCTTCTGCGTTCCATAGTCCATTGAAATCGTTTTCAATGACCTTTACATATCCAGACACCTCTTCTTGATCCATTGGCTTGAATTCGTTCTCTTCATTATGAATAGAAGCATCTCCGATCCAGTCAAATGGGAAACTAACTCTCGACAGCCCTCTTCTTTTTAAATGGGCGCTTGCTTGACACCCATGACCCAAACTCATAACGTGATTGTAAATTTTTTCTTTGTCATATCTTTCGTTAGTAACGATGCCATTTATTCTCTCTAACGGCTTTCTCGCTAACTGGACCAAACATCTTTCAAAAGCGTGTTCCATTTTTCCATCAGTAGCACCTTCTTCTGGTTCAAAAAGATCCTCTAGGTCGTAGTTATTTAACCATATTAGCCGATTAACGTCAAACCAAAACATTGTGCCAGCTATAAAGGGCTGTTTACTTAGCTTCATGCCTACTACTTCCTCAATCTTCTTCATGTTTTCTAAGTTCTTCTTAAAATGTCCTTGATGTATTTTTCTAAGCCACAGGTTAGAAGGAGCATAAATCGCTGTGTCATTCTCTAAAAACCTGATGATTTTCTTTACTTCAACTGGATTCATCAAAGTGTTCCACATCAAATCCCTCCAGTTGCCAAAACTGTGCTTATACGGTCCTATCCAAGCTTTAGGACCTGTTGTCTTTGTATGTATCTTGCAGGCGTATTTAAAGCCCTCTACGTGCCTTAAAGCCTTCAAGAAGGGGAGAACATCCCTCCCCCTGTTTTCGACCAGCAGAACCCTGAATGCGTCCAATTTACGGGCTATCTCTTCTATGTGAGGCTTATTGTCTTCCGTAGTCGAAACGATTACTTCAAAGTCCATATGCTCCCGAAGTTTGTCGATATGAACACATAAATCATCCAACATGTCAAAGTAATACATGTGAATTGCAATAACTGTATCAACGGGTTTTGGATCTCGAAATTTCATTTTAGTATTATACACGAAAAAAGACCCCTAGAAATTAATCTAAGGGTTTTTTGTTTAGGGTTAGCACCTACCATCTGCCGCCCAAGAAGCGGCAGGAGCATTAGGTTTGATCTCGCAATTGAAACCTTGAGCAGTAACATAACCTACTAACTCGTCTTTGTATCTTGCAGAGTCCCACTTCAAGTTCGAGTTAACGTCCAAGTGGATAGTTATGATCTGATCGCCGCTGATGATTTCGTTCAAGTGCCAGGCAACTTGCAAAGATCTTGATGCTTCATTAAGTAATCTTTGCCTTAATACAGGAAGCCTTTGCTCATTGGTTAGTCTTCCAGTTAAGTGCTGTGGGACATCTACAATGTCAGATGATAGAATCGCATTGCCACCCTTTCTGCGGGTATAGGCGACTAAACAGGTTGTAAACTTCCAGTGCTTTTGGCCTTTCTTCTTCTTCGTAGAGTGCTTTTGGCTATCTGTACCAACATAAAGCTCTGCTTTAGGGTATCTGGATACAAAATCCTTGATAGTCGTCTCTGTGTCGTTTGTGTAGTGTGTCCACTTCCAATCTTCAAAAGCCCTGTAGTTTTCGTCAAACAATCCCATTTTTCTGCCCTCCTATTTTGGCATTACGATCCCTCCCATTTCATCTGGTGTAAGAATCTTGTTCTCTGCTGTTTTTTCTTTTACTTCTTTAATTAGCCTGTCATATTCTTCTTTGGCTAATTTGTCAAACTTCTCAAAACATTCTTTCAAGTTATATTCAGTCGGAAAATCAAATTGTATTTGGGCGTCTTGAGGCCCATATGGTGTCGGGACACTTACTGTAAAAGTCCCAATCCATGTAAAACTAATTTTTCCGTTTTCATCTGCTTCCATCTGGCATTTTTGAAATACCTGTCGGCCATCTTCGTCAACAAATTGGTGTAATTGATAATACATTATCCAATTCCTCCAAAGATGCCCAGACCATCATCGAGATCAATGATAATTGGTTCATCGTCGTTCCAAGAATTGACTACCTTGCTTTGAATGTTCCGCAAAGCGGGTAAAGTCAATCGCTCAATACCTATTAGGTGTGGAACAATCAAAACACTTATTCCGTTAACTCCTTCAAAAATCTCATTAACTGTCTCAGCAACCCGTTCCATGTCGCTTTTCGTCGCTGGCGAATTTTGATTTCCAACAGTGACAACTAAAAGAGATCCATCTTTAATATTCGGGAACACTTGAGATTTTAATATATCAAGTTCCTTTTCAACTTTCTCTTCATTTGTTTTTTCAGTAACTTCTGACATTAGTTTGCTCCTATGAATTAAAATAAAACAAATATACCTATAGTATATCATCGGATTTGGATAAATCAAGGGGAAAGAATCTCTATCCCGAAGATTCTTTCTCTTCGATCATTGTCGTTAGGTAATTCTCATTTTAGCCTCCGACAAAGCCCTTCTTATCTAAATATCGGCTTTTCTTCCCCCTATCTTTATACCAGTTCTTTTGCGATTCATGATTGGCAATCCACACATCTTGGTCATAAAACTCTGATATAGCCTTATAAGCAAACGGAATTACCTCATGAACATTATGTGGTCTGTAATGATTACAGTCAACTCCGACATTGAAAGCGTTTATCTGATATTTCCAGGCGGAATGGATGTGTCCAACCAGATTAAAGCAATCTTCTCTAGATTCTGTGGGGTAATGTTGAATGAGACACTTAATATCACCAACCATTAGGATCATTCCGTCGTCTTTTTCCTTCCGAATGTTAACAAAATAAGGCTTTAAGTCTTCATCTGAGAACACTCTGTCATGATTACCTCTAAAAAGAATCTTCTTGCCATTGAACCTTTCGATTTGTGGTAAAAACTCAGGAGTTTTTTGATTGATGGCATCGCCAACAACATAAACAACGTCTTCTGGTTCAACTAGCTCGTTGTGATACTCCACAAATACGTCAACCATATGTTGGGCGTCTGTAAACCCATATCTTTGCATTAAATCCCAACGATCCTCGCCAAGATGCCTTGTTACCAGTCCGAAGTAATCCAGTACTTGACTGGAAGATTCGGACTTTGGTCTCCTTTATTTTGAGTATTCATTTTTTCCTCTGTAAAAAAATATTTTTATTGTCTTTTCGTCGTTAGTGGTAACTTTTTTGGCTATATCTGTCGGATAGAGAGACGACTAATATCCCCAATATCCTTTCTCAGAATCTTCTTCATCTACATCTCCGAACTCTTCGATGTACCACTTCTTGTTCTCTTCTGCCATATCTATGATCCACTGAACAAGGACTTCTGCCTTTTCGGTCTCCCCCAAGCCAGCGCATTTATAGCATAGGGCACACATGGCTGACCATAGCTCATAAGCTTCGTCTCCACAGCCATAAAAAACTGTAGCTTCCACTTTCTTTTTTAACTCTTCGTATTTCGTCATTTTTTGTAGCCCTTTTTTGTGACACTTCTCGCATTCGTGACACTTTTCGCAAAAATCTTCTCTATTATCTGTATAGAAAATCTTAACCCACTTCTCGACTTGGTTCTCGTCGTAAGCCAACCAATAGTCATACCCTTCTTCCTCTGGGTCTTGATCTGGTCCCTCTCCACAATCTGTAAAATGTTCTCCGCAGCCGTCGCACTTTACACAGCACCCACATTCAAACATACTCATATTTCTTCTCCATGCAATTCCAAAATTTCGTCTATAATCATGTGTGCTTGTGCAAGTCTGTCATAGTGGTTCGATTCTACGGTTCCATCCCATTTTGTGAGTGAGCACTTCCATTGACCAACTTCATCTTTTTCAAAAATTATGTTGCTTCTTGACCATTCTTGCCTAAATCTAATCCTAGTAGGAGACTCAACGAGTATCTCATAACCAATCCCGCCAAGAACAACCTGATTGCCATCTATTCTAGGCTTTCTTCTTGGACTAGGAGATAAAAAATCAACTACTTTGGCCTTCACTTTAAACAAACTCCGATTCTTGTATGGCGTACCAAGGTTTTTTAAAGCTCATGGTGCAATCCACTATCCCTTCAGGTGAAAAGAAATCCATCATTTGAGAATCTAGTGGGCAATTAAATCCCTCTGGATCATATAAGTAGTTGTCTGAACTAGATGGATCTAGCTCAGGCCCACCCTCTCGCAATGCTCTTCCAGATAGATCCTCAACAACGAAATCCGATGCATAATCCTCAAACCATTCATATATCTCTTCGGTTATGTCTAGGGCTTTCTCTAAACTGCCACTTACTCCCAAGATCCATTGATGAGTCCCGCCGCCGCCGCCAAAGCCATCTGTGTCAATCATGGTATAATTCAAAAAACCTTTGATTATGTATGCTGTAGGGCCTTTCGGGACACTGTCTAAATATATTACTTTCGCTTTCACTTACAGTCCTCTGGGTTTCCACAATACTCGCAAAAATCATCATCTTTTCCAAACGCATTTTTGAAAACGCAAAGCCTTATCGGAGACTTATTGCATTTTCTCCCACTCCAAGAAAGAAAACCTGAAGTTTTCCGTCATTTTTCAGTTGGAGGGGCTTCTCGAACTCTGTTATTGCCTTCATTGTGTTTGTTCCATTGTTTTTCGTAAACGAAGTATCCAGCGAATTTTAAGAAAAAATCAACTGAGCTTATTGCGGTTCCAAATTCCAAACTTCCCGTTATTATCCATGCACTAAAAAAAGTTATAAGAGTCGCTATAACTCTCCAAATAATTGATTTTTTAAGTATCTGCTTATTTGTCATCTTTATCTAACTTGACGACATATTATGTAAGTCAAGTTTCACTTATTCTTCCCAAGATTTTCGAATGTGGTGGCGAACCTATTCACCAGATTTATTCCGTCTAACTCCGTTCCATTTGCCATTGCGCTAAGGAAGTCTTCTTTAGGGGTCCCCCTCTCTCCAGCCATAACAGTTAAATGAGCGAGCTTTAAAAGATCTACTTCCTCATCTTTTGGATTGCTATATCTGTAAATCTTTTTCTTCACTATATACTCTTGAACTTTTGGGTCAAGTATAGAAATAGGGGCACCTCTTCCATTCTCTTTAATGTGATCTCTAATATCTGTTGAAGAGCATGTCTTCATGTTTTCCCAAGGGAGATAAGTGTGCGGGTCTTTCTTGTACCACTTCGTATCTTCATCGACTTCAACCCCTGTTCGTCCAACAACGATAAATCTCAAAAGATCCTGAAGCTCTTCATGTCTGTGCCATTTATCAAATCCATTGGCGTTGTCCTGACCAATTATATAGCTAAGCTCGACATCTAACTGAGGGTCGTTGATTAGCTTAGTTACAAAATCAAAAACCGATCCATCCATCTCATGCCTTATCTCGTAGTCAAAAACATGAATATTTGGATTATGTCTAGAAGCAATAGCACACATATCTAATCTGTGCTGGGGGTGAACCAAATCCTTGCCGTATTTATGTTCATGGCAAGGCGATAGCCATACCTCGTCTAAGTCCGTGTTTTTAAGGACATGTTCGGCTAACTTAATGTGTCCAGTTGTCGGAGGGTTAAACGCTCCGCCTAACAGCCCAATCTTAGTCATATACAAGCTCCACCTCTTTTAACCATTCCCAAAGAACAGGTCCGTGCTTTTCCCCAGTCTTAACGTCTTCAAATTGATACTCTGGGGGACTACAAACATCGTCGTTCCGCTCAATTACCTTATATACTTTTACGTCATCACCATTTGTGAGTTTTACTTTGTCGCCAGGTTCTAAAGTTTTCATGTTAATTTTGCCTCTTCTTCAATTTTCTTTTGGATTGCTGAACAATGTTTGTCTTCAAGCCACTTGAAGTACTCCTTGTCGCTCCATGCCACCCATCCTTTTTCTTGAGATAGATTATACACCCAAAAACGTTTTACTGCCTCGTCAAAAGCTACGATATAAGCCTCTATGCCAAGTTTATTCGCCACTTCTTGCGAGAACTTGGCTTGTGCATCATGATAAAATCGTTCCAAGATTTTGTCGAAATACTTTGGAGTGGGTCCATTAGGATATCTGTCGTTGTAATCAACTCTTGTTAGTTCCAGGGCGGCTACGAAGACGATCTCGTCTCCATAAAAAGAATATTCAAGTTGATCTACGTCTTGAGTATATCCATAAGGATAGTCTCGGCGTTTGTCACGATACTTCATCGTTCGATCTTCTATGTCATCTCTATTTCGCTTTTTGCCCATTGTATTTCCCCTATTGTTTATCTTCGTTAAAGCTTTCTATGAGAAGGAACATAAGAAGTTCATCTTTTGTAAGCCCAGAAAGTTCATTCTTAATTTTGTTTAGCTCTTCAACCAGTTTTTGTCTATCTTCTGGTGTTCGGAACTCATTAGATCGAGAGGAGCCTTTTATATCATTTAAACGAAGTGGCCAAGACTTCTCACAGAAAACACATTTAAAAGAAAAACGAAGTTGTAACGGTTCAGCCTCATAAACTATGGTTTTATTTGTACAACAATGATCTTCAATTTCTTGTAGTGTGTCGTCTATCATAAAATAAGGCTCTAATAAAGGTGGGACCTGATCCCCACTTCGGATAACAGCTTAACTCGCCTAAGCGAACAGAGGCTGTCAATTATTTCCTACCGTGTGTGTATTAAATGTACTTTCGTGCATGTTTCAACTCTGCCTTTCCCTCGTTAGAGGCTTTACTAGAGCTTGGCGGAGGGTGAGAGATTCGAACTCTCGTGCCCTCTTTCGAGGACTCCAAATTAGCAGTTTGGCGCTTTTAACCACTCAGCCAACCCTCCAGATATATGTAAGTTAGTGGAGAGGGTTGGATTCGAACCAACGTAAGGGAGCTTTTCAAGAGCTAATTATTTGCTGTAAAGAACCTTGTTTGCAAGTTCCATTTTTCCCGCCTAGGCCGCTCGGCTACCTCTCCAAATTTTGTTATTTCAGTTTTTTAAGTGCTCGGACAATGTCCTCTTTAGATTGTAATCCTATCATTTTGTCAGAAACTTCACCATCTTTCAAAAAGATGAGAGTTGGAAGAGACCTAACATTATATTTGATCGCTTCGTCCATGTTTTCCAGAACGTTTATTTTTATAACTACAACGTCAGGATTTTCTTTTTTGATTTCATCAATAATCGGTAAAAGTTTCTTGCATGGTCCGCATTGAGGAGACCAAAAATCGATTAGTACTGATCCTGTATTCGTGTATGACATATTAATCCTCCCAAACCAGTTCAATCCCCTCAGGTGGTCTTGGAGGATTGCGAGTTTCGAAATCTTCATCTGTCACTTCTTGCATATGATGGCAAACGATTTGCGTCCCCATTACTGACCATTTGGTCAGTAAATTGTCAGGAGAAAGAATGCATGGCACACCGTCATCTGTCAACACCCAGTGGAATTTACCATCTTTAGGAGGTCTATTTAGCTCCCATCCATGAAGTGTTTTTGAGTCGTAGTGAAAACCTTTCATTCTTCTTGGTTTTCTAATTGCATCCATTACTGATGCAGTGGAATTTTTCATTTTGATTTTCTCCGTTATTGTTAAAAATGGAGCGCGAGGTAGGAATCGAACCTACATATGCTGTTTTGTTTCCGTTAAATGCTGAAAAGAACTTTATAACAAGTTCGATGACCGAAGTCAAAGAACTCGTTCAAGTTCATTTGGTTTTTGGACGGCTGTTTTGCCATTAAACTACTCGCGCTTTATAAATTAATATAGGTTAAGGCTTGAAGAAGTCAAGCTGATTTAGTCATTTTTAATTATTTGGAAGAGAGTACGGGATTCGAACCCGTGGACCCCGAAGGGGCCTTCTGATTTCGAATCAGACACCTTAATCCATCTCAGTCAACTCTCCTAAAAATATATCTATGGGATCATACTCATTAAAAATCCCACTTTTTGTTATTTCTCCTTTTTTTATGACAGACTGCCAAACATCCAAATTAACTCCTTCAGTGACTTCTCTGAATCCACATTCTGAACAAAAGCAATAGATTGAGCAGTGCCAGGAATTTCCCTTCTGTTCCCAGCCTTTTGCAAAATCGTTAATCTTTCCGCTGCATTTCATATGATATACCTAATTATTGGTGGAAGGAGAGGGATTTGAACCCTCGGACGCCATTTCTGACGTCTTCCGCTTTCCAAATTGGCGGAGAGAAAGGGATTTGAACCCTTGTGCCCCATTTCTAGGACCATCCGATTTCCAATCGGAGGCAATAAGCCAGACTCTGCCACCTCTCCAGTTATTTTCTTTTCTTACTCGTCATTTGCATGAACCATCTTGCTCCGCAATCATGACATTCTCTTATTCCTAATGGAAGAGGTTTAGCCTTTTTAGGATTAGATCCTTTTGGGAATTTGCTCAGTTCGCCTTTGCAAGATGGACAGTGCCATTTTTGATTCTTTTCTTCTTTTAGTAGTAATTCGTCGGTATCCATTTTTTCTATTCCTTTAGTGGAAATTTGTCATTGTTGTTTTTCAGTTTGTTTGCGAATTCTAAAATATCTCTATCGGACCATCCAGCGAAATATCCTCTGGCACGAACTTGAGTGAGTTCGCTAGGTTTAAAATCTTCAAATTCTTTGAAGATTCCATCAACCCATTCTTCAGTCATTTTTTGTATGCTCGTCATTTTTCAGTTCCTTTAGTTATAGTTTGATGGAGCCAATGAGCTTCGAACTCATCTCAGTGGAAGGTTAGCTTCAGATAACACAAATAATTGCTATATTCATCTGTCACGCCCTCTTTCTCGCCGTCTAAGTGGCCCCATATTAAATTGGTACTAAACGTACCGTTTTGGTAGCTAGGAAGGGAGTCGAACCCTTAAACCCGAAGGCGCAGACACCTAAAATCTGTGCGTATGCCGATTTCGCCACCTAGCCATATAAAATTTGGCGGAAGAGGAGAGATTCGAACTCTCGGACCCCTTGCGGGGCCTCTAGTTTTCAAGACTAGCGCCTTAATCCATCTCAGCCACTCTTCCAAAATGTCGGTCTCTCCCGACTGTCACACCACTCTCTTTTTTGGCCTTGATGTCCTGCTGGTGACTCAGGAGAGATTTGAACTCTCAAGCCCATTACAGGCGGCGGCATCTTAAACCGCTGTGTTTGCCATTTCACCACTGAGCCATATTAAATTTGGTAGCCTTGCCCAGATTCGAACTGAGAACTTTGGTTTTTGAAACCAACGTCGTTGCCGTTAGACTACAAGGCCAATTAAATTGGTGGTCCCGATCAGATTCGAACTGATACTTTATGGTTTTTTGTGTACTCACTATTTATTTATAAACACTGAGTACGAAAAAGACCACTCTCTCTGCCATTGGAGTACGGGACCATTATAAAATGTTTCTCTGGCTATTTATTCGGCTAAAATGGCCAGATACTTTTGGTAGTCAAGGTAGGATTCGAACCTACTCACCCGAAGGATCGCATTTACAGTGCGACGTGCCTCACCAACTGCACCGCTTGACCAATTAAATTTTGGAGCCAAGTGAGGGAATCGAACCCTCGAACATGCGGTTTGCAATCGCAGACTTTTGCCATTCAGTCAACTTGGCTTACTATATTCAATTGTCAAAGATCACAAAAAAACCCCGCTTCGAACTGTGTCGAGCGGGGTTAAGTACCGTTTATGAAGATTCTTGTTAGAACTTCTGGACGCACAACCCTGCCGCACCACTACTGAGATAGTAGGATGATAATAGACATAAGCTGTTCGATGAGTTGTTCATTTTCAAGTTTCCTTAATAAAATTGTTTGGTTTGAGCAAAAGCGCTCTTAACTGAATGTTTGAAAACGTAAACATTCTCAAACTGTACTTCTATTATACTGTATAAATTTGGCTTTTCAAGTCCTTTTTAGAAGATTTCTAAAAAAAAGAAAGCAGGCAACATCTTAACATCAACAACTCGAAATAATCGTCTAAGCCGCTAAACTTGACAACTACGCGCCATGGTCGCTAAAATCGTCAACGGTAAAACATCACCGTACTTCCCTATTTAATTTTTCCACCCATTATCTTTTTTGCGATATTTAGAATGTCCTCATCAACAGGGTAGTCAATCCTATCGTCTAGAATGTCATCGAATTCATCTTCATCTCCATCATCTTCGCCTAATTCATCAGGCAAAAGTTTGGATAGAAGCTCATTGCTGATCATAATGTCAACCCCTTCTAATACTGCAATAATTATTGCGTGAACGAAATTGACCTTAATAACAGCTTCAATGAATCCATCGTTTACGGAAGAAAGCATAATATTTACATTCATGATATCTTCGCCACTATCGAAATCAAATACTCTATCAATAAAAATGCCGCTCAAAAATCTTTCTCCAGATCTCCAAGTATTAATCATGGTCTTAAAAATCTCAACCATATGCAACTGTTGAGAATCAGTTTCTTCAGCTTCTAAAAGGTGATTAATCAAACTTCCAATTTCGTCTGAGATTGGAAAGAACAATATGCAATTATTCTGTATCTCAGAAGCTAAAGGAAGGACCAGTCCCTCAGGACCTCCCTCGTTGACTTCCGATTGGTCAACACATGGCATAACATGAAATCTGTTCATTTAAAATTCCTCAAATCTTGATCCTTTATTATACATCACTTCGGACAAACTGGCAACAAAGAGTAGAGCGGATCTCCATTTTTATCAGATGAAGGGCCAGATCCATTTAAAACCTTACCATGGTGATGGAATTTATAAGTTGGCTGTTTCCAACAGGCTGGCTGGTTTACGTAATAGGGATGGGTATAAAACTTGCACCAATATCCAGCATCAGTATTCCCCCCCAAAGATATTAATGGTGGAGGATATCCGCTAAATCGGTAGTTAATTTTGCTCTTTTCGTCCTCTGTCATATGATATCCAAAGTATTACGAGTTCTTTTTGCAACCGCACCGTATTTGGAGCCATATCTTAAGGCGGAGTATTTATAGTAATCTTTAATCTTTTTCTGGTAAGCTTCATCAAATGTATTAATGTCTACTCGCCCCTCTAAAACATTAACTGCGTCAAGCCTTAATTGCTTAACATCATCTGGAACCCCTAGAACATCATCCCCGATTTGTTCAGGACCCATTGTTTGCAGGGTATATAGTTGATTCTGATTCTCCATATGCCTCCCTTAAGGCTTTGACTAATCCTTTCCTCTTGTCTTCGTCAACATATTTCGACGGAATTTGAGGTAAAACCTTTATGGAAATCGATCCACCATTCAAGAAATCTGGATTAATAACATAATCTTTATAGAAGTCTTGATCTGATTTAAGCTTAAGTGTAACATCTTCTCGATTGAAGAGTTTTATCTGAACTTCATCCTCCGCCAGGATTTTATCAATCGGGACTTGGACGTTGGTAAATAAGTTTGGACCCTTTTTGAAAACTCCATCCTCAACCTTTGGATAATCAATCACAATATAGTGAGATCCAGTGTAAAGGCTATCATCTGATTGATAAATTAGATTGCCTTTATTTTTAATTCGAATAGTCGCATTCTCTTTTAGATTTTTGGGGATTTTTACTTTTGCTTTTTCAGATCCTTGGAGAAATCCGACTCCTTTGCACTTCTCGCAATTTTTAGCTGTCTTACCTGCTCCTTCGCAATGACCGCAAGTGTTAAACCATTGGGTATGAGCATTAGGTCGGATTATTGTCTGTCCTTGACCGTTACAAGCTTCGCATGTCCTTTCAGTTCCTTTGACTGCTCCAGATGATTTGCAAGTTTCACACGCGAAGATCCTTTTTATAGGCTGCACTCTTTCGCAACCAAAAATAGCATCTGCCAAAGAAATCCTCAGGCTAGATCGAGTATCAGGATTTATAGATCTTCTTTGGTTTCTTGGCGCTCCAAAATTTGCCCCAAAGAAGTCATGAAACATTCCTTCCCATGCGTTTCCTCCAGTTTTTTGGCGACCATCCACAGAACCGAACTGATCATATCTCATTTTTTTGTTTGGATCCGAAAGGATGCTATACGCTTCAGAGACTTCTTTAAACTTCTCTTCTAGCTCTTTGTCGCCATCTGTAGCATCTGGATGGTACTTCTTACTGAGCTGTCGGTAGGCTTTCTTTATCTCTTCTTGAGAGGCGTTTTTTTTAAGACCTAGAACTTTATATGGATTCATGCTCGTTTTCTTTTTCTCTTCCTGATAGTAAGCTCCCCACTCTTATCAACATCAATTGTCAAAGTGTAGTTATAGGAATCAATATCCTCAATATCCAAGATGGCATCTGCAACTAGTGGTTGAACTCTTTTTGAAATAATCCTGTTAATCGCCATTGCATTCATGCCGTGATTGTCATCCCTAGATCCAACAATAATGGGAGCCACTTTCTCGCTAATAGTTATTTTTATATTTTTGTGATTAATTCTTTCAGCAAACTCGCTAAGTCTTATTTCTGCGATTCGTGTAAGGTTATCATCTGAGAGTTCGATGAAGGGGACAAATGCATCAACCCGATTTACGAATTCTTTACCATAAGCTTTGCCACAAAAATCAATAAGCCTAGCCCTTTCGTTGTCTAACGCGCTTTTCCCTTTCTCCGAGAAGCCAATTGAAGATGTCTTCGAATCATTCATCCCAAAATTTCCAGTCATGATAAAGAAAATATTTTTACAGTCGATCTTTTCGCCAATAGCGGAGGTTATGGCTCCATCTTGCATAACTTGTAAAAACAATCTCATTATTTTTGGGTTAGCTTTCTCGATTTCGTCAAGAAGTAGTATGCAATATGGACGTCTTTTTATTTTATCCACAACAACGTCTACATCCTTAAAGCCAACATATCCTGGAGGACTCCCAATAATTTTACTGATGGAGTGTTCTTCAGAGTATTCAGACATGTCAATTCTAATCAGAGACTTGTCGCTTCCGAATATTGCTTGTGATAATTGCTTTGAGAGATATGTTTTACCTGTACCACTTTGTCCACCAAAAACAAGGACACCAATTGGACGATCAGGGTTCCGAACTCCGCTGTACGCATTTCTAAGAACTCGACAAACATTTTGAACAGCTTCTTCTTGTCCAATGACTCTGGATTTTAGGAACTCTTCTGTTTTTCGGATTCTTTCATTTGTGTCCCATTTGATAACTTCAAGTGGAACTTGACATTGTTTGCTAATAACTTTTGCAATATCGTCAGAGTTAATAACTGGAAGATGTCCATCTTCACTATCTTCGTTCCAAGCATATTTCGCACAAGCAGTATCCATACAATCGATTGCTTTGTCTGGGAAGTGTTTTGTTGGGCGATACCTTTTCGTCAATTCAATTATGGAGTCAATAGCATCATTTGAGATAATACACTCGTGATACTTCTCGTATCGACCCTTAATGCCCATCATGATCTTTTTCACATCTTCTTCAGAAGGTTCATCGACCATTACAACTCCAAAGCGTCTTGACAATGCTCCATCTTCCAAGAAATATTTTTTGTATTCTTGGTGGGTTGTCGCTCCGATACACTTCAACTTTCTAGCAAGAGCAGGTTTCAGTATGTTGGCTGCATCCATCGCAGACCCTGCGCCTCCAGCGCCAACGATTGTGTGGATTTCATCAATAAAAAGGATGCAATCTGGATCATCTTCAACAGCCTTGATAAGGTCTTGGATTCTTTTCTCAAAATCACCTCGATACTTTGTTCCTGCAACCATTCCAGACATATTCAGTGAATAAACTCTGCAACCTCTTAGCTTCTTAGGAACAGCGTTACTGATAATTCTTTGGGAGATCCCCTCGACAATCGCTGTTTTTCCTACGCCTGGGGCTCCTATTAAGATAGGATTAGATTTAGTCCTTCTGCATAAAATAGTAATCGCTTCTTCAATTTCATCATCTCGGGAGAGGATCGGATCAAATTCTCCATTATTTGCCTGTTCAGTCATATCAACACAGTACTGATCAATAATAGAATCTTTGCTTCTTTTCTGCGCTCTTCTCTGAGGAATAGCAGTGTTTTTGTGATATTTATCATTTAGTATTTCAGATAAACATGTTTTGAAGCTCTTACATTCTTTAGAAATGATTTGCCTTAAATCAAGATGGATCTCCATGATGGCTATGAAGAGGTGTCCAAGACCAACAATCTTATGACCATTCTTCAGAGACATCTCATTCGCCTTTTTGCAAACCATGATTATCTCTTTAGAGATGTTGACTTCATCATATGTAACCCCGCTATCTCCATTCTCATTCTCTTTTTGTCTATTAGAGAGTCGACGCTTAAATCGTTTTACACACTTGTCTAAATCTACCCCATGCTCGTGTAACGACATCGTTACTACGTTTTCTCCTGTTAATAGAGTCCCTATCAAGAAAGATTCAGGATATAGGCAGTCTACATGTGCATCGATACTTGCCGCTTTTGCAAACACGATCATATGAAGAACATCATTACTGAATCGATCATACATTTTTTGATTGTCTGGCATATATTCTTCCTTATTTTCTATGAGCAGAATTTTTCATCATCTTCTTCAAAACGCAAATACTTTTCAATTTCAACTGGATCAGACCCTTCGTCTAGTTCACAATAAAGCTCCACCAAGTTACTTACTTCTTCTTCTGTTAGGTCAGGGAACCTGGATAATGCCAACTTGCCCTTCCGACTAATATGTAGAAGAACTCGACCTTTTTTATCTTTAACTTCGTATGACATAACCAAACTCCTTTTTCTATAACCTTAATATAGATTGAGTTGAGGCTAAATCAATAGCGATGATAAATATTAATTAATATCTACCATGTCAATAATGGGGTTAAATCCTTCTGGCAGATATTCTTCTTTAGATAAATCGACTAATTCTCTCAGCTTATTTTGTATGGTAACCTTATCTCTTTCGCCCTTATATTTACTTACTTCTGCTTCTAGATCGTTTAGAATGTCATTAATCTCTTTATCATTATGAAAGTTTAAATTTCTTACTTGCTCGATCATTTTATTGATCTTTTTGACATGTGTCATATTTACTTCTTTTTCATGTCTTTGAAGAACTAGAAAAGTATGATTAGCAAGTTCTGCGATGTGATGGCGTAGATACGCTACAGTTGATTCTAAAAATGAATCAATTAGTTCTTTTTTCTTCTCTACGTATTCATCTGCCACAATTTGTCGTGTTCTCATCTCAATAATCGCATTATTCGCCGCCTTCTCCCGATCTATGATGACCTGTTCGGCTTTAGAAATATCTTCTTGAATGAATGACGGCAAAGGAATGTTAAAAAAGATCGCTTCATATTTAAAAGATGCCACTATTTTTTCCCTATTTGGGATCTTATCTGTTATTCTAGAGGTGAAGTTCTCTAAAAAAGAAGACGGTGGATCTTTTTGGTCATCTGGATAAAGTCTTTTCCAAACATCTCTTGCCATCGTCTCATATTCGTCTTTTACTTCTTTTACGATATCGTCATACTGTAGTCCAATTTGCTTTGCCAAGTCGAAAAAATCTTTGCGGATTTCGTCACTTTCATATTTCCATTCAGAAAAAGCAGAGTAAGGAACAAATCTTCCCCAAATCGTTTGGAAACTATAAAGTCCAAGGCACCTTCTAGCTCTAGTTTCAATGGTTTGGAGGTCTCTCATGACTCTCGGAGGCAATAACTTCTCGTGTCCAAGGTCGATGTAGTTTGACATGAAATCTTGGTGTTCAGAGTCATTAAAAGCAATCCCCAACTCTTCGTAGCGCAATCGGCTAGTAGCTCTCCATCGAGAAACGCTTAAACGAACGATAACCCCTTGCTCCATTAAAGCAAGTGCCCAATCATTTCTCCATTGGTCTACTTCGACTTCTTCACCGTTAATTTTCATCGCCTTCAGCTTCCTTAGTGCAACCGTTCCTAAAAAACTCGATAAGCCTTTCAGGGCAGACTTGGTTAACCGTGGCCTCATTACTTTTACCAGGTTCGCCAGCATATTTCTTAAGGAAATTATACATTAATCGATCATCATTGTATTGATTAGTATTCCGATACATGCAAGCAGCAGACACTCCATACTTCTTTTTGAAAACCATACAGTTGTTGTCTATCATTTTATAAGGGGTCTTTGCATCTTCACCAACGCTCTCAAATTCATCTACTCCGAGACACTCGTATCCATCTGCTGCAATAGTCCAAATTCTTCTTTTACAATATCCCCATTCTTTATCAGCAACAGACTTCAGCAGGCTTTCTGCATGTCCAGAATCCCACATTACATCGTCATCCATAAAGCAGACCCACTTAGTGTTAGCTGCCATGAGGCCAACAGCTCTAAGGGCTGACCCAGCGGCCTTCCCTTGAATGAAGTTATCCTTTATGACAATGCAGTTTGAGGAATAGTTCCCTTCTTCACCTTCGAGGTCAAGTGGGTCATTTGCTTGAGCACCAATAGGAGGGAATAGAAACTTCCCCTCTCTTCTGTTGTCCCAAAGAATAAGATGTCTAATTGGAACTGGGTATTTTTGATTTTTCAAAGACTCTATAGAATTAAATAATGAGTCCCTTCCAGTTGTTGGAGTAATTACTGTTAACATGACACTTCCTCTTCTAAATCAAATCCAGGTTCTGGTAATACAGGTTCTATTGAACGAACTTGTGGTTTATTAACGCTTTCTCGAAGGCACTTGTTTGCAGAGATAGTCTTTTGTTTTTCTATTGGCGCATTCCTCTCAACAATGACTTCAGTATCCCAAAGTGAAAAGGACTGTTCTCCATAATGCTTCAAAACGATGCTGGTATCTGCAAAAATTTGTCCACCAAGATCTCTCCACCTGGAGCAAAATGACCAATCTTCTGAGAGAAACTTTTTAACCGTCTTATCCTGAAAGTGAAGTGTTTTCAACATAGGTATGTAAAGACCATAAACCTTCTTACCAGACATATTGTCATCCCCATCATAAGTGAGGTCTGGATATGTTTCAATCATTTTTTCAACCGCGCTTCTGTGCAGGCACCAGCACCCAGTCGAAAGCCAAAGCATAGGTTTCAGTCCACTATCAAACTTTGGCAAAACCTCTCTGTCCATTGGAACAGACGAACAGGCCCTTTTATCACTTCTTTTAAGCGCGTAAAGACCCCCAACAAACTTTGCTTCATGAGATACAAGCTTTGTAAAAATGTTATTGTTCCAAAAACGGTTCACGATTTCTAAATCGGAATCGATTGAAACAAAATAATCATAATCAGGATAGTCGTTGATAAATGCACTTATGTGAACATTTCTGACTCTTGAAATCATTGAGTCATTTTCGCTCATGTGAATTGTTATGTCATGCTCTTTGCAGCTATGAATAGCGCTGTAAAGACTTTGCATTGACTTTCCATTTGGCCTACCCAAAACAGGATATGATACCAGTATTTTAGCCATCTGAGTTCTCCTTGTAATCTATGTAATTTAAAGTTTTTTGTAGAAGCTCTTTTACTTTGTCGTTACCATTCCATTCTTTGTACTGGATGTATTCAAGCTCTTTGTGAATCCATGTTTCTATGATCTCTCCATCAACGCCCCCAACAACGCCCCCTCCAGGGATGTCCATTGAGTCGCAGCACTTGATCATTTCATCTTTTGCTTGACGATCTTCAGCGTCAACACATTTTGAACCAACACTTCCATAGATAATCCTACGAATTCCCTTTTGAAGGGTCATTCGCAAACACCTGTGACATGGCTCTCCAGTAATATACATCGTGGCTCCAACTAAATCCGAATGACTTCCATGATAGTTTATTATACAATTCTCTTCTGCATGGATCATATGCCAATACTTGTTTGGACGGACTTTTAGTTGTTCTGGATCAACGGAAAGTCCACGAATTGGTCCGTTATAGCCAATAGACAGCAATCTGTGGTCTTTTGAGACAAGACATGCGCCATGAACCGTACTCTCGTCAACGGACCTCTGGGCGACAATGTAAGCCATTGCCATATAGTAATCTTCCCAATAAGGTTTCGTGTCTGGTCCACCTTTCCATTCACCCATCTTTCATTCTCCTAAATGCATCATATCCAATTTTTTCAACAGCGGAATAGTCTTGGTCACTAAGTGCTTCGTTCAGTCTTTTGTAAGCCTCAGAAACCCACCCCTTGTGCTTCTGAAAGTTTTTTCTTAAAAGCATCCGACATTGATTCGAGACTAAAACATTTTCATTCTCAATCTGCCTTTCAAAGTTGACTTTTTTAGAAACATTTTGAAGGCCCTTGAGGACCAAGTCATCTACATCTTTAACGTTATAATAACGACACAAATAATTGATCGCCTCGTCTTGGTTTCTTAGACCAAACATATCAATGCAGAAATGTATGATTGTTCCTTTTTTTTGACAACCAAAACAATGATAAACCCAAACCCCATCCATATTAGTAATGTGGAAAGATGGCTTTGTTTCGTAATGGTCAGGAAACGGACATTCGCAAACGGCTCCAGACTCATCTCTATTCCACCTAAGGTCAATGCCCGACTCGGTTTCAATAAACTCTGGCAAATCACTAACAGTATCTTTGACAAGGTGTTCTCTAAGATACTTTAGGGCTTTTCGGTCTTGTCTATCTATATGTGTAGTGGTCATTCAACGTCCAACAGTGCGCTTAAATCATCGTCTTCAGCAAAAATGTCCCTAAGGGCGCTATCACCAATTGAGTCAGCCTTCTCGTCAGGAAAAATGAGATCATCATCGTCACTAGTTGGAGGATTGTAGATGGCATCCTCATTAGTAAGATCTTCTTCGGTCATATTGCTATTAAACAGGATGTCATCGACCTCACTTGCTTGACCTGGCTCAAAGATTGGATCAGAAACTCGACCAAGTTTACCATCAAAATCCAACACAACAGTTCTTTGGGCTTCATCGTCACGAGCTTTTGTTCCAAAGACAAACATCTTGGTTGGAGGTGAGTCACTATTCAAAACTGCACTCAATCCGTTATCAGCATCAGCAATGATCATTTTAGATCCTGCCAAATCTTCTGTATGTACTGAAACATCCCCATCGCCACTATCTGTCGCCTTCTTCGATCTATTTCTGATCTCTTTTGATGATGCTGTTTTTAACTGAACAGCAGAAATCGTAACGAAGTTGTTTATACGACCATAAGCCTGAAGTCTCTGAGAAGTCATGGCATCATCAAGGTCAGGTCTTCCTGAGTGATTCGTCTCATTACCAATAACCCCAATATAATCAACAATCAGAACGTCAATTTTCTTTTGATTCTTGATCTTTTCGATTTCTCCTAGAATCTTTGACAACTTCGTTCCTTGAGCCGCTTGAATCACATCAAAATTTGGCCTAATGGTTTCCAAAAGGTCAAATGAAGCTTCCTTTAGGCGATAATAGTTCTCATCATTTAGCCCTCTATCGGTCTTTCCACCAATCTTAATTCGGTTATAGTCAACCAGAGCATGTAAAGACAACAAACGGGTGTAAAGATGAACCGCTTTCTTCTCCAAGGAGACATAGACAACGTTATATCCAGCCTTAGCCATGTTGAATCCAATATTAAACATCAGGGTCGTCTTACCGCCATTGATCATACCGCTGATAATAGTGTAAGTTCCGTACTCAAAGCCATGATAGATGTTGTCAATTGCGTTAAGCCCTGTTGGAATCGCTGGTAGATCTTCAGGGTTCTCGCGTCTGTCATCAATGTGCTCCATTGACTTTGTGATTCCTTCATCGATATCCATTACCAGACTATAAGGGTCAGGGTCCATGTTGTCAATCTTAATGAAAGACTCTTGAATGCTCTTAACAAGATCAATTTGATTGTTAGTCGCCTTAACCAATTCTTCTAGCTTCTCATTAATAATTTTGTAAGCTTGCCACTGAACATATCGACAGTTAATGTTGTTTTTTAATAAGCTAAAATCTTCAACATCAACATCGATGTGATAGACCTTGTCCCAATACATACGAGCTGTCGCTCTATCCTCGTCTGTAAGTTCTTTTTTACCTAGATGACTCATGCCATCCATTATGGACTCCATCGCCGTTCTAGTAAGCAAGGAATTATGCTCTCTGTAATATGAGTTAATTACTCCAAACAAAAATCTTGGCTCATTATGCCAAAAGTGTCCGTCTTGCCCACCCTTGAATCCGCTCGACATCGCATCCATTAAAAGTTCTTTCTCTTTCAAAAGGATGCTAAGAAATCGAGGTTCTTCTTTTAGGGCTTGTCGTTTTAGTGCTTCGTTTTTTATTCTTTCGCTCATTTAATTCTAATCCTAAATATATTTTCGCTTTTGAGAACGTCTGCGTGTGAAAGTAAGGACAAATATGACCCGCAAGTATTGTCTTTTATAGCGTTCCCAGAGTTAACGACTCCACATTCCAGTGGGTCGCAAAAGGTGATAATCGTTGGCTTCAAATAGTCTTCTCTGAATCCTAGAAGCTGATCAAAAAAGTTTGCTGAATCTGGAAGGTGAATGTTAAATATCCCCTTTCGGAATTCACGCAACAGAAGAACTGACTCTTGTTGCACTTTGGAAACCAACTCATTCCGATTCTCTCCGTCAGAAACAAACGTTTGGAATCGACTAGCTAATTGTCCACAATCCTCGCTTAATCCATTCTTGTCACAAGCTATCATTCTAAAAAGAATAGCGTACCCCGCTTTCTTTCTATTTGTTGGGGTCCCTCCATCAATTACTATGAATGGGTTGTTGAAGAGACATTGTGGTCTCTTATACACCATCTCAGCAAACTTTTTGGGATCTCTATGAAACTTTGGACAAAGTAACGATCCAAAATCTTCTTCCCGAATTCGAATATATCTTTCAGGGATACCAGCGTTTCTACCCCTTTGGATAATCGCTCTGGCTACCGCGAATGATCGTCTTTTCTTGGCGATTTCTTCTTGATGTTTTATTAGTTCTTCACTAGCCATTTTAAACTCCACAACCTATATATCTGCTACTGTACTCATCATAGGTTTTTTGAAAAGCACTGAGAGATGTTTTATCTCTATTTTTTATGTTATTACCTTTAAGCTTTGTTTCCACATAAAAGAGTATCCAAGATCTGAGAAAAGTCTCGTCTTTATTTTCCTCTTTTATCTTATCTAAGATAAGGGCCGCAGGCTGCAACTCTACTGAATATTCATTAAATTGTACACCTCTCTTCTTTGATCCGATAATCGCCCGATAGTATTGAAAAAAGGCCGTGGCGTTTTTCAATGGTTCAATGCTGGAAAACGTTTCAAACTTCGCTTCAGCTTTGTTCACAGGAGATTTTTTGTTCCGATTCTTAACTTTCTTTATCAGGTCCTCATCTTTTGGGGTAAGATCATCTTCAAGCTCTTTGTGCTGATCCCGACTACTCCTTGGTTTAGGTTCTAGCTTCATTTGTACTTCTAAAGGAAGACGGTCATAGAAATGTTCATCCTCTTCTAAGCCTTGATAGGGGGTCAGTTGGTTAACCTTCTTGTTTAAGTTAATTAAGTACTCTTTATAGCCTCTACCCTCATCCCATTTGTCTAATTGGGAACTGATGTCTGGGTGCATTTTTTCAACCATTCTGCTGACGAACTCACAAAAAGAATTGCGAACATCATGAATGGTCGATTTATCCCCATTCTCCTGAAGGATCTTGTGCATAGTGTTGCACATACCCTTCGTTGAAAGGATAATCTTTTTGATCGTCTTGGGAGTTACATATGCCTTTGGGTTATAAAATCTCCAAAGTCCGATATCTCTTTCTAGAACGAACATATAATTGAATGGATATCCAAGTTTCCACGCATAAAAAATATTGTTGTCGTCGAGTTCGTTAATCCTTTTAACGATGTTCCCAGAATCCTTGTTCGCATCCCTCCCTTCAAGCCTGTATTTGATAGGATGACAGTTCTCCAAAAGAGTCGCTGGCGTAATAGCAATACTTGTGTAAATTCTTTTCTCTTCGTCTTTGTCAAAGAACCTTGATCCCTGTTTGTGGTACATCTTATTAGACAGTACCTGATTAAAGATTACCAAAGAGAGTTTTGTTAGAGTCGCAGGGTAAAGACCCCCATAACAACTCATAAGGTTCAGGTTACACAATTTATAGTTATTCTGATGCTCAGTTAACTTACTTCTGATTTCATTATTCAATTTTTTTACCATAGAAATTCTCACCTTGCGATAATCAAGTACTCTATTCCACGTTCGACATACTTGTGGCCATCTTCCAAATAATTCTCATAGAAGTGGTCTGCATCGACTTTGTTTTTGCCTTTTCTGTACTGATATGTAATTGGGACTTCAACAACTTTTATGTTTTTCTTACCAGCGTTCTTAATCGTGGACGTAATTGTGTCTAAGTCAGCATAAGAGGAGTCGTTATAGCTAAGTATCCAAGTTGAAAACCCCGAACAAAGGCTGAGTAAATACTCGAACTCTGCTTGATAACCTTTCTTGTTCGAAAAGCGCCTTGAACCTTTTTGAATGTGTTCCAGGTTTTCCAACTTGTCCTCATATAAAAATTCTTCTAAAAACCGATACAGTGTTGTATAGTCGCTACTCGCTCCACCATACGGAGGGTCTAGATAAATTAGATCAGCTTTCACAATGCCTGCCTCTAGTAATTCTACAACATCTGCATTGAAAACTAAACTATCGCTATCAGAAATAACATTCTTGAACTTGTTAATCTCAATGTCAATGTCTGTTATCTCCTTGCCCTTACTCTTATCGTGTTTGAGCCTGTGCTCCAAATCAGCAATCGTCTGTCCTTGGTAATATCTACCTCCCAGAAAGCAATGGCGATTAATGTGATTCTCAATCGCCATTAATGAAAATGCCCCTTTGTACTTGCTTGACATTTCGCTTACGGCTGGCTCAAACATGATTTCATTGTCATCATCTCGCCTTTTGCGAGTGGTATCTCTCCACTTCTCTGTCCAGTATGACTTATCTGGGTCATGTGTAGAACGTAACTTTTTCAAGTCCTTGCCATATACTGAGAAGTTGCTATTGGGGATAGAAGCTAGCGTGGCTTTGTTAATTAAATCGATTCCACAATAGAATTTGTCTCCGCAAAGAATTTCAACATTTCGTCGGTAACGGTCCAAGAACTTACATTCCTTTTCCGTAAAAAATTTGTCTTTGTAGTTGTCAATTACGAACGTTCCGCAATTATCTGGTTCGTTACGACACAAAAATCGAATCTCTTTTTGAGTTATTGGGACGGAGTTGTTCTCTAACAAACAAACCGCCGTAATAGCTGAAGAGGTTAGCAAGTCATTGCAAATCACCTTTTTGCCCATAGCCTTAAACATGAGTGAAACCATTCCGCTTCCGCTAAATGCGTCAAATGCGCTATCAAACTCGATGTTTTCTTTTTCGATTATATCCCAGATGTGAAGAAGGAGTCTTCTTTTGCTACCAACATAGTTACTTGGTAAAGAAGAGATGTTTTTTACGATTTTTTTCTTATCGCGATTGTCTTGCAAAACGGCAAAAAAGTCGTCCATGAAAATGCCTCATCAAATAAAGTACTTCATGTTATTATACTCGACTTTTGAAAAAATGCAAGGACTTGTATTGAATGTTAGATGTCGAATATTGTACTTTTCTTGCCTGTATCCATGATCTCGTCAATTTCAGAAAGAATATAATCTCCGCCAGCAGAATTAATGAGATTGAACTTCTCTTCCACCTTTAAAAGCCTTCTTACTTTTCGAGTTTGTTTATCTAAATGTCTAGCCTTGTGGTCATAAACGACAACTATGGATCGATCTCTTGGATTTGCTGACCCTCTGTCTGGTCGAAGCGTTCTTCCGACTCTTTGGTTTACTCTTGTAGCTGAAGCTCCACCTCCAGCTAACAAAGCTGCATCTAGAGTTGGAATGTCAAGCCCCTCATCAGCTAAAGTAGTAGCTATCATGCACAAGGACTTCTTATCTCGTAAATCCTGAATACATTGCGCCCTCTTTTTCGTTGACATCTTGCCAGTAACAAACTCGGTATTAGGAATAAGTTTCTTTAGCGCATCCCCATGAGCGTATTGCTGAACTAAAATTAGTGTACTTAAGTTTTTATCGATCAAATGGTTGGCCGTTTTAGCGACATGAGCATGGAAATCGTCATTTTTTGAGACACATTTCGAATAAGCGGATGGATATGCATTAGGAACGCTTTCGTGAAGGATCGGATCAAAAAGAATGTAAGGAGTTAGCAAATATCCCCTGTCGATTAAATATGACGCACTAATATCAACTATCTTTTGTCCAAATAGCCCTTGCAAAACGATTTCAGCATTATCCTCTCGGTACGGGGTGGCAGTACCTCCGTATCTCCAATATGCGCTAGGTGAAGCTCCCATTAAATCTCTAACCATGTTGCATGAAGCATGATGAGATTCATCCAAAAATATGCCTTTAGTGGCAACGAGAAGTTTTCTAACAGCGACAGCCTTTTCGTATGGCAAGATGTCGCTATCGTCCCAAGATTCCTCATTGTCAAACATGTAATCACTAATTTTGAAAGACTTGTCGTCCTTAATGCTCCTAATAACAGATTGAACGGTGCATACATTTATGTCTTTTATATCAAAATGACCTGCACCAATTCTACCGATTGAAACGTTTAGTGTGGAGGAAAGAGTTTCGTATGCTTGATCTAAAAGGTCTTTAGTCAAAACATAAAACATAAACGGACCAGTTTTTAGCTCTCCTATTAGTTGTGTAGCTACTAAGGTCTTTCCAGATCCCGTAGCCATTTTTAGGATTCCTCTGGTTCGAGTTATCGACCTACTGATAGTAAAGTCTTGGTAGTCCCTTTTTTCAAAGCCAACTGGAGGTTGGAATTCTAGAAATGGCAAATTTTGATCAGGCACTACTCTATTGTCAACCTTTTTGAAAGGTATCTCATATTCCGTCAGGATAGCAGTAACAATAGACAGCATTCCAGTGAGAAATGATTGCCCTTTGTGCTTTTGATAGAAGCGAATTCTACCATCCCATCTGCCTTCTTTATATTTCTTTGAAAATTTAGCACCTGGAGACATGTAAGACAAAGCCTTGTCAACTTCTTCTTGTACGTGCTCTGGCAAATGTCCAACGATCTTAGAATTTGCATTGCCTATCAGTATTTTTACCATTGAATTTAATCTTATGTGTCGAGATTGCAAATTCCGCCAGGGCATTTATCATCATCTGGACGATTGTCTACTATAACATCTCTCATCTGTCCCTGACATGCAGGACAGACCTTTGAAGAAGCGTGAGTAGTGCCGCATTGGGTACATTTACGAGTAGCGCTAATGACAGATGGACGACTGGTATCAGAATGTCCTCTTTTGATCATGCTCATAATTTTTGTTCCTTATTAGTGATTTTTCTATTTAATAAAAATCTTTCCACTAGGTTATTATACCCAAGTTTATACATTTCTTCCTCCGAAACAGGTTTTGAGGAGGGTTTTCTTTTATTATTCAGTAATTCATTAAAAATAGACATCCTCTGCACTTCGCTATGAAAGTATAGAGTATTCATGATCCCACACTTGCCACAATGATACTCTACAGCGATATCTCCAATATTCCTAGCGTTCAAACATAATTTGATTTCTCTAATCCCATTCTGTTTAATTTTCGTAGTACAATCAGGACATCTAAGCGCTTTCATCCAGTCGGGCAACCCTATCTTTTCAACTTCCTCTTTGTGGAAGTCAGTTAGCCCACGTTGAAAATCTTTTTCTTCATAAATGCTATTCTTCATTCGTCTCGAATTCTGATTGTGGATCTTGTGTTTCCTCCGACTCAAGAATCGTAGCCTTTCGGATTTGTTCTATTTTTGATAACAGTCTGCGATTGTCTCGCCAAGCAAAAATAGTGTGTCCATTTTCCAACTTAGCATTTATTTTTTCCAAATCTCTGATAATTTCATCAAGGATCTGAACATTATTTAATAAGTTACTCATTTTCGTTCTCCATCTCTTTAATTGCGCTGTCAATAATATCTTTGAACAATATCGCAATGTTATACGTGTCTTTGGTTACTTGACCTCCAACTTTATTCCGAATCATCTCGTCCACAGAGATTCCAGACTTCAACTCGAACTTAACCTGTTCACTATGCGCCTGTCTTTCGTCTTCATCAGTTAGATACAAATACCAGTACTTGTCTGAATCGGTGTCTTTAAGCTTCGGATCTTTATTATACTGATTTTCGTGCTCTGGATTCGTAATTGAATATAAATTGTGTGAATATTCATGAACTAACGTCGATGCTTGCTCCGCAGGAGATGGCATATCAACTGAATCAATAGCGATAAGTGGAGGGCTAACAAAAATCCCCTTCGCAATTTCATAAGGGATCTCCATCTTTGATTTCTCAAACCCATCAGCGTCCATAAACCCTCCCTTGACCCCTCGCCCGAAAATCCTTTCGACTGGCCCCACAACAACGTTTAAATCGTCAAAATCGACGCCCCTGCTATGGGCAAGAGACTCCAACTGTTCACAAGCATCATAATAATCAATTATGGACCTAAGGTGAAAGCTGTTCCCGTCCCCAATTTTTATGCTTCTTGAATTTTCGTCACTTCTGAACGGGACTCTCTCATTCCCCATATCTCTAATCCCAATCGCCTCCTTCTCATTAAAGTATTGAACCTTGGCCATCTGAGAGAGACGATCTTTGTCACCCTTTACAAAATTTTTGTAAGAGTGGTCATCTGATTTTACATCAATCGTATGAGTGTTGACGTTATATCTTGTGATAAATGGAATTGTTATAGGTTTGAAAATCTTTCTCCAATTCTCTTCCCTAACATATACTGGCGTTTCAATAATTACAAACTGTGTTTTAGGATTATAGTCGATAATTCTGAACCAAGGGATTTGTCTCTCCGAACTAAGACCCCCATCCTTGATCATGGAATCTATTCCAATGGGGAAGTTTTCTCCAACCTTGAATGACACATAGTAAGGAATTCTCGCTGGGTTATCGAATCCGTCTTCTTCAAAAGAATAGGCGATTCTCATCAACTCATTCGCTGAACTTACTAACTCAAAAAAATCACAGACATTCTTAAGGAAAATGTCACTAACCTCTTCAAAAGTCCAGCCCAACTTTAGAAATCTTTTTATGGCAAAAAGAAATGCGTCACTATGGTCTTGTTTTATGTCATTTCCAAAAACTGCTGGATCTTGAAAATATTCCCTATAGCCATTTAAGATATACCACTCTTTTTCTGGAGCAGACGGCTGAGGCTCGCTTCCGATATTGATCAGAATGAAAGGAGCGGCTTGAGACAGTAACTTCTCAGGATTCTTTTTCTTTCGGCCTTCAATGTCAATCTCTTCGTAGAAATGAATCCCCTTCATCTCGCTAGGAGAGATGTACGCTCCCATGAAAACGCCTTTCGGGTTATCCCTCGTTATCATTTTGTGACGAATGTGCAGGGCTTTTTCAACAGAAGGCATACGATTAAGGTTAACTTCAATAATAGGGATCTTTGCTGCGTTATCCCCTCCCAAATCATTTTTGACGATGTCTTTGACGTATTCAAACCCGCTTAGGTCCCTAATTCGAAGAGAAGAAAATGGACTTCCATAAATTACAGGTTCAGGGGAATATCCACCAAAGCTTTTAGTGATCTTCTCTTGAATCTTAGCAAGAAGACCTTCATATTGGCTTTGGGTAAAGTAGTCTTTATTTATGACATAAAGGCGACCCGAATCTACATCCAAACAAACATGCAAAAGGTGTTTCGCATCGAATTTATCGAACTGGTCCTTAAGCAATTCTAGAGCGGTCTTAGCATTCATGCTAACAGGCGCTCTAAAAATGCGGGACTTATGGTTTTTGGTGGGTAAAGAAGCGAAATAATTAACTATTTGATTCCTGAGCTTCATAGATTATCCTTGCCTTGAAACCATTTAGATTCCAAGAGTCAGGATCTTCTGGTTTGTATGTTTTTCCGTTGAGTACTAGTTTGTGGTCAAATATTGCTAACGTTGTAGGCCAACTAAGACCTTTGTATTGATTGCAAAACCCAAGACCGTGGATCCAACAAGACGCTTCTGGTTCGTTATATCCTTGGTCCATAAGGCCAGCGAATCCAACAGCATAACAGCCGAATCTAATTGATGGGTAGTGTATATGTCCTATAAAAGTGTTGTGTCCAAATGTTTTTGATGCTTTCTCAAGCTTGCTTCCTGATTGGTTATAAATTATCATGTCGCCATGAATGAAATTGGCATCTCCGATCCTTAGAACCTTTTTAAGCTTAGTTATATTGTAGCCGAGTTCTTCTAAATCGCAAACGAATTCGAAATCTAGTATGGAACTTAGTTGGGGAAACTTTTTAACAAAATCTTGAATAAACCGTTCATGATTTCCGATAATGGCTTCCACTTGGGGAGCCCAAGTTGACATTCGTTTCATAATATGATACGTTTTCGCGCATTCTTCTAAGTAGTCGCCAAAAATAACATGACCTTTATCAATCTCATGGTGAGACAACGCGGCAACATCAAAAGAGTCACCGATATTCACTAGAACATCAGGATTGTAGTCCTTGCAAACCTGCTCCTGAAGATCTAGTATACTTGAATCGTGACTTGGAGCATGCATGTCAGCATGAACAAATATCTTCTTTGTTGGGTCATGCACCCCTTTGGATGAGATAATCTTATCGAAATAGGATGTGTAATATTCGCCATCCAACTGTCTGATCAAACATGGGATAACTGTATGATCTCCATCTCTGTTTACGTGAACGACAAGGATACCTTGGTTCCAATATTGGTTATGGTGTTTTTGACGCCTATATTTGACGAATCCATCAGGATAGGCTACTTTTATTGTCCTTCCATCTTGAAAGTCAATCTGCTTAATAGTTCGAATGATGTGTCTCTCACACAGGGCTCCAGGAGAGCAAATGTAATGTGATGAGTAGTCGGAGGAAGCCTTTGAGGACGTCTCCATCCTATGACAGTTAACAATCATCTTACCATCGAATATCTCGTTATCAAGATTTCTGATTGAAGTTCTAACATAGTCGGAGATAAGGTCTTGATTCTCGACTGATAGATCATTGCCCAACTGAATGTCTTGACGAACGATGTCATAATTAAATTTATGAGAGTTCCTCTTCTTGTGAACAGTTTTTAGCTCTTCGCCTTTCGCGAGAATTGTTAGGTTGTCAATATCCCCCCACTTAAAGCTGATTTCATTGTCATCATCGAGCAAATGTCCAATATGAATGATCCTATCGGCATCAAAATAATCGTTGACATTCTGAATCAAGTCAAACATCTTTCTTTTAGTGTGCTTTCCGTGGGAATCTCCAACAATGATATAAGTTCCTTCTCCAAGTGTAACGGACTCTTTATTCCCTAATCCACACTCATCAAGATTCTTCGTTGCCAGAGACTTTATCTCCGTAAAAGAGATTGGAAGATCTTTTTCGTTAAAATTAATCTTCTCCAAGAAATCGTCTTTTCTTGTATCGCTAATACGATTATAGTTATGACGGGATAAAGACACCA
>Ga0307377_10001408_pt1 | contig 30564 bp, 35 predicted proteins | sample TR3MG_FD_202535 | JGI IMG/M metagenome (GOLD analysis project Ga0307377, IMG submission 202535) | Soil microbial communities from Risofladan, Vaasa, Finland - TR-3 | ecosystem: Environmental > Terrestrial > Soil > Coastal area > Acid sulfate soil | place: Finland: Risofladan, Vaasa | collected... | reverse complement strand
CTCGGTTTACTCCCTTAGGTGTTTTAGATACGACGACATTTAATAGCCCCTCTGGTTACGTTATAATTCCTCCTAGTGCTTTTGATTCTGGTGGGAATTTTTTTGATCGGTGTTATTCTAACTCTGTTATAATTCAGCCATCTGATGATTATATAGTTTTAGGAGGCGGTGTCCGTAAACTTGCAGTACCTAACAACAAAAGTTTTATAGCTTTAGTTCGCTTAACTACAACCGGGATATCAGACCCCGGGTTTGGAACAAATTTAAATGGGACAGTATATGCTGGTTTTAATTTGTTAACTAATAATGAAGATTTTTGTAATTGTTTATCAATCCAAACAGACGGAAAAATAGTATCAGGAGGTGTAAATTCTCCTGCTCCTTCTCCTGCTGCCAGTCAAAACCTTTCTGTAGTGCGTTTTACTACGAGCGGTACCATTGATACTGCGTTTAATACATCAGGCGTAACTCCAGGATGGCTAATTATTATTCCTAATTTGCTAATTTATAATTATAATTTTTCGAGTGGTCTTGGAATAAATAGTGTTGGGCAAATTATTATTAGTAGTTATATAACAAAAACATCAGGCGAACAATGTTTCGGATTAGCTGCGGTTACATCAAGTGGACTATTTCCTGGAACATTAGATACTTCGTTTGGAACAGCCGGACAGACTGTTCTTGATTTGTCACCAACTTATAATCTCACGGGATCATTATTTAGTAGTTGTGCTAATGCTTTGGCGTTACAATCTGATAATAAAATAGTCATTACAGGTGGATTTCTCAATATATCAACTTCTACCGAAGGCTTTTCATTGGCGCGTTTTGATACAAATGGAGCATTAGATTTGACATTTGGATTAGCAGGAGTAGGATATATACTTTCAGACCTTGTTTCACCAAGTACTGAAATTGGTTACTCTGTTGCTATACAGACCGATGGTAAAGTTCTTGTAGGTGGAACAGCTGTCAATATTGAAGATTCAGGTGCGAACAATTCTTTTATCTTAGCAAGGTATTTTGGATTTCCACCTTTTCCTCCACCTCCGCCACCTCCTATACCTATTGTTCCTATATGTTTCCCAGCTGGAACGCCTGTTACTACAGATCAAGGAGAGATAAATATTGAATTAATTGATCCAGATGTTCATACTATTTTTAATAAAAAAATTGTCGCAATTACAGAAACCATTACGCTTGAAAATAATATTGTTTGTTTTGAAAAAAACTCATTTGGTTATAACATACCAAATAAAAAAACATACATAAGTAAATATCACTGTATTAATTATAATCATAAATTAATAGAAGCGTATAAATTTGTCGGTAGACTAAGGGGTGTTTACTATGAAAAATATAACGGGGAGTTATTATACAATATTTTAATGGAAAAACACTATATAATAAAGATAAATAATTTGAAAGTTGAAACTTTAAATCCAAAAAATTTTGTAGCGCATTTATACACAAACGATTATACGAACGAAGAAAAAAAAAATATAATATTAAAAATGAATGAACAAACTAAAAAAAATGCTAATATTATAAATAATACTATTAGTTTACGTAATATACAATATACCAGAAAAAGTTATCAGCAAAATAGATTATATAATAATTACTTTGTTACAAAATTACACAATAGAACTATTAGAAATTGTCCGTTATTTCAAAAGGAAAAACATAATTCTAATACGTTAAAATATAGACCTTTTATAAATATAAAAAATCATTATATTGGAAAAACACATAAACGTTTTAATAGGTAAAGCAAAATTAATAAGAAATATAAAAATTACAGTAAAGGTAATATAATTTATTTCGATAAATGATCTAACGCAGATAACAAAACTAATTCTTGGTCTGTTAATCTTTGAAATATAAGATTTTTATCCATTGATAATTGAAAATGACGCTGAGTATAACCATAATTTTTACAAACACAAAAAACACCATCATCTGTTATTTTCATTTCGCAAAATAAAGCACCTTTTGTTAAATTAATATTAGTTGGATCTTCAATTGGAATCCATCTAATGTAAGCACCGTACTTTAATTCATTCATTTCATCTACATATTTATATTCTCTTAATTTATTCATTATATCTAGTGTATCTTTTCTCGGTAGTTGTAATTCTTTTATTATATTTAAATTCATCTCTTTAATTTTATCAGTTGTAAAGTTTAAAAGAGTTTCATTTGAATCATCATCTAATGCTTTTAATAGTTTACCTACGTCCATTATATAAATATATTTGAAATTATATTTAAATATATTTTATTAATCATGCTTTTTATCATGCTTTTTATCACGCTTTTTACCAAGCACTACCAAAGGCTCCGCCTCCTAAAACTGCGTTAGCGGCCATTGGACCGCCATCACCAAAACCTTCGCTCATACCTGGACTAGCAGCACCAACCAATGGTGTATTATCTTGTCTATACATAGCATCATAGTTTGGTAACTGCTGCGCTTGAACAGTATTTTGGCTTCCATATGTTACTTCATTTGTTGGAAGAGAACTAATAGCAGTTCCATCAGTATAAGTTGAAGCAGGAGGAAGCATCATTTGTTGACCGGAAATTGGCTGAGAAACTTTTACAGTGCCATTTTTGCCATTTTTCTTCTTTTTATCTGAAGATGTACCATCCCATAATTCCATTATGCGATCAACTAAAATACTTACCTTTTCTCCTAATTTAGTTTGTAAACTCAGTGTAATCATTAATATTGCTAAAATAGTGTAAATGATGTGAAATTCAGGATACTTGGTTCCACTATATGGGGGGATAAATGTAATTATTCTATGGATAGTTAATAAACCCATAAATGTAACAATAATTTGAATAACTATTTCAGCTGATATTTCTAAACTTCCCTTTTTATCATCTGACTCTGGAACATATTTACCTACTGATTTATTTAAAAGTACTATTGGAATAATAGCAATCAATGCGTATTGAATAGTGTTTAAAATATCTGATTTTGAATCATCATCAAAATTAAAAACATGCTTAAAAAAGCTTTTTGAATCATCGGAACTGTCCATATGATTTATAATTAGAAATTAAAATAACTAAATTTCTGATATATGTAAACAATTTAAAGATATCCTAAACAAATTAATAAAATGGAAGATCTAAATAGTTTTTTTGAAGAGAAAAATATGGAGGAATACCAATATATTAACTTAGTTAGTGATATTATTGAGAAAGGAACATGGGAGGAAGGCAGAAATGGCAAAACGAAGAGCATTTTTGGTGGCATGATGCGTTTCTCTCTTAAAGATGGTCAAATTCCTATTTTAACAACTAAAAAGACCGCTTGGAAAACTTGTTTAAAAGAGCTTTTGTGGTTTATCAGAGGAGATACTAATAATAAAATTCTTAAGGAACAAGGTGTTCATATTTGGGATGCTAATGGTTCAAGAGAGTTCTTGGATTCTAGAGGATTAACATTATATCCTGAAGATATGTTGGGTCCAATTTATGGTTACCAGTGGAGAAACTTTAATGCCAGTTATCATTGTTTTACTGGTCATCCTATTGACGACCTCCAACACCCTTTTGACGGCATTGACCAACTTCAACAAATTATTGATGCTCTTAAAGATCCTGCTCAAAGAACTAGCAGGCGCTTGATAATGACCGCATGGAATCCCAAGCAACTTGACCAAATGGTTCTACCTCCTTGCCATGTTATGTGCCAATTTAATGTTCATGATGGTAACAAATTATCGTGTGCGATGACGCAGCGCAGCGGAGATTTCCCACTTGGAATTCCCTTTAATATCGCATCGTATTCATTTTTGACACATTTAATCGCAAAACATTGTGGATTAGAAGCTTACGAATTTGTTCACTTTGTTGGTAATTGCCATATTTATGAAGACCATGTTGAACCTATTAAAGAACAACTTGGAAGAAAACCTTTCAAATTTCCAACAGTCTCTATTAAACAAGTTAGAGAGAACATTAATGATTATACAGTTGAAGATTTTGAATTACATAATTATCAGTCACATGACGCTATTAAAATGAAAATGGTGGCATAGAATTACTTATTACTCAGATTCGATTTCTTGAATCCAATTTTCTACGTACTTATAACTTTCTGGATATTTTTCCTTATTAACTACAATTGTATCACTATTAGCTGAAAATGTCCCTGAACCAAACATGATAAATCTGTTGTTCCTTTAGGACTTAATTCAATCTGAAATTCTTTAGGATTAATCCACACTCTTATAATAGAGTTAGTGTTTAGGAGGCAATTTCCAATTTTAATAAATTCTTGTTGACATGTTTTATGCTTTTAACAATTAAAATATATTTAAATTGCTTAAATATATTTTAACCCACTATCTTAAAAATTCAAAATATCTTAACATTTTAATCATTTAATGCGTAAGTTATTTAGAAACAAATTGTGAAGTATTTATATTATGAGTTCAAGATCACTTGCCGCCGCTAGAGCTAGAAGGGCTGGAGAAAACGCTCCACCCGTATCAGGAAACAGACCAGGAACGTCTATTGGTTCCCATGCCGCGTTTGCACCTCAACAACACACAGCGCCTGCCTACAATCATAACGCTCAACCAAATAATGTTAGAACTGGAAGACCTGTTCAACAACAAATGCCGCCTCAACCACCTCAAAAACAACAATCACCTGCTTATCAACAAGTAAAACAATCACAACAACAGGAAAAAAAAGCATTACCATTTACTAAACTTAGTATTTCTGATGCTATTGGTCTTATTACATTACGTTTAGGACGTGTTGAACAATGGGTTATTGATACTGAACACGAAAATCATGAAAATGACGAAGGTGATAATTATCAATCAGGTTCTTTAAATCTGCCTGAAAATTCCAAAGTTATTGATAGTAGCATCTTGACTAATATTATTAGTAGACTTGATTCACTCGAAAAGAGAGAATCTGGAGCAAACAATTCTGAAGAATTTACTCAATTATCTGAAAGTGTATCAAAATTTACTGACCAAATAGCTAAAATAGTAGAAGAAGGTAATAAACACAGTTTAGCTATTTCCAAGCACACTGAACAATTATTTAAGTTTGATAGAGATCTTGTTGAAACTAAGGATTTACTAAAAGCCTTCATGATTAAGTATGATATGTTTACTTCTGATACTAATAATAGATTTGACGACTATGAAGCTGCTTTATCAGAATTAGAAAAAAATGTTCAACCGGTTGAAGAGGCGCCTGTTGATTCAAATGTTGAAGAGGCGCCTGCGCCTATTGATTCAAATGTTGAAGGAACAAACATAAATGCTATTGATAATACTGAAAATTCAAATGAAATCGTTGGTTCTATTATGAGTGTTGACTTAAAAAATATTATTAAGCAAGAATTAGCAGCTGGTGATAATTAAATTAAATTAAACAAATGTATTAAATATAAGTTGTTATTATATTTATTATGAAAATACAAATCAGTGACAAAAAGAAAAAAGAAGCATTTGTCTCTCTATTTCAAATTCTAAAAAATTGTTCATCTTTAATTACTGCGAAATTTAATTCTGAGTCGCTCCATATTCAAGGCATGGATAAATCTCATGTATGTTTATTCGATGCGAAAATAAATTCTGATTGGTTTAACTCGTTTGAAATTAAAAAGGACGTAAACTTATCATTCGATTCGAGTGTTTTTTATTCCATAATTAGCAGTAAAAGTGATTCACAAGATCTAATTATTACAATGGATGATGATAATGAAGATACAATTCATATTCATTTTATTCCTCAGGAAAAAGAAAGTAAAAAGTGTGAGTTTAAAGGTCACGATTGTTTTAAAAAGTTTTTTAAGATGCCCCTTACCGAATATGAGTACGATGAAATGGCTATTCCGTCTGTTGAATATGATGCTGAATTTTCTCTATCATCTAAACAAATATCTGATATGTTCTCTCAATTAAGCAATTTTGGAAATGATATTGTTATTAGATGTTCTGAAGAAGATATAAGCTTAACTACAAATGGAGTTACTGGAGAAATGAGAGTAGATATTCCTATTGATGATTTAAGTAGTTATAGTATTATTGAAGGTGAAGAAATTGTATTAACATATAGTTTATCTTATATCAATAAGATGTGTATTACAAGTAAATTGTCAAATGACATCGAGTTTTCATTAATTAACAATTGTCCAATGAAGATTAGTTATGATTTAGGAGATAATAGTTTGCTACAATTTTTCATGGCGCCTAAAATGAATGAATAAAGATACTTTTTGAAAGGTTTACTTCGTTCTAGTTAATAAAAATTATTATTATTTTTATTTAAGATTAACATGGAAATAATAATTGGATTTTTTATATTTTGTTTAGTATTATTTATTTATTTACATGTTCAATTTCATCTTAAAACTAGCGAAGATCTAGAGATGTATGAAGTTGAGCAACCCTCAAAGGATAAGTTAGAAGAAATTTGCGATCTTAGACAACCCGTAATATTTGATTTTGATTGTCAAAAAATTGTCGAATCTTCAAATAAATCGTACATCTCTAACAATTATAACGCATTTGAAATTAAAATCAGAAACGTTAAAGAAACTGACCCTAACTCAGAGTTGTATATTCCTTTACCTCTACATGCCGCTAACAAATTATTTAATGAAGATAATAATTCTACCTATTTTTCTGAAAATAATAAAGAATTTCTAGAAGAAACTGGGGTTATTAAAAGTCTCAAATATAACGATGAATTTTTAAGACCATATATGGTGTCAAATTGTAATTATGATATCATGATGGGAAGCGCCAATACTTGTAGCCCATTTAGATACGAAATTAATTACAGAAATTACTACCTATTAACAGAAGGAAGTGCTCAAATTAAACTCGCGCCACCTCATAGCATTAGATATTTGTATCCTAATTATGACTATGAAAACTTTGAATTCAGATCTCCAGTTGATCCTTGGTCTCCTCAACCTAAATATATTGCTGATTTTGATAAAATGAAATGCTTAGAATTCACATTAACACCAGGAAAAACATTATATATACCTGCTTACTGGTGGTATAGTATTAAATTTAATAAAAATACTAGTATTTCCTGCTTCAACTACAGAACTTATATGAATAATATTGCCATAGCTCCATATATTGGAATGCATGCTTTACAAATTCAAAATGTTAAACGTAATGTTGTTAAAAAAGCCAGTATTGACGAATTAAATAACCCTGAAATTAATATACAACTTCCTGAAAAACAAGAAACAACTATTGTAGAACAAAATATAGTCTCTGAGGGAACCAATATAGATAATTTACCACAACCAGCAAATGATAATAATATTGGTTCTGAGATTTAGATAAAATATTTATATATTATATAAAATGTTTCAAAAACCTTTTTATCTCTTTACTTCTTCCAAAAAAAGAAAATCTAAAGGCACAAAACGTGGCAAACGTTCTTCAAAGAGACGCACAAGACGTGTTTTCCCAAAGGGTATGCGTGGCGGATGAGGAGAACCTATGACAACTCTCCCAAACATGCTTAAAGGCGGAGTAACGAAAGGTAGTATAATGAAAGGAGGCTGAGGCGGACCTGTAACTATACCTTAAACCCTAATTTAAATTTAACAAAAATATTAATATAAATTATAGAATGACAGCATTAAACGATTAGAAATATTATAAATGCTCGAAAATTAATTGAAAACGTATTTTTTATCTACATAATTGTAAATAAAAAATTTTATATTTATTTTTTAATTTATCAGTGTATAAATTTATTCGATATAATTATCTATTTCATTTTTAGTTTGAATTGTTCTCGATTCAATTGATTTAACTTCTGCTCGACATAAAGCACAAGATAATTTAGTAGTGTGATTTGATTTCATCGTTTCGATTATACATTCCTTACAAAAATCATGATTACATCCTAATTTTACAAAATTATTTGATTCTTTTTCATCATAACAAATCGGACATTCACATTTCTGATCTGTATTTTCACATTCATTAAGCGTTGATACAATTTTAAATTTGCGATGCTCCTCGTATCTTGATGTTCCATTGACTGCTCTAGACAACATAGCAATAAACATTTCTCTCATTAACATATTTTCCATCGCTCTAAGTCGGTGAATTTCATATATTCTTCTATTTTCTTGTACTTCTTCTCTTTCGGCTGACAACGCTTGGATAAATGACATTAAATCATTTTCAAATTGTTCTTCATGTTCAACAATTTCAACCGTTTCATTTGTATTTTTATAATGTATGAAAATGTAGTCAGTTACCAAATTGATACAATTTTCAATGCTCGTTCTTGATGTAACCCTAAATTTTCTAATAGCAAATGTCTTTATAAGTAGTTGTTCTGACGTATAATTTTCATATAACCAATTTTTAAAATCATCTTGCGTATCAGTTTGTAATACTTGAGTAGCACATATTGCCTCGAATTCTCTTAATCTATCACTATTACATGTGGTAAGATTATGACCTATTTGTCTACAAAATGAACAACATGATTGTCTTCTCAGTGACGGAGGTAATGTATTAAATTGACCTCTATGTTCAGCATTTAAATTATCAATACTCATTTTACTTTATTTGTATATAGTTATTTTTCTTATAGGGTTTTAATTTCAATTTTATTTTTAATTATAAGTTTTTCTAATTCTTTTACACCTTTTCTCATTTAAAACGCCTATTTTTTTCTGTAAAGAAAATATAATGTTAATAGTGCTACATTTATTATCATGCTAAATATACCTGCTACAATTAATGAAATATCAATTATAAAATACCCATGTAGCAACCAAAGCAAATTAGTTATTAAAATGAGTAATAAAGAATATAATGATAAATCTTTTACACTTTTTGTTATATAAGTTTTGTATAATTGGGGAAATAATTGAATTGAATTTACTATTGGTGCTAATGTTGCTATAATAAATGGTATCATTATATATATATTCTATAAAATAATCGGCGTTTGAAATGTTAAAAGGTGTAATTGTTCCATTGTGTTAACACCTAGAATTTCACACACATTTTCTTCCGGTATTTCTAACATACCTATATCAAATTTTTCTTCTCTCTTTATAATTTCAATGATATCGGTTAAATAGTATTCATTTTGCGAATTATTATTTTTTAAATAAGGTAAATATTTACATAAATATTCAGATTTTATGGCATAAACACCACAATTTATTTCCTTTACTTCTAATTCTTTTTTATTACAATCCTTTTGCTCAACAATTTTATCAAATTTTTCATTTACTTCAATTATCCTGCCATATCCTGTTGGATCATTTATTCTCGTTGTAATTATTTTTACTTTTTCATTCATGTTTATCAACTTATTCATTGTACTTAAACTTAATAAAGGTACATCGCCAGAGAGAATTAAAACTTCAGATTCTGGAAATCTAATTAAGTCATTTATACAACATTGAATAGCGTGTCCAGTTCCCAATGGTTCATCTTGAATAACGTATTCTATATCTGGTAAACTATCACTATATCTATCCAATTCTTCCTTGATAACATCCTTATATTTTCCAACAACAATTATTATTTTATTTATATTAACGATATTTGAGAGAACCTTTAACTTTAAAAGAATATGACATATCATTGGAAATCCAGAAATTTTGTGAAGAACTTTTGGTAAAGGTGATTCCATTCTTTTACCCAAACCTCCCGCCATAATAACTGCTATAATGCTCTTCATATAATATAATACATAATATAAGTGTATTCTTTATATTATGTATTAAAAAATATTATAAATACAAGTTAAAGAGATACCTACATCTATATATATCTAAGTAAAACATGTCAAGTTACAAGATATATATTAATGACCGGAGTTATACTTCATGGGAAGTATTTGATACAAATAATTTTAATAAGATTACACTCGATATTGATCCTATTGAGTCTAAACTACTATCTAATGATGTATTTACAGTTAACAAAGATAATACTGTTAATTTAATACACTCGTCTATACGATCTGGACCTTCTATGCCCGCTGTTTTAATTTTAGCTGGTAATAAAACATATGGAAGACAAAATAAAATGAAAGAAGGCCAAACGTACACTAAAAAACGTTCAGATATGGCTGGTGGAAAATTGTTATATAAATGTATACCTGATGATATGCGTTTACCTTCATTTTTAGTTCCATATGAAATTAAAAATATGGGATTTTCAAAAGTTTTCAAAAATTTATATGTAACAATTGTTTTTGACCAATGGGAAGACAAACATCCAAGAGCAAAACTTGATAATGTTATTGGTACCGTTGATATGATTGATAATTTTTATGAATATCAATTATACTGTAAAAGTTTAAACGCATCTATTCAAAAATTTCAGAAGAATACTTCAAAGGCTCTTGAGAGCAAGTGTCATGATGGTATAATTGATATTGTTAAACAAAAATATCCTTCTGTTGAAGATCGAACTGACCAAAAAATGTGGCATATTATTACAATTGATCCTCCTAAAAGTGTTGATTTTGATGATGGATTTAGTTTTATTGAACTTGAAGATGGTATACAGCAGTTAAGTATATACATTTCAAATGTTACAATCTGGATGGATGTACTTAACTTATGGGACTCATTCTCACGCAGAATTTCTACTATTTATCTTCCAGATAAGAAGCGACCTATGTTACCGACTATTTTATCTGATTGTTTATGTAGTTTACAAGAAAATGTTACTAGAATTGCTTTCGTTATGGATATTTTTATTAAAAAGGATGAAATTATTGATATTAAACACAGCAATTGTTTTATTAAAGTAGCAAAAAATTACTGTTATGAAGAGCCTAAACTATTGTCTAACCCTAAATATCATCTTATACTTGAAGCCTCTCAGAAACTGTCAGTTAAAAATAAATATATTAATAATGTTAGAAATAGTCATGAAACTGTTTGCTATTTAATGATTCTTATGAATTATCATTCTGCTAAAGAGCTTATTAAACATAAAACTGGTATTTTTAGATCTACTATTATAAAGAGAGAATTCAGTGTACCAGATACTGTACCTGAAGACGTCTCTAAATTCATTAAAATATGGAATAGTGCTTCAGGTCAATACATAAATGGAGCTGAAATTATTGATACTAGACATGAAATTTTGGATATGGACGCTTATATTCATATCACAAGTCCAATTAGACGTTTAGTTGATCTTCTTAACATGATACAATTTCAAGAGGTTACTGGTATTATTAAATTATCCGAAAATGTTAATAAATTTTATAGCAAGTGGTTAGAAGATATTGATTATATTAATACCACAATGCGGTCAATTCGGAAAGTACAATGCGATTGTTCGTTGCTTGATTTGTGTCATAATAGTCCTGAAGTTATGGATAAGGAATATGATGGTTATTTATTTGATAAGATTAATATAAATGATGGATTATTTCAGTTTGTAGTATTTCTTCCTGAGTTAAAATTATCTTCAAGGATTACAATGAGAGATAATTACGATAATTTTGAGTGTAAAAAATTTAAGTTGTATTTATTTAATAATGAAGAAAAATTTAAAAGAAAAATTAGGCTACAAATATTATAAAATATTTATTTTAATCAATCATTGTAATTGATTTATCAATAGTTACCCCTTTTGCGATTTTTTTAATGATTTTGTCTTCTTTTTCCAAATCATTATCTCCTGAACCTCCTAGTGATTCAACTACAAGTTTGTTATATTGGTCGGAAAACTTTGAATGATAATTACCACAATCTGGATGTTCCTTTTTAAATTCTGGAAGCAATCTTTGATTTTTTGATGCTACTTTTTTAATTACTTTCCTTAGTTTATTTTTATTTTCATTTTCTTTTTCCCATTTATCTTCATCTTTGATATACATTACTTCTCTCTTTGAGTCACTACAATGAACTGGACGTTTATGTATATCCATTTCATTGAGATTTTTAACAATAATATTTGATATTCCCTCTACAAAACCTAATCTTCCAACATTTTCTAAGTCTGATAATTGAAGTTTGAGAGACTCAACGAAATCAGTTATATTCATGGCATCTTTACATGTTTCATTTAAAAACACATTAAGATTGAATGTTTTATTATGCGAATTAATATTACTATTTGTTATACTATTAGTAGTTTGTCCTACTTTACATATATCAACAATTTTATTTGTAAGTTCACTATTTTGATTAACTAATTCTTGATTTTGTTTAACCACATCCAATACTAAATTGGTAAGTATTTTAAGTTCACTTTGTGATTCTTCTTTAAATGTGTTTTCACAATTATTTGGTTTTAAACAATCTTTTTTATGTTTCCATAAACCCTGACGATAACTGTAGTCTTTTCCACAAGAGCATGTGTAATTTTTTGAGTCCTCGGCGTTTTTTTGCGTAAAAGTGTCATCCATTGTCATCTTTTTGTCATTCTTTTTATGTTTACGTGTCAGAATATGTCTTTCCCAATCACTCTCTTTAAAGCATTTAAAGACACAAAATTCGCATACAAATTTTTCGGCGTTTTTCGGCGTAAAAAAGTCATTCGATGTCATTATATATAGAGTTACATTAAATTACGCCTAAATCCTTTTTAATTAAAATATAAAAATTTATCGTAACAATTTTAGAATTATTTTTTTGGTACTCAGACGCTAATTTTCAATTATGGTCTCACAATTGTATTTTTGACATAAAATATTCTAGGTTTTGAAAAATGGACATTAAAAATGTCCAAAATTGAAAACTCAAAAAAACTTTACTCGAAAAATTTCATTCATCGATACTACATATGAAGGGAACTTTTTGGGCGACCTTTTTCGGAATTTCATGATTTTCCCTACATTCATGTAGTATAGCGTCTTTAAGTATCAAATTTATTATATTATTATTTAGCTACACATTATTTAATAAAATTAGAACATTTGTATAAATATATCGTTTCTTTGATATGAGATAACAAATTTTTTATTTCTGTATCACTTCCAATTATTGGTTTTATAACTATATTTGAATTTTCATAACCAATTGATTGTACAGTTAAAGTAAAGTGTAATAGAAATGTATCTTTAATATTTTTTTTAGCCCAAAATTCATCAGAGTAAGTATTATAACCAAAAACACTAAAATCACCTTTTTCAGTAAAGGAAGATTGAATTATATCTGAAAGTTTATTTTTATCAATATCACAGCAAATAGATATTTTTGGTATGATTCTATATCGAAGTCTATCTCTAGAAGTAGTTTTTTTAAAGTTATATGGAATTAAACAAGCTGTCATTTTGATGTAAAGTTGATGATTATATTATGTGTTTAGTTGTAAAATACTTTTTTATATCAATTTTTTTAAATACTTTTATTAAATATTATAACAAATAATATAAAGAATTAAATATATATTATACACACTAAAATGGTCAAAGTTTGTTCTTATAATTATCCAAAATCAAATGAAGAAGAGTACAAAAAATATTATGAAAATTATCCATATGAATTACACGATTTCCAGAAATGGTCTATAGAGGCTACTGTCACTGGAAATCATGTACTAATTTGTTGTCCCACGGGTTCCGGTAAGACCTTCGGTGGTGAGTTTGCTTTAAATTATTTTCATTCAAAAGGCAAACGTACAATTTATACAAGTCCAATTAAAGCCCTTTCAAACGAAAAATTTCATGCATTTACACAAAAATATCCGCATTTAAGCGTTGGACTAATAACAGGTGATATAAAATGTAATCCAGATGCTGACGTGCTTATAATGACAACGGAAATTTTATTAAATAAACTTTATCAAGTTAAAAGCAGTTCGCCTGCCCCAAGTTCTTCTATATCCTTCGAAATGGATATTGAACATGAGTTGGGATGTGTTGTGTTCGACGAAATACATTTTATAACAGATGAATCTCGAGGTCATATTTGGGAGCAAAGCATTATGATGCTACCTCCTCAAGTTCAAATGATTGGATTATCAGCTACATTAGATGATCCTGCTAAATTTGCCTATTGGTTAGAGAATCGTGGTTCAAGTACAAAATTTAGTGATAAAGAAGTATTTTTAACTCAAAAACAAGTTAGAGCAGTTCCTCTGATTCATTATAGTTTTATTACAGCTACAAATGGCGTTAATAAACATATAAAAGATAAAGCTTTACAGAATGAAATTAGAAGTGCTATTGATAAACCATTTGTTATTCAAGATGCTAACGGTGTTTTTAATGATGCTCAGTATCAAAGTACTAATAAAGTACTTAAACTTTTTGAAAAACATGATATTCGTGTCAAAAGACAACATGTTTTAAATAAGGTCACAGAATATTTAGTCGAAAAGGAAATGTTACCTGCGTTATGCTATGTATTTTCTCGCAAACAATTGGAAAAATGCGCAGAAGAGTTGACTACAAATTTGTTGGAATTTGATAGCAAAGTTGCTTACACAGTCGATCGTGAATGTGAACAAATTATTCGCAAATTACCTAATTTTGAAGAATATTTACATCTTCCAGAATATGTAAATACAGTTAAACTTTTGAGAAAAGGCGTTGGCATTCATCATGCTGGTTTAATGCCAATTTTAAGAGAAATGACTGAACTTTTATTTGCTAGAGGATTTATTAAAATCTTATTTTGTACTGAGACCATGAGTGTAGGAATTAATTTGCCTGTTAAAACAACAATTTTTACAGATGTTAATAAATTTAATGGTGAAATTAATCGTATGTTATATAGTCATGAATATACTCAAGCTGCTGGAAGAGCAGGACGTCTAGGACTAGATACAGTTGGTCATGTAATTCATTTAAATAATTTGTTCAGAAATGTCGAGTCAGTTGGATATAAAACTATGATGAATGGCAAACCGCAAACGCTTTCATCTAAATTTAAGATTTCTTATAATCTTCTGCTTAACTTATTGGATATTGGTGATAACAATCTTGTTAATTTTGCGAGCAGGAGTATGGTAACAGGAGATTTGGATGATCAAATGAAACAAATATATTATAAAATTACAACCGCGAATACAGAATTAGACAACATGAAATCAAACTCATCACATTTAAGGACACCAAGTGAAACTATTGAACAATATATTGAATTAGAGAAAAATATAAAATTTGCGGTAAATAAAAAACGTAAAGAAATGGATAAACAAATTCAAAACATTCGCGACAATAATAAATTTATAGATCAAGATAAATTTTCATATCAAAAAATATCTGTAAAAGAAAATGATATAAGCAGCTTACAAAACCAATTAAATAGTGTAAATTCATACATTAAATCAGGCGTATACATAGTTCTACAACTATTAAAAGATGAAGAGTTTGTAGATGGTGATTTTTCAGACGAATCTACATTAAAACTTTCTTTAAAAGGTAAAATTGCTTCACAATTGAGAGAAGTTCATTGTTTAGTATTTGCTAAAATTTTAGAAGATAAACAACTAGATCATTTATCATCTAAACAACTAATATCGTTATTTAGTATTTTTACAAATATCACTGTTAAAGATGATTATAAAGATTATTCTCCAAGAACTGATGATAACGAGTTAAAAAATGTTATTAAAACTATAAATAAAATGTACGAAGATTATTCTATTAAAGAGACTTCTCTTAAAATAAATACTGGATTTGATTATAACATTCATTATGATTTATTAAATTACGTTGAAAAATGGTGCGATTGTCAAGACGTAGAATCATGTAAATTAGTTTTACAGGAGATGGATGAAGAAAAACAAATATTTTTAGGTGAATTTATAAAAGCTCTATTAAAAATTAATAATATTTCTGGTGAAATGGAAAAAATTGCTGAGATGACAGGAAATATAGCATTTCTCAGTAAATTAAAGGAAATACAAAATATGACTTTAAAATATGTAGTAACAAATCAATCACTTTATGTATAAAAAATAACTTTGTAGTATATAAATGAAGATATTAATAAGAACCGTTTTATTTCATATGTTATGTATTTCAATATTTGCTTTTTTATATTATTATTTTAGGAATGATTTAAAAACTCGAGTTAAAGAAGAATTTACTGTATTAGATTATATTTTTTTAAGTATAACTATTCAATCTACTGTAGGATTAACAGACATATATCCTATCACAACTAATGCTAAAATGATAATGACAATTCAACAATTAATATTAATAATGACACATGTTTTTACTGTTTATATTTTTACTGTATAAATAATTTAAATAAGAATATTATTATTTAAATACTTTTACAATTTTATTTATAATGGAACTTATAAATAAAAAATATAGAATACTTGAAAAAATAGGCGAAGGGTCGTTTGGTTTAATTTACAAAGGTGAAAATATAAGAACGAGAGAACTTGTTGCGATAAAAGTAGAACCTATTGAAAAAGATATGAAATTACTTAAGAACGAGTCAGTAATTTATCAATACTTAAATAATGTAGAAGGTGTTCCATTTGTTAAATGGTTCGGAAAAGACGAAAAAAATTATTATATGGTTATAAATTTATTAGGCGATTCTTTACAATCGGTAAAAAATAATTCAACTTTCTCTCTAACTAGTGTATTACAAATAGGTATTCAAATTATAATTCTTTTAAAAACAATACACGATAAAGGTTTAGTACATAGAGATATAAAACCAGATAATTTTTTGTTAGGGTTAAATAATGAACGAAAACGTATATATATTATAGATTTTGGATTATGTAAGTCTTATATGAATAACGATGAACATAATCCAATAAAAAAAATTAATAATTTAATAGGTAGCTTAACGTACGCTAGTATAAATACACACAATTGTATTGAACTAAGCAGAAGAGATGATATGGAATCATTAGGATATATGTTAGTTTTTTTTTATTTAGGTACATTACCATGGCAAGAACTAACATCCGAAAATATTGATATTATACAAAAATTAAAACAAGATATAACTAGTAATGATAAAATACCGCAAATATTAGTAAATTATATCAAATATGTTAGAAGTTTAGAATACGAAGAAAAACCAAATTATTTTCTTATTATTGACAATTTTAAGAGAGAATTAGAAATATTGAAAAAAAACTAGTTAAAAAAATCTATTGTATTATATAAAAATGTCAAAAGCGAATGAAGGCGAATTCGATAAAATGTCTGAATTTATAGAGTCAATTTTTAATGTTTTTAAAACGGTTACTAAAAAAGCTGACACTCAAAACGATAAAAGGTTAAAGATGATTTCTTTAGTTATATTTAATTATGTAAGAAAAATGGCGAAAGATTATAATGTAAATTTAAAAGAATTGGTTGAACCAGATGTCATTAATTTGATACCGGTTTTTGAATATATTTCTTATAATAATATTGAACTATATGATTTTACAAAAATAGATGTCTCCGATTTAGATGTTACAAAAAATTCAGATTTGGAAAGATTTGTGTTAACACATGTATACTATATAACACAAAAGATTTAAATAATAAATAATAAATAATAAATAGAATATGGAGGGGTTTATAGAATCAATTGATAATTATTTTTCAAATTATTCTACATATGAAAAAGGTAAAGTAGTATTTGATTGTGAAGGCGGAGAGATAATATTTTTAAAAAACAATTCAAATATGCTTATTTTATTTGGAATTTATATAAGTTCTGAATATAGACAAAAAGGATTTTGTAGAAATATTTTATATTATTTAATAGATTCTGCTAAGAAATATAATTTTAAATATTTATGTGTTCAATCTGTATTATCAAAAATATTATACGAGTATCTAATGAGATTTAAATATAAAGATAAAAATTTTAAACTTAAAAATGTAGGTTTTGTTTATAAAGTTTGAAAGTATAAATATATTTTAAATGTAAACTATATAAAGATAATGACTCATATTGTATTATAAATATGTCATCTAATAAAGACGTTGTTACACATAGTGCTTCTGAACAATTAACTGGCCGTGTTAAGTGGTTCAATAACAAAGCAGGTTATGGTTTTATTACTGTAACCGATGGTTCTCGATCAGGTTCTGATATTTTCGTTCATCATTCTTCTATTCAAGTAGAAAATCAACAATATAAGTACCTTGTTCAAGGAGAGTATGTTGATTTTGGTATTACCAAGACTAGTTCTGGAGATCATGAATGGCAAGCTGTTGATGTTTATGGAATTAAAGGCGGAAAATTGATGTGTGAAACTAGACATGAATTTAAACTTGCTAGAAGTATGTATAAAACCACTAAGGATCCAAGTCCCGAGGTTGAACCCGATACTCCTAGAATGCCTAAGCAACAAAGAGCACCTAGAGCACCTAGAGCTCGTGGCGAAGGTCCTAGAAGTGAGGCAAAAGATGGAGATAAAAAGAGTTGGACGATGGTTGATAAAAATGATAAGTCCAAACAAACACGTACTAAAAAGCAAGAATAAATAAATAATACACTTTAGCAAAAAATTTTTAATTAATTTTTTTTTTGAAAAACTTAATTTATATCAATAATATATAAATGATGGAAGATTATAAACATAGTGGACCAACTGCTCAGTTAGGCAGAGCAAAAAGAAAAAATGGACACAAAGCAAGTTGCTCTTGTCATATTTGTGAAAACATGAAAAATAAGGCCAAAAGAGGTGGTTACGAAGAAGATGTTGAAAAAGAACAACTTAAATTAATGGGTGGTTCTAAAAAGAAAAATGGTCATAAACCTAATTGCACTTGTCCTATATGTAAAAACATGAAACAATCTAAAAAAGGTGGGTATACTCAAGAAGAATCTGAAGGTAATTATAATGAAATGGATAAAAATGATAGCAACATTACAGGAGGAAAACGTGGTAAAAAATCAAATGGACATAAAGCAACTTGTAGTTGTCCAATTTGTAAAAATATGAAAAAGAAGAATAAAAAAGGAGGTGATGAAGAGCCTGATATTGAGAATCAAATAGGTGACGTTGAGGAAGGAAAAGTAAAAGGTGTTAATTATCAGCCTGCTACTACACCTGCTCAAAAACCGGTTGAAGCAAACGATAGCGAATATGATGAATTAGATGCTGCTGAAAAAGGTGAACGAGGTCCAAATATTGTAGGAGGAACACGTAAGAGACGTCGTTCAAATGGTCATAAAACAACTTGTAAATGTCCTATATGTAAAAATATGAAAAAGAAAACACGTCGCCACAGAAAACGCTCTCATAGACGTCGTTAAAAATAATAATTTATAAATTATTAATAATATTTTATAAATCGATTTAAAGTTTACTTGATAATTTTAGATATAGAATGAGTAAAGGTCTTCAAAAAAATAGCGAACAGGTTTGCAATGAATTATTTGAACAATTTGAAGGCGTAACTAATGGATTAAGTCTTGTAAAAACTCAAATTAATACTCTTCAACAGAGTTTAAAACAATTAGAAAAAAATCTTAAAAAACAAATGAAAAGTCTTAAAAAAGAAGTAGGTAAAAATAAAGTTAAGGGAATTAGAAAACCTTCAGGGTTTGCCAAACCAAGTAAGGTAACAAAGGAACTATGCGACTTCATGAAAAGAAACGAGGGAACTGAAATTGCCAGAACTGAAGTTACAAAGTCTTTAATCGAGTACATCAAGGAAAATAAATTACAAAATAAAACTAACAACAAAATCATTATACCAGACGAGAAACTCAAATTTTTATTGGGGATTGAAGATGGGCAAGAGCTTACATATTTTAATATTCAAAAATATATGACAAAACATTTTATTAAAAATACAGTTGAGGCTTAAAGCAATAAAGCAATAAAGTAGTAATTTATAATTAAATCTATTTTTAATTATAAAAAAATTGATATACTTTACTGTTACAATAATAACAGCATACAGAAAGCTTATTTAGAACCCGATTCACAATTTATTTACTAAACAAAAATGAACACTCGCAGTATGATCAACAATAATGTTATTACCAATTCTTCCGATCAAAAGGATGAATTTATTAATAATATTAGAAATTTGGTTAATGTTAATATTAACGCACATACGGATGTTCTTACATATGAAGGACTGAAGATTCAATTGTACAGTGTTATTGATATAGCAAAGTCAATTTATAGAAATTTGGCAAATGTTTTGCCTGAATTTAATAGTCGTATTTCCGCAGGAAAATTAATTTCAGTAATATATTTAAAGATTCATGAAATGATGATTGAATCCAAAAATGCGCACATCAAGGATTATATTGTTAAGGAAAAGAAAATTTTAAAGATAAGAAAGATTGCTTTAAAGACAGAGAGAAAATGTGTAAAATGTCTCTTTGCTTTATACGATTTGATACAAAGTACAGCAGTAATAATAATTCCCAACTACGAGAAAATTGTCACACTTCAAAATCAGTTAGAAAATATGTATAATTTGAGACCTAGAACTGCTATTTATTATGGCGAGGAGGATGGAAATTTCGAGGATCCAAAGGACGATGACTATATCTTCGAAGAAGATGAAGATGATGAGGAGTTTGACTTAGATGAAGATGATAACGATTCTGATTACAATCCTGATGACGATGCCGATGATACAGATGAAGATTTTGAATTTGACGAAGATGATGACGAAGATAATGATGATGATTATGACTATGAAGATCAAGATGAATATGATTTAGAAGATAGACAATTTATTAGTGACTACTTAAATGATCCAGATTATAATCCTGATGAGGATGAAGAGGATGAAGAGGATGATATAGAATATGATTTCAGGTACTTGAATAACACAGTAGATGATAACGAAAATATTGTATTGAAGGCGGCAATTGCTGATGATAATGATGAAGAGGACCCTGATTACGATCCTTCTGAAGACGAAGATGACGAAGATGATGAAGATGACGAAGAAGATATTAAATACATTAATAATAAAAACATCATAAATATTTGTAAGAGACGATTTGAAAATGGTAAAGTAGTTTATAGATGGGTAAAGATGACAAATGAAGAAGCTGAAAAGAAGTATGATGAAGATTATGTTTGCGAAGAGAATTAAATAAAAAATTAATTATAAAAATTTAAATATAAAATTTATTAGAAATTTTTTTTCCATTCGACAATTTTTAATTCATCATCTTCTTCTACTAATTCTTCTTTAAATTGTTGTTTGTAATCGTATTTGAAAAATAAATCACATGAATAATTTTTTTTTATAGTTGTAATCCAAACTGTAGAACATAACGGAATGTATTTTTCATATATTTGTTTTCCTCCAATAATAAATATTTTAAAATTGCTACTTAAAAAGGGGTAAATATCTAAACATCTCTCTCTATTTTCTTTAATATGGAAATTTATTGTATCATTATCAGTAAAAATAAGATTAGGATGGGTATATTCAGTATTGTTCATATACAGAGAAGGGGTATTCGTTAATACAATATTTAATCTATCTTTTAGAGGTCTAAATTGTTGAGGTAGAGAGAAATATGTTATTTTTCCCATAATTACAACATTGTTCTTTGTTTTATTGAAAAAAAAACGCATATCTTTTTTCGATTTCCATGGGATTTCACCATCTTTTGATATGCCAAAATTTATATCTGTTGCTAAAATTGCTTCCATTTTTTATGTATATAGTTTATAATTTTATTTTTAATTCAAAATTTTATTTTTATTTTTATTTTTAATTCATAATTTACGCATAGATTATGATATTATCTAATCCGATAACTTCGTATCCTCTTGTCCAGTCACCTAAAATTTCAATTGTAAATGTACCAATAAATATTTCTTTCATTTCCTTATCTGTAATGTTTTCACGAGTTCTCTCTTTCTTCCATAATTGACTACTAAATGGTACATTAAATGTTGTTGTTTTACCGTTATAAATTGGCGACTTAAATGTAAAACACCTATCACCATTCCTTATTTTAACTAAATTTGTGTCTTCATTTAAAGAAGAGAAATCTCCAACAAAACTAGTCATAGTAAATGTCATAACAGTTGGATACTTAGGCTTAAAATTTTTACTAGCTGTTGTTCCAGATTTTTGTAACGGGTTAATAGTTATTTCTGGTGATTCAAAATACCAAAGCGACCTATCATCCGGATGTTTATGTTCAACGTTAATTAGATTATCTTTAAACATAATATAATGTGACATTTCCGGACCAAGACTATAGCTCTGATGAACAGCCGGTTCTACCTTTTTATTACCGATTATTTGCCAATTTTCATTATCTAATAGAAATTTACTTTCATATAATATTTGGACAGCACTTACTACAGAAATAATAGTTAAGATTAAAATTAAATTTTGTATCATTTTTTTGTATACATTTAATATTATACATAAAAGTATTTCAATTTTATTTATTAATAAGTTCACTAATTTTTTCTCTAAAATAGTTACATTCATCTTGTGTCAAAATAACATATGTTGTACCATCAGAAACTTCAGTTAATAATTTTAAATTTATTTTTCTATGATTTTGCAAAGCATACTCATCCTCAAATACACTTCTTTGTAAGTAAGCAGATCCTCCCTTTTGGTGGGTTATTGTTCCATCAGAATACAAGTGATAAATTGTATTACCATTTGGCGATTCATTTGGTTGAATAAGACCCGTTGGAGAATTCTCATAATGTTTTTTGTGAGCATCAATAATGGCCTTGTTTAACTGTTGAATGTCAGAAGTAATATCAGTCATGATTTAAAGAACGAGATTTAAGATTACTTTAAAAGTTTAGTTTAATATTATTTATGAATTATATAAAATAACAAATAAGTATTTCAATTTTTTTACAAAATAAAAAAGGTTAGTACCCAAATGGAACCATCTTACACTGATTTAGTAGCCTTTTTTATTTTTTATATTTTTATATTTTTATATTTTTATATTTTTATATTTTTATATTTTTATATTTTTATATTTTTATATTTTTATATTTTTATATTTTTATTACGTTTTTAGTCTGTTTTCTTTAGCACCAATAAATTATTGAATATTTTTGTAGTGAACCATAAAGCAATCGATAACCACATAGTATTAATAACATTACCTCCATTATAAATAAGCCATCTCATGGCAACACAGTGCGGCGCCTGCGCAACAAATATAGATTTTATAAATCCAAAGACCGATGTCTCGGCACAAAATCTTGGATACAGATTGGCTGCTGCGTAATGAATAACAATCCACAGCGCGAAAATCCCAGCAACATCGTATAAGTAACTAGCCATAGCCTTGAAGTCCATTTTAGGTTGATATATATATTTTAATTATAACTTACATTTTTTATAGAAAAGTATTTCAATTTTATTTTTTATACTTATTTTTTGTGTTTACTAAAAATTTATATAGTTTTATTAAACATATTAAAAAGGTATGTCCAAGTGGCAACCTTAAATATTTTAATTAAATTACAATAGCAAATAAATATATGAGTGATAAAAGCAAAATCAATAATAAATAACTAGAGGCATAATTCATATTCTAGATTCTGATAGGCAAGCATCTCCGAGAGCTCCTTCTCAAGCTCCTTCCATTCGGTTTCTTCTTGGGCGCGCTGTCCGCAAAGCATCCAAGGTAAGCACTCGCGCTCTGATATCGGAGTAACAAGGTGGTTGATAGTAGTGAAATTGGCCAAATTTTTGTTATTGGTCATAAATGGATTTTTATTCACTTCTACTGCCCACCAGTTGTCGTCTGCGTGGACAATTCTGGTTTCTCGGTTTGTGTCCTTTAGGCACTGGATGAAATTGTACGCCGCTTCAGTTGTATGCCACTCGTGAATATCGATATAGGCTCTATTATAAGCACCTGATTTGATTGGGGAAGAAATTAGTGTAACTCGACTAATGGTAGCGATATCTTGACAATAGAACGCGTCAATAATGTAGTCAGCAGAGAAGCTGACATCGACGGCGGCGATGAAAAGGCTCTTAACAACGGACGACATTTCTCGATTCGGTTTAAAACTTTGATGAATAACTTTATTATATAAGTCATTTGTTGAATGAAAAACATTTCAATTTTTTAATATAAACGTTTTTTTATTACTTTACTAAAAATTTATATTGTATATTTAAATTAAATTAAATCTAAGGTGTTTTACACTTTTTTTTTGTACATTTTTGGACAATTAAAATCACAAAAAAAAATTGAAATGCTTCTTTTTATATTTATGATATGTATAAAATAAGATAATTAAAGTTTAAAATGAATACTACTACTCATAATATTTCCAATCAATCGATTACTTTATTTAAGAAAGCAATCGATAATCTTAATAAAAAGCAAAACCCCCAAATTGTGGGATTAGTGAATAAAGCTACTATTGCGGACGTAGAATCCGTATTTCAATCTTTAGAAGATGCAGTAAATAAACCAAGACTAAAGATTCAAATTGGACATGACACTGATATTGGTGGCAATCGAGATAACCAGGATAGATATTCTGTATTTATATCACCTGAACACGATGTATGTGCTATTTCTGTAGCAGATGGTCACTCTGCGGAAACAGGACATTTTGTCGCAGATATAACTAAAAAATGTCTAGAAAAATTACTAGAGACTAGAATAACTGAATTAATTGCAAATCCAGTCTCATTCTTGGAATTTTGTTGTGACTATATTCATGAACAAATTAGAATAGGATTAGTAGAAATAATGGAAAAAAATGGGTATAATGTTAAAGTAGACGAGTCAGGAGTTATATTAAAAAACAAACACGAATTTCTAGGTTGGAATGAGCTAAAAGGAGGTACAACATTTAGTATTATTGTTCTCATAGGAAGAAAAATTTACATGGCGAATGTCGGAGATAGTAGCGGATTGTTGTGCTGTAAACATCCTATTTTAAAAACTTCGCATATAAAGTATGAAAAGGATGCCGCAAACCCGACAAAAGAGATACGTAGTGAGGACACAGATAGTTCTCCTTCAACATATCTTGAATTAACTCGCGACCATTCGCCGGAAAGCATTGAAGAATATACAAGAATGCGGGCTTTTAAATGTTCAGATGAAGATCCTAATCATGCCGAATTATTGTGTGTATATGATAAACAATATACCTCTAAACCGCGATGCCCTAATGTATTTGACATATCTGAATCTGGTATTCCATCTATAAGAAACGATGACGGTTCTTTCGAATATTATATTAAAAATGTACGCAAAGAGAAAGCATCATATGTAACCGATAGACCCGGGGACAATACGCTATCAGTTACGCGCGCGCTTGGAGATTTTAAATTACAAACTTTAGGGCTTAGCAATAAGCCTGAGATACAGTCTATAGATTTGGAGTATATTTTCCAACAATTAAAGTTACAAATAGATGCTGCGAAAGTTGATAGAGAGAAAGATGATACAGAAACAGTTAAACCAGTAGACCCTATGAGTATTTGCGTAGTGCTGTGTACTGATGGTGTGTGGGATAATTGGATATATGAAGACGTATGTAAGTTTGTTATGGATCCAAGTTGTTTAAATGCTGTTGTAGCTGATCCAGAAAAAGGTGCCGCTCGTGTTGCTAAGTCGTTCATGTTGAGAAATCAAGCTTTCGCAAGGAAAAATTTTGGAAGTCAATCTGACAACGCGACGGGTATTGTTATGTATATAACTCAAGAAGAGTAAATAAAAATAAAAATAAAAATAAAAATAAAAATAAAAATAAAAATAAAAATAAAAATAAAAATAAAAAATAAAAAATAAAAAATAAAAAATAAAAAATAAAAAATAAAAAATAAAAAATAAATTATATTTGTATATTTGTTTAAGGCTGCCAGTAAGGCGTAAGTTGACATAAGTTAACCTTTTTAATTTATATTTTACACCTTTGCACATTTAAAACACCGATTTTAATGTAGGTATTTTTTTAGTTTCCTGGTTAAATACACTCAATATGCTGTTTATATAAACCCCAAATACTTACTTTATCCAAGCGAGTACGTTGTTTAAGCACTTGTGTAGTCATTAAATAATCAGCAACGGGTTTATAAAATAACCAATATTGGGGTTCTGTTGGATTGGTACCTACGTGTACGTAAAAGACATTTCCAGGAAAGGTCGGAGACTCCCGATCGGTAGATGTGGTTTCTTGTCCGTTTACATATTCAATCATATTTCCAATTTCAAGTACATTATGTCCACGATACCAGGTACAGACGTTCAAGTTATTAATAACGCCACGATATTTGTTTGTACGAACACCTTCATCGAAGGCTTCAATATAATATGTATGTCCAGTTTCCAAATCGTATGGTGAAATTGAGTTCATTTTTGATAAAGTTCGTATAGGTATGTAATAATATAATTATTAAATTATAAATCAATTTTTAATATATATTCAGGAGTAAGAATAACTTTTAGGAAATCTGCGTTTAAAATGTGTAAAGATGTAAATAAAAAAATTGAAATGCTTTTAAAATATAAATATAATTGATATAACCTAATTAAATATTTAACAGTTAAAACTAAAATGAGTTCTTTTATTGATAACGAAGTTTGGAACGAGAACGGTGGTTGTGTTGAGTGTGGATTTATTCCATTCAAAAATACTGATAAATGTTTTGTATGTAACCCTCCTACAATTGTTGATGATGGTGTTAAAAATAATTCAGATGAAGAAATTTGCGATGTTGAATATGCTGAAGAGGATGTAACATGGGAAATAGATACAAAAAGGTCTTTAATTATAGACGAAGATAACTCAACTTATGATGAAATGTTTAACTCATTGGAAACACATAATGAAACAGGAGATACCGAGAAAATTCATATTTTAGAAGACCAAATTTACAGGCGATTTATTAAAGACATTGCATTAAACGAATTTACAAATATAAATACTATTGTACTTGCTGCTAATAAAATAAATGACATTATTATTAAACCCAATGACGGTACATGGGATGCGTGTAGATGGTATGCTTAAAAAATAAAAAACAAAAAATAACATATAAATAGTCGCATAGTGCGCATAGTTTTTTTTCTTTAACTTAATTATATGGCTTTTAAGTTAAAAAATAACACCGGAAGACATAAGTTTACTGGTACTTTTAGTTATAAAAACCTAAATTACGAATATACATTATATTTACCAACCCTTATTGACCCAGAAAGGAACGAAGTAATCGCAAAATTTGGAAATAGAATGCAAAAAGGTAAGATATGTTTAGACGTAAATGAAGCTATTGTAAGTAATTATTTAGATAACGGCGATGTAAGCGCGTATATTATTATAAATGAAGTAGGCAGCGATGAGACAGCATCAGGAACATTACAAATATATGATTGGTGTTCTGGAAATAAACAATTGTTAAGAAATGCGTTTGTATGGATAAATGATGTATGTAGAGTATTAGGATCATCAGGAGTGAAAACAACAGTCTCTCCAACAGGGGCTTTATTTTATTTTATGGAACAACTGACAGTTCAAAATATAAAAAAATCAGATATATATTTATTTGTCGATACGCATGATGAAAGTAATAAAATTGCTTTAAAAAATATTTATAACAATTACGGTTTTATATTAAATAGTTTAGATGATACAACTCTTTGTCCAAGTAATGGAGCAGGCGCAACTTTAATGGCAATGAAAAAACCGGCTTTAGTGTCAGATACGTCAAGTATAAATTTTGATTTTTTAACGAAACGAACTGGAGGTGGTAAGCGCAAAACCCGTCACATAAAGCGAAAAAGTAATCGCAGAAAGAAGACCATAAAACGTCATTAAAAAACGTCGCACAATTTGGCATCTATTTTGTATTGATTTTTAAATATTATTTTAATGCTTATGTAATGCTTAAAATAATAAAAAAAACAGGGCGTCCCCCGGATTGCTTTCCGCTTTCGACACGGATTTCGCCGACTTCTAATAATTTTATAATTAGACTTACGACTGGGAAACTAAACGACAGGAGATATTCTCAAATGGAATATTTATCTAATCATTTCCGTATTAATAATTAAATTGTAGTGCAATTCTAAACTAAAACTTGAGGCATCACATCCAATCAAATTCCATCCAAGCAACAGATACAACTCCGTTAGGAATTGGACCTGCGCAGATAATACCGCGTCAAACTCATTTTCATGGTGGGGGCCTATTCCACCAATCCAACAAATTACCACACATAACCGGCGAAGATTATGTGTGTTTAACTGATACAACAGACTTCATTTGATTTTCATATTACACAGAGGGAACGGAACGATTTTTGGTGGTTTCGTCCAGGAATATATTTTACAAAACTAGGGGAATAGTTGATAGCTTGCGCGCTGGATACATTTGTATCAGCTAACAATTAGTTTGCTTGACCGGGCATAACCGGCACTATCAAATATATCTATATTTGTAAAATATTCCATTTAATTACACTGTCGAGGGAAGTGCTTTTCACGCTATCTGTGTCTAACTTTACCATTAAACCCAATAGACAAGCCAAGTTAGAAGCTTGTCTGAGTATAAATAACTCTACAAAAGGTATCTCAATTTTTTTTTATAATAGCTTAAAATATATTAAACTAAAAATTTATAAAGCGAAGCCGACAGCTTATAAGGCGAAGCTGACAGCTTATAAGGCGAAGCTGACAGCTTATAAGCCACCCAATCAGTCTCCTGGAGCCTATAACTTATAAAAGTATGCGCAACCGATGTGCGATTTGGATGCTCGGTAATAACATCATATCGAGATAAAGTATACAATAAATCAGTTTTAAAAATAAATTGAGCGTGGGTGTTAGCGTCCTAAAAATTATAAATTTTAAGTATTGATAAAAATAAACATAAAAAAAATAAAATTGATATACCTTTTGTATAGGTTAAGTGTATTATCAAATAACGCAATCAATATACAAGCCAACATGGCTTCAAAAATGTCGTCGACTTCAAGATGTTTATTTTGTAATAGTGCGTCGCATCCAAATAACCGGTGTAATAGCAACATGAAGGGGCGGCGAGCACTGCTGGAAGTAACAGCTGAATTTATGATGTCAGATGTAATTCCTCAGTTTGAATCCTTTCACGTCAACGAGCTGAGATTCATCGCCAACACATATAACAATGGCAAAAAATTCACTCGAGTATTTGTGAATCCGAGTCACGATATTATACAGCTCACTCTTACGAAAACACGTCTTGTGAAAGACCTAATATATCGGTGGGAGAGTTATAGTTGTGTTCGCGAGAAAAAACGTGACAAACCTCCTGAAAGTGGCGACGATTGTCCGATTTGTTTGGAACAAATGACCATCTACACTTGGAGCAGTAAGTGGTTGAATTGGGAAGAGAAAAGTTACAATCGGCATATCAATTATGAATCACATTTGCCTACAGATGTGATTACACTTCCATGCGATAGACGCCATAGATTCTGCGGACAATGTTGGGTGAATCACACAAATAGAAATGCACGAGTTGTATACGATCAAAATACAGGCATACCCACAGATCAGATGTGTGTGGCATGTCCATTGTGTCGTGCGCAGACGGTTTTCAGTATATAAGACCATATTATTATACCAGGCAAAAATAAAAAGGTAAGAGTGCTTTTTTATTTTGATAGGCTCGTTTGTCTCTCGAGCGTGGGGTCTTAGGGGAGGTGCGCCTCCCTAAATGAATTATAAATTTTAAGTAGGTAAATAAATAAAGGTAAATAAAAAAAAATTGAAATACTTTTATGTGGTAAGGAGAAGAGTATATAATAATAAAGCAATAAAGTTTCAAACTAAGTTAAAATGTCTTCAGTATCAATGATGCCAAAACATGGTTTGTCCCGACAAATTAGTATTGGTTGGGAAAATGCTGATACAGAAATGGACATAACTGAATTAGATGTAACTCAACAACCAAATCATGGTTTGTCCCGACAAATTAGAACCAAAATGGATATATATGAACTAGATGTAACTCAACAACCAAATAATATATTTACTCAAGAAATTTCCACTTGGGAAAATGCTGATACAGAAATGGACATAACTGAATTAGATGTAACTCAACCGCCAAATCATGGTTTGTCCCGACAAATTACAACAAGTTGGGGAAATCCTAAGACTTTATTAGATTTAAGTCCACTAAATGATGACTCAGTTGACCCGTTTTTCGGAGAAAACATAAATTCAGGGTTTATACCAAAATTAGATCTACAAAGAACTAGAAGAATTGGGAGTATAGAACCCCAAATCAGTAGTAATAGTATTATTCAACAATCTATTATATTAAAAGAAGAAATTACCATTTTGGGAAATGGTGATACAGAAATGGACATGATGGATGGAGAATGTTTTGATCAAAATTGTAAATATATGATTACTAGAAGTTACAGTTAATAATTTAAATTCAAAACTCTATTATGTTCAATAGAAAAGGTAAGCATTATTTATATTCATAATTATCTGTAAATTAATAAAAATTTTTTATATTAATTTATGAAATTAAAGAAAAATGAAAATAAATTCCAGAAAAGTCCCTGTGTATTTGAAAAAAGTCAGAATTATATATTAAATATAAGTCATGATCGGGAACCGGATTATAGGTCCGAAATAAATAAATGAGTAATAAATTTAATTAAGATGAAGGTTTGGCTCCA
>Ga0307377_10001406_pt1 | contig 30575 bp, 25 predicted proteins | sample TR3MG_FD_202535 | JGI IMG/M metagenome (GOLD analysis project Ga0307377, IMG submission 202535) | Soil microbial communities from Risofladan, Vaasa, Finland - TR-3 | ecosystem: Environmental > Terrestrial > Soil > Coastal area > Acid sulfate soil | place: Finland: Risofladan, Vaasa | collected... | reverse complement strand
TAAAGAGACTTGGTGACTTCTCAATACAGGAGAGCACTGACATTCAGGCCGGTGTGAAGGGTGCTCTGCAAAAAGCACTATCTTGCACTGATGCATGGTTTAGGCTGATACTTGGTAAATATCGCAAGGCAAAAGCTAAGATGGCCGTGAAGGGAGTATCTTCTCCCGCGACGCCTCCGATGAGAGGTGCTAGGACGTGGACATTAGAAACCGGAAGAGACACACTAGGAGCCAATAAGACACTGCAGAGGAGAATAAAATCTCCTGGAATATATTCGGACTGGAGCTAACCATGGGATTACCACTTTGGCCTAAAGATGGGGCAATTAATGCTGCCGGAACAAATAAGCTTCCTCCAAATCCATTCTCTATAACTAGGATAGGAAGCGAGATAGACCTTAGGGCGGAGATGAAGCTAATGCTCGAGGGCAACGAATACTACCCCAGACGAGGACATTGGGTCTTGTTACGAAGAATGGACAAGAGACAGAGGTGTTTTTGCTGGAACGAGAAGCCCGTAGGAGATGACAAGTTTAACGAAGACAAGGGAAAGTATAACGAGCCAAAGCTAAGATGCCCCGTATGCAATGGGGAAGGCTACGTATACGAGGATGAACTTCATCTGGCGAGAAGAATGCTAGTATCTCCAGCAATCGGATTGGCAGCGTCAGAAACGATGTCTGACATAGGATGGATGAACATAAACTATATAGTATTTTATATGCAGTATTATGTAAACCCTGAAAAGGGAGACAAGATAATAGAGATTAATCTTGATTCTGAAGATGCTACTCCTATCAGGCCATACGTGAACAAAGAAATGTACAGAATAGCCGTAGCGGAACCCTTTAGGGACCAACGGGGTAGGATAGAATTTTGGAGAGTAGCTGCCAAACTGGAGATTGTCTAATGGCAGATCCGTGGAAAAAGATAGAGACATATACAGATGACCCTTATACGCTTATAAATCCGACCAGGGAATACATGCGTCAGTCGGATAGGGCTATATCCCTAAACGACATTACTACCTACATATATCAAAGTCTAATAGATTTTCAGGGAAAGTGGGAGCCAACTGATTTTGGTGGATTTAAAATAAAGATGCCCAATGCACGGTATCTGTTCGTTGGCGACAAGATATATAACAGGACTAGCGGACAAGTCTATATGATAGCAGAAGTTCCGGACGAGAAAAACAAGATCATTCGATTGAATGCAACTTCGGTAACAGCACCAAGTGTCGGGGATAGACTAGAGTTAGAAGAAAAGAACACCGTAAACTTCCAATCAGCATATTCAAGATATTACCAGGATAAGCCGGTGAGTGATTGGAGAGATACCATAATATACAGGGTTAAGCGAAGGGAGCCAGGTACCATAGGTAAGCATCCATTCGATCCGCCAACAGAAATAAAGCCTAGGGTCAGGCAATATGTACCAGACCCAGATCACGTAGATTGCCACGTAATGATACTTGGGCAGTGGTTCGATAATCTAATACAGTTTGACTGTTGGTCTAAGTATAACAACAGGGCAGACGAGATGATAGAGTGGTTCGAGGATTTCATGTATAAATATACATGGGTTTGGAAGAAAAATGGGGTCAATGAAATACTGTACTGGATGAGAAACATAGACGAAGAGGTTGTTAAGTTCAGAAATGACTTGTCCGTCAGAACTGTGCTTTACTACTTCAAGACGGAGAAGATTGTAACAATACGCGAGTACGATTTCAAACAGATAGACCTGTATCTAGAAGTAGACAACACTGTACCGTCGGGGTTCTATGGGGTCGAATGGCGCAATGTTGCTATGGCTTCTGGGTACTTGGAAGTCCTGGACAGGGGTCTAAGGGCTTACGTTTAATAACAAAAGGAGGAATAATAATGGCGACATTTGCAAATCTACCAGGAGCAACGGTAGAGATAGTAGACCAAGGTTTACGAATTAGTAGACCGCCGTCTGGTCCTAAAGTCCTCCTGCTAGGGTTTACCACATCAACTAACGCCAAAGCAACAACTGGAATTCCATACTCTATTTCGTCAGCTTCTCTAACCTCAGCGTATCAATCATTTAAAAACGCTGACGGCACACCGAGCGAGCTGTGTAGAGGTTTGTATGAGTGCTATGTGGGTGGTGGAAGGGATATTGAACTAATGAACATCCTTCCGCTTGCTTCGGGCTCAAATACAGGTATCGATGATAGATACGGATATCTTGGAGAAGCTTATGATATCTTAGTTAATCATAATGCGGATATAGTTGTTCCTGTTGGTGCACACATTGATGACTCTGTAACGGCGAATTACCACGGTGGTACGGGTACTTCGTGGAGTTTTGGTTATCAGTTAGCTAATTTCTGTTATCAAGCTACTAAAAACAACAATACTTGTATAGGGGTTATAGGAACCAAGTGGGCTAATTCCGCAGACGCTTCTGGTACTCCTACTCTAACCCAAGTAGAGACGTGGGTAACTAATCTGGAAGCATACACAAATGTTACTGGGTACGATGGTACTACCGAAACAACGACTGGTACTCCAGGTAATTATCGTTTTGTGGCTACTACTTCAGAAGAAATGCCCGCAACCTACTCCGGTGGAGACGTTCAAGATTCCAAGGGAAACAGGGTAGACATTGGTTCTTATCTGTCAGTTGTTGCTGCTAACGCTAGAGCCACAAATGATGTTGCATACGATGTATATCCCACCCTCGGATACTATAATAGTGATGGATCTGCGACTTACGCAGGATTGGTTGCATCCCTATTATCTAAGAGCGCACCTACTAACAAAGTCTTGCAAGGAATAATACTTTCTCAGGGAATCTCTGAATCTCAGGCGAACAGGCTTGCTGGGGCAAGGTATGTTACTTTCCTTTCAAAGGCAAAGGGTATAGTTGTTGCTAGTGCTATGACTGGGGCTTACAATATCAGCCAGTACTATAGGTCTGATTTTGTTCGTCTTAGCACCGTGAGAATAGTCCACGATGCTATCAACTACGTAAGAGAAACTGCTGATCAGTTCATAGGGGAGCCGAATAACGCGCCCCAGAGAAATGCAATGGCTACTGCAATAGAAAACGCCCTAAAGAGCATGCAGGAGAGAGGTGCTTTAAGAAGGTTTAACTTTAACGTGTACGCGTCACCTACGGATCAGATATTGGGTAAAGCTAATGTTGAATTGATTCTTGTGCCGGCGTTCGAACTGCAACAGGTCACGGTGATCGTTGCTTTGACCTCTGAATAGAGAAGGAGGATAAAACATGCCAGTCAGCGAATATACTAGAAGTTATAATTCCTTTTCCGGCGTAGATATAAAAGCTACGTTCGGTGGCGGAGTTATAGGAGAACTTCAGGGCGTGTCGTATTCTGTGACGAGAGAGAAAGCTCCCATCTACACGATGGGTAGTGCAGATCCTCGGTCCTTCTCTAGAGGCAAGAGAGGGATTGCTGGTACTCTCATATTCACAGTATTCGATAGGAGCGCACTGTTAGAGACATTCAAAAACAAATCAGACCGTTCTGGGTGGTTCTTTGCTCATGACACTGATGTAAATAAACATAGCAGCGATGAAGAGAAGGGTGCACAGGTTTGGCAGGATGTTAATACTGACAACTCTTGGCAACCTTCATGGTATCCGGACCAGATTCCTCCGTTTGATATCGTTTTAACCGCAGCAAATGAATATGGGCAGGTAGCCCAGATGTCAGTTCGCGGCGTAGAGATATTGAACGAGGGTTCGGGCATGTCTATAGATGATATAGTAACTGAGCAGCAGATGACATTTGTTGCCAGAGAAATATCTCCGTGGAAGGCATCTACTTCAGATGTCACATCTACGCAGACATGGGCCGGTGGAACGGGCGCTTAGCATGGTAAACGGGGCTCAGGCTTTAAACCTGGGCCCCATCCAAAGGAGACACAATGGGGCTATTTGATGGAGTGACACTTGGAAGTCTTATACAGACACCTTATTGGTGGCCTCTTGGTGATAAGAACTACACATTTAATCAGACTGAAAATGAGAAGACGGCAAGGTCTAGGGCGCAAAAAGGACAACAGGATTACTATAGTAATTCGTACGGGTTCTTTAACTCATTCTCTGGGGCTGACATAGTAGCATACATCCACATCCCGCCGCAGCAAATAAAAGGTGAAGAGATCCTTGGATCATCATCGACAACCGAACCGGTAGTCGGTGTTCTTGGAAACCTTCAAACTCTAAGTTACTCCACATTTAGGGAGGTAAACCCAGTTAGATCGCTGGGGAAAATATACCCCAACAGCTACACCAGAGGTCCAAGAACAGTTGCTGGAACACTTGTTTGGACAGTACTTGACCAATACGTGCTTGCAGAAGCTCTCAAGTATTCGTATGTGGATGAGACTGATCCATCAACAATACTCATAGACCAAATCCCGCCATTTAATATAATTATAACATTCAACAATGAGTACGGAGACATCGCAACTATGGGTATATATGGCGTTAGGATGGTTAATGAGGGTGCCACATTTAGTGTAGATGATATGATAACAGAGCAAACCAACACATACGTTGCCTCTGATATAGACATGATACATAAGGGTCCTCCGTTCAGAAAGCAAAAGACGTTACCTGGATTACGAACCGGATCTGACATACTAATGGAAAACGCTTTGAAGAGAATGCAGCTACATGGAAGGAGCACAGTATAATGGCCTCCTTAGAGGAAAATCTTCAAACCATACTAAACTCCGGAAATAAGTCTGGTGGAAACACTGCTCTGACATTCAACAAATTTGACTACTATTCTGGATCCCAGATATCAGTGTGGTTTGGTAATATATATGTTGATGACATAGCGTCAATTCAATGGCAGCGCCAGCAAAATAAAAAGCCAATATACGGTTACGCCTCCCAGGAATTTGATGCGGTTGCCAATGGAACCGTTATAATACAAGGTAACTTTACTATAAACTTCAGGCAGTCGGGATACCTATCCATGGTAATACAGGAGATAACAGATTTATATAATGGTCTTACTAGGCTGGAGAACTGGGAAGAGGTAAAGCAGGTGATAGGGATGCACCTTGCCAATGGAACGTTTGGTCCAAAAACTGCAGACGAAATAGAGGCTCTAGGAAACGATCCGGAGTTCCTGGCACTAGCAGCGCAGTATGAGGGAATAGTTTGGAATGATACTCCAGAGGAACCGGGAGCACCAACCACGGCACCAGATGTATTTCAGGCCGGAGAGATTCCAACTGGATTTGACATATTAGTAAACTATGGAAGCACGGCAGGAAATGAGCCGAGCAGATATACAGACTACCTCCAGACTGCCTCAAAGATATTGAAGGGAGTCCATCTGGTGGGAGAAAGCCAGATAATACAGGTAGGTGGACAAGCGGTGATGGAGCAGTATGATTTTATTGCTCGAAGCAGCGATGCAGTTACCGGAACTAGCAGATAAGGAGATTAGAAATGGCAGAGAACTTGATAGCTGGTGTTACCCCTGAGCAGATAAATGAGTGGAAAGTTAAGTTCGGAGAGGTTTACGTAGCAAAGTTTTCAGAAGAAGAGAAGTATGTTTATAGGCCGTTAAGAAGGCTAGAGTACAAGCAGTTACTAACGCTTGGACAGGGAGAGAATAAGTCTTTCGCTGAAGAAAAAGTTGTGCAGATGTGCATTGTTCACCCCATAGTTGATCCGTCTAAGATCTCACTAATGAAGGCTGGAACGGTTTCAACCCTAGTGGAGTTGATAATGACAGCCTCTAATTTTGGTATCTCAGAGGAACCTGTAAAGCTTTAACGGGGGTGCTATGGGTAATGTCTCGGCTAAGATGATACCAAGGGTACTCCTGTGGAAGAAAGAGCACGGATCAATATACTGCTCAAAAATTGCAGAGAACGAGTACTTCTTTAGGGCCTTATCAAGGAATGAATACCTTACGATTTTTGGTATGCAAGGTAAATCTTCCCATGATATAGGTGATATAGTGCTTAAGATGTGTTTACTGCATCCAGAGTTTGACGAAGAAACGTTTAACGCTAAGCTCGCAGGAGAGGTTGATAGTCTTCTTCAGTGTATAATAAGTACATCTGGATTCTCTGAGACAGATAGATTGATAGAAGATATAGAGAAAGAAAGGGGTTCACTTGGAACCCTGGAAAATCAAATAATAATATTGATATGCAAGGCGTTTCCTCATCTAAAACTATCAGACATAAACAATTTTACCTACGAGGAGCTAATGAGGCATTTGGCTATTTCAGAAGCTATCCTTGAAGTTAAACTAAACATAGAAAAACCAGCAGCACACAAAGAAGGAACCATAGATTTTGATGCGGAGAATAAGGATGTAGACCCTACTCTCCGACAACGAAATCTCAAAACACCAAGAGGATAAGCCAAGCAGTAGTTGGGCTTCCTCTTTTTTTGTTAAAATAGGGAACAACCATGGCTGATAGAGAGGTTTATCTAAATAATACTGATGATCAGATCTCTCAGCAGAAGAGATCCGAGCAACAGGGTAAGGCTGTATTAACTGTTGGGGCGACAATTACTGGCCTTGCTGCTATCTTAATCGCCAAGAGAAAACTAGCACTATCCAGGGCCTTTTCTACCGAGGTAAGGACCCTTGGGTCATCAGCTGCACATCTCACTAGATACGGAATAACGGAGATAGCTCGAAGCGCTTCAACGATAACAAGAACTAAGGGTGTGCTTAGAAATATCTATGAGGGGTTACGAAAGCCTCTGCCAACCGGGCTAGAGCAAGCAGAGTTGGCGTCTCTTAGACTTGCCAGATCTACCGGAATAAACTTCAAGGGTGTACCGGACCAGTTCCGGGGGGACATAGCTAACTGGGGATTCTGGAGGACCATGAGGCACGGGGCTATTGCTCCGCTGGCCCCTGGAGCCAGAATAACTATGCCAGGCGCTACTCACATAGTCGGCGAGCATGGGGCTATGGTTGGTGGCGGGCATCTATTCGATATAGGTCCTCAAGGCGACGTGTCTAGGGTTCTGTCCGGAATAAATTCCGGTATGATGGGAACGTCTGGATCGAGAGTGGAACATAAGCGCGGATTTACTATTCCACATAACTATAGTACTAAAAGAGATTTTGTAGCTGGAAAGTATGCTCCTCCAAGAGAAGATGTTTTAATGGAGCAGAAAAGGAGATTTGCGGAGTATCGGCTGAATAGAGCAGGCAGGGGCCACCTATTCGACTCAACAGAAGAAACTAGCTCCGACCTCTTGATGCGCATGTCTGCGCATATGGATGATCTTGCGTTCCGAACAAACCTGGACGATTCATCTAGGTTCTTTAATAGACATTCGAAAAGAATACAGAAATCAACTGATACAGCTCTTAATAGGATGATAGATCAGCAACTAGCTAAGCCCGGAACAACTCAAGCCTATAATATGTATAAGCTACAGATGCGCGCCGGAGTTGGTGAACCTTTTGCTGTGGAATCCGGTCAGATACAGAGTAGGTTCTACAATCTTAGAGCACAGGTTCAGGGCAGGGCGGTGGACCCTTTCTCTGGAAGGCAGTACTCCAGATCCAACGCTGGTTATCACCACGGAGAATCGGTGTCTGGAGCGTGGGAGAGCGGCGGTAAGGGTACGTTCTACGCTTTTCCAAGCGATAACCTAGCCAAGAGAGCGGTAGGAAATTTCCTGGAAGGAACATACTTCAGGACATTTGAGCAAACCACTGGGTTTGGATTATCCGTCGCACCAACAAAGCTTACGGATTGGATAAGCCACCTAACTGGAGCTCAAAGGGGATCTTACGGAGATTTCTTTACAAGGCAATATATAGGGGGACACGCCAGACTAGCAGCGCTAGGGGTGGGGGCGTACACCACATTCCAATTAGTTAACTACTTATCGAGGAAGGCCACTGGCGGATGGGGCGTTACTGACGTAGCTGGTAAGCTATACACCTCTGCGAGAGAATTCCAGCAGAGAGTAATAGATCAGGCTGGATTAGTTGGCCTGGCAAAGAAGACTGAGAAGGCTTTTCCGGGGACCGTTAAGAGTCCACTGTCTGTTCTAGCTAGAGCGTCTGCACCGTTTTGGATGGCTTCACTTGGACACAGAGCTAGTGGTAAGAGTGGAGCACTGGTTGGGCTTGGTCTTGGAATAGCCACAGCATTGGTTACGTGGGGAGACATAACTCAGAGCCCAGACGAACTTCATAGAATATACACCGGGGAACAAGACATACCTATACGCAAGGGAAGATACTGGATGTTTGGAAAGACTCCCTTGGGAGGAGGAAAGATTTCCTATTGGAGACCGCATTGGTATCCCCTCCTGCGAAGCAAGTACAAACAGCGGGGGCAATTATACGACTCCCCCGAAGAAGAGCTAGCCAGTACAAGTCCGATAGGTCCATTAATAAATCCCGTATTAACCGGAAGGATGTGGGATCCATATGGGTGGGAGAAGAAGCATTATTATGACAGACCATACCCTTTAACCGGAGAGCTGTTCGAGCCAACAATGCCGTTTGCGTGGTTATTAAATTCCACTGTTGGTGGATTAATAAAGCCACAGAGAGTAATGCACGAGGAGTATTATGGATCTCCGCAGTCCGAAGGTCCGGCGTCAAGAACAGTGGCTATGGGTACGGCTGGTTCCCTTGGATTTCAGTCGGCGGAGAAAGACCCGTTCACACCAAAGATAGCGCCCAACACACCTACGTGGAGATTCACCGAGGCTCTTTATGCGCAATCAGAGCAAATGGGTTTCACTGGTTTCATGGTGAAGGCATTCAGTGAGAAACTAACAGGTAGAACAGATTTCTTGCCAGAAGGTCCAGTAGTGCAGAGTGCTAGCAGAGCTACTGGGCTGGAGAGGTCCTATTGGGATTTAAACATTGGCGATCCGGGTGGATTCACTGAATTCCTTAGAAGGGCGATTCCACACAGAAGAAGAGGTATAGAGGAATATAATCCAATACCAAATACCATGCCTTCATGGCTTCCCGGGGAAGATTACTTCACTAATTTTAGAACCGGGGATCCGTACACCAAAGTTGAGATGGGTGAAGCTAGATTACCGGGACCGGGATATGAGTCTCTTCACAAATTGCACTCTGGTAAGTCCGGAGAATACGACGCGGTAGATAGGTTCCTTATACTTGCTGATATAGCCCCATACTCAAGAGAGTACGCGCAGGCAAAGTTTGCGGTACAGTCAGCGGTTCGCGGAGACAAGTACTGGGAAGATGTCGTTAATAAGCACATGCAGCAAAGAGACAAGCTTAATGAGGAGTATGAATTCCTGGATCTGAATCCACCAGAAGATGTCACTGGGTTCATGAGACCTGCAAGCGCGATGTATAGGAGGGTGCTTGCCAGCATAACGGGAGCAGGAACAGTACTGGATCCTCTACTCAGTCTGGGTTCCAATGCCATACTAGGTGGCGGTGGGGCTAGCCCGTTCTTTATGGCCATGTTTCCGATAGCGAAGCTTCTACCATATAAAACGGCCAGACAAACATACAAGGATTCTAGGTTACTTGGATCAGATTTTACTGACTGGGGAAATCCATTTAGGGACTTTGTTCAACCATACCTTAATAAGGTTATAGATACCGTAAGCAGTAGGTTTGGTGTTGATTATATACCGCAGGGAGAAAAAGAGAGAAGAGAGTACGAGGACTACTTCGACAGGATGCAATACATTAAGTTTAGGAAGCTCCAGAGACAGGCGGAGGATAGTGGGAACGCTGACGTTGCGAAGAAGATGAAGGCCATGGCCGGAAGCACTATGGTTGGAATGGACCCGCATGGTAATCAGTTGAGGATGATGGGGTCTATACCCAAGAGAGAGCGGGCGTTCATGCAGGCTTTTACCAATGCAGAGGGTTCGGAGCGCGATGCTATACTAAAGTTGGTATCTCCGCAAATGGCCCGCATATATAAGGCTCAGTGGTCAATGAGGGACGGCACTAGTAGGGGCAGGGTAAACACCGACGCAGAAACTGTTGACAGTATGATAAATTACTCCAGAGACCACAATATACCAGAGGAAGGATGGGCTGGGTGGAATCCGGAAGTGGACATGAAAGATATACAGCTTAAGACGGTTCAGAACGAGGGAATGAACATACACAATTTTGATCTGTGGGAATCCCAGGCAAGAGCCATGAACAGAAGACCATTCGTACCGTCCATAGGAAATATAAATGCGCCAATAGGAAACGCTGAGAATCTAAGAAGGGCCATACAGGGGCAGCTAGAAAATGATAGCTATTCCGATACCAAGATGTATATGACCAACACATCCGCATCCAGAGACTCTGTTAACCTTAAAATCAAGGTTAAGAGGAATAGGAGTAAGGAAAGAAAACAACAAATGGAGGCAGCTTTCGCTGCTTAAAATATGGCTGACAGACTAGACGACCAGATAAAAAAAGATATTATAAACCAGGATAAGTTGTCTGGTGAGGCCATTTCCGGTAAAAAGTCTATTCTGGATAGCCGTGGTGTTAGTGTGACTCAATCTAAAAATAATTCCATTGTAGACGGCCAGGGTGGTATTAAGGTTGAGAGGGTGGCTCCAGAGGCAGCAGACTTATTGAAGGGTAGTACTTTGGAGCAACTGATGGCAGAGGATAGAATTATATCTGAAGCTAGGACTAAGATTGGTGTGGGGCTAACGAAGGGAACCAATCTAACTATCGAAGATTTTAAGAATATATCTAAGCACCATAATACCGTTAAGTCGTTTGGGTACGCTACGCAGGGAGCCGCCAGACAAGTTCTAGAAAGCGACCAGGGAAATATACTGGGAAACTTCCTGAAGACACTTAACGATCCAAAGGCTGATGCTTCCGCACTGTTTAAAGCGATGAAGTCCAGTGAATATGAATCTATGATACCAGAAGTAAAGAAGCTTCTTCCATCTGTAAAACAAACAAAGACAAAGGTTAAGGCTGCCATTCCAAGCAGCGCCGCATCAAGGATGGAAGCACCTTCTGTAACTCAGATCAAGAAAAGAATATCGCTTGCCGAGGCAATGGCAAACAGCAATAAGACAGCGGAGCAGATGCTTATACCGGTAAAGCTTGTTCGTACTCCCGGAAGCTTTCCGTCTGTTAGCGGTGGAATGTATGCCGATGATCTTGCGGTTAGCGTTCAGACTATGCAGGGAAAACATATAGATTATCTTCGGCAGCACGTAGCCAAGAAACTTAATCCAAAAATACCGTCGGGAGAGTTACCTACAAAAGGATTGCTGGCTAAGGTATTCCTAGATGACCAGGCTGGAAAATCATACATTTCGGTTGGTAAAGTTAATGCAAAGGGAACGTTTATTTCCAGCGGTTTGGATACACGTTCCTCTAACGTTGGAATAATTCCAGAGATGGAGGACATACTTCAGGAAGTCATTAGTGCTCCGCCTCCAGAACCAAAGACAATACCCACTGCTGCTTCGGTAGAGCCACCGAGACCAAATGCTAAAGCTAAGGCTTCCGCTAAGGTACCAGCGAAGACCAAAGCAAGAACTGCTGCTCCCCAAGCTTCTCCAAGGGCAACGGCACCGAAACCAGCGAAGGTAGTACCCAAGATAGATATGGTTCCAGGAACCCATGAGAAATTCGGAGGGAAGAACGGAAGCAGGTTAATGATTGGTCTATCGGTTGCTGCAGGAGCGCTGCTTCTTTGGGGAGCGACCAAGCAAAAGTCGTCTCAGCCACTATCAGTAAGAGACGTGCAGAACAGTCCGTATGGTGCTAACAACGTATCAAGGACAATGGCTGGGCAGGGATACACGCCGAAGGTAAGGCTAACTCCAAATAATGGTGGGTACGCAACAAACGTGGATATTGAAGCAACTGATAATTCCGGGAACACAGATTACAGATCGATGGCGAATAGTATGGGAGCGATATCTAGATCTTCCTATGGAGTTAATAGGTCTAGCACATCGCTACACATAGTAGATGACAGTGGTAGAGTGGACAGAGAGTCCACGAGAAGATCCATAAACCAACACTTGAGAGATTAAATGTCAATAAATTATACGTCTTTTACGAAAATGCCTAGATACACTAAGGGTGACCTTTATTACGGTCAGTCTGAGGCTATTAATGAAGACTCGGATTTCTTGAGTGCTGCTGCGTATAAGCTTCAATATAACGCTAGCGACAGCTATGATAAGGTATCTGAAAATTTCTTCGTTGGCGCCAACACTTCGGTGGTTGGTTTTATGGATGCCAGATTTGACCCTTATGAATCTATACAAAAGTTCGGTACCACGGAGGGGTCTCACCAAAAAGAAACCGACAGAGTTAATGGTATCGTTGCGAATGAAAAGGCCAGGATAGCGGCTCAGGGAGACAGTCATGCGTACAATAGGAGCGACTTCTTCTCCATAGGAACAGTATATCTTACCATTCCTCCCACACAAATAAGTATAACTAATGATACACATAACTATAGATTTTCAACTCTAAGGCAGCCCGGAGAGACAATAATGACTAGTGGTAGGGCCACCACAAGAGTAGACCTTGATATCGTTTTTGCTGGGTTAGATGATATAAACAATAAACTTAGGCCGTTACTTGCTCAATTCAAGACAACCCCATTTCTTCCTGTGGAGAATGAATATATTAGTTCTGTTCTGAACCCCATGGGCATGGGATTGTTAGATACTGAAAAGTTGAATAACAAGGAAGCCCAACTTAAGGCAATGCTCAAGAGCAACCATTACGTGAATGAGCTCGTAGATATAGAGCAGAAATCTGCTGGAGAGGGACAAAAGGTTATAACCAAGATAAATGAGCTTCAAAAAAAGAACTACATAAGCTCAGGGTTTGCATCAAAACTCAGAACTTGGATGAGTGAACCTTCGGTAATAGTGCTTGAAGAGTTGGATAGAGAAGATTTCATGGAAAATAATATCGGAAGAAAGGTAATAGATTGGTCGCACTACATAAAAAGAAACATAACGGTTCCACTGAGTAACGAGACAAACCTGCCGGAAGTGGAATCGAGTCTTCTTGAAATACGAAACAACATGGCAGAAATAGAGCTGTTAAAGGCCAGGCAAGCTTCCCTTTCCTCGGGCATGCAAGAAGACCGGTTCAAGGATAGGCAGATAGTAATGGTATTATCTCAGCTAGCGATATCAACTGTTCCTGGATTTCCAGATACGTTGTCTTGCAGGTTGTCAATGTATCCGTTTAATTACGATCCATTTAGCATAGAGTACACTTTCATATCTGGGTATGATAAAAATAAGGCAACTCCAGACATAACAAAGTGTGAGCTATTCATAGACTGGTACTCGAAGCGATGGCTTTCCGAAAGCAAGAGCCTTGATGCACCAGGCCTTGGAACATACTCAGGAGATTCTAGTCTTTCCATTGCTTATCACACTGAAATTAATGCAGTTAGTTCTAACAATACAAAGGATATTATAGAGCAGGGTATACTAACAAAAGATGAACTTGTGACCGGGGAAGGAATTGTTACAACTGGTATTACTGTGTCAATAAAGAATGTGATACAGTTCCTGCCTCTACTATCCCAGAAGAACGCAACTTGCCAATATATGGGTAGTATGAACGGAGACGCAGTAATCACATTCGAAGCTACCGATATTTCCAAGGTAAAGCAGCTATTCAAGATGATTGAGAAGATTGGAATCGCTTCCAGGGTAAGCAACAGAGTGTCCAGAAAGAACTTCCTTAGGGTTAATAACGACCTACTAAGTTTTTTAGCAATGCCAAACTATATGGTTGGAGACTGCTCCGTAGATACTATACAGGGTAACCCTGGGTTATACTCAATAAAGCTCGGATTGATAGAGTACAAGATAAACCAGGAAGATTTCCAAAACCTAAACAGAGAAGGAGTCACCAGCCAAGATGAAGTATTGGCTGCCGCAGAATGGATGATGGTTCAAGCTAATGAATATGCTCAGGGTAAGAATAACTACGAAGTATATTACAACACAGTTATGGGGGATAAGAACGGATGGTTCAGCGAGAACCGTACCATTGTATCTGATTTTGTCACGTGGCTTGGAGACGGAGAGGAAACAAATACGGAGCTAAGAAAAACTCTTTTTAATAGGAGTAAGGATATTCCGCTATCATCGGCGATAGCAAAATCGGTTGGGCAAATATCTGGAGTTGCGGCAAAAAGTGTTACTCCGGCACCACTTCAGAACCAACTGGATAAGCTTGGTAAGCAGTTCGGGTTTGACTGGGGTGATCAGTATATTGCCCCGAAGCCATCTCCGGGAATACGACAGAAGTTCGGTTTAACTCCAGAGTTAAAAGATACAGATGCTCTTGCCGCCGCATTTAAAAGGTCGATTCAGAATGGTTACATAAATACGGATGGAGAACTGAATGATGCTGGTAAATTCTTTCAAGATAACGTATCTCTTATGGCTGGTGTGGCCGCAGCAACCAAGAGAAGGGATATTGTAGAGTATATATTGAATGACCCGCTTCTGAATGAGGCTCTAAACACCGGAATAACAATGGACGGTAAACTAATAAAAAGAAGCACACAAGCTATTGACGGTCAGATTTCGTATTGCTACCCAGACTTAGAGCTTCCAAGATATCAGGATCTTCCAAACGGGAACACATTAAAAAATACATACTCTGAGCTGGGGATACCGTGTATCCCTGAGGATAAGAACACATCTCCCGAAAGTAGCGCTGCTATTGTAGATCCTGATTTTTATCTGTTCAAAGGATCAATGTGGAATAAAGTGGATCAATCTTACTCTGATGATAACCTAGATAAGTCGTTGCAATATTATAGAGGCCTCGGAGAAGCCAATACAGACTTCACGAGAACTAAAGCTCCGGACGAAGCAACTGAAAGTCTTAGCTTAGCGCAGAAGCACAAAGAGAGAACAAAGTATAACCGCTACGATAAAGACGCCACTAATTTAGACGTAGATCTGAAGACTCAACTAGAGACAACACCATCTCTCGTATACCCTGGGTCCGTATACGATGGAGACACCCTGGTAGTAGAGAACAATGGTATGACATACACTGTAAGGGTAATCGGGGTTAACACTCCAGAGACCGCCGAGAATCAAAAAGCATATGCTAATGATAAGGAAACGGCAGAAAAAGCCAAGTCATTTGTTAACAATCTTATATTCGGCGGAACAGATGGAACTAAGCCGGTAGAAGTACAATTAAGCGCTATTACTGGGATAGATAGTTTTAACAGGATTAAGGGTACTGTACTAGTTACAAATCCGGTTACCAAGAAAACTACAGACCTTAGCGTAGAAATACTTAAAGAGTCAGCTTCCCTGAACACATCGTACTTCTCAGACCCAAACAATTCTTTGAATTCTACATATAGAAACGTATGGAGAAGCAGGGTAGAGACTGTTTTGAGGGCGTCTCAGGACGAAAACTATACTGGATCTGCCATACTTACCGCAGCAGTTAAGGTTGGTGCAATTGCTATAGGATTGGCGCTTGCTCCAGAGGCTGCGGCAGCTATCGGGGCAGTTGTTATCGCTCATGAGGCTGTGACTGGGATACAAGGATTGATCGATGCCACAAAGTTTCTATGGAGCACTCCGCAGTCTTTGTCGAACAATAAATCCTCAGAAAAAGTGGCTCAAATTACTGCAGATGTTACTGGCATGCTTCCGAGGCAGACTCAGGCTGCGATATTTGGAGTGCCGATAGAAGAAGTTACTAATGACTTTGCTGGGGTTGTTGCTGATGCAACAATGAAGGAAACTCCTAACAATGGCCTGAGAAGGTTCGATAGATACGCCACAAAGACAATAGATATTATTTCTGATAAAATACGAGAATCTCAGAAAGACAATGTCCTGAGAGTTAGTAGAGCGTTCCCAACTTTTAAGGTTTATTTCATAGAGGAAGACAATCCTGATTGGGGACTCATGGATGATCTCTACTCTTTTCAGGCAGTTGCAAGCATTGATATAACCAAGTCTAGACAAGAAGCTGCCGACGTTGCAGTATTGACATTATTTAACACCAAGGGTAATCTGGATACGTCTTTATTCGGATTGTACGATACCAATGGGAAATATATTCCAAGGGGTGTAACCGAATCGACTAGGCTAATAGACCAGGAAACCAATGTTGAGCAAAATCTGTACGATTTTGTATTAAAGGCGGGGACAGTAATAAAGATAAAGATGGGGTACTCATCTCACCCAAACGAGCTTGACACCGTATTCACTGGGGTAGTGGCTGAGGTTAGTGGTGGTGACATGATTACCGTAGTAGCCCAGGGGTTTGGAGTTGAGATGCTTCATATGGTTCCATCGAACGGAAGGATGGTTGAAGCAGCATCAGCACCCAAGGTTCTGGATAGTATAATAAAGTCTCCGGAATGCAAGCACCTGGGTAAATGGGTATGGTTTCCAAGGTTAGACCTATCATCTAAAATTTTTGGAAGAAGATATGATAAGGACCCTAAAACCGGCGACTATGTGGCTCCGTCATTTTGGAGAAGGATCGGTGGAATAGAATGGATTATGAAGCTTGGTAATGACACCAGGGATGACAACATATGGATACCAGAAAGATCGTGGAGATATAATATGTGTCATGGTGGGTATCAGTGGTTCGAGACTAAAGATAAAACCGTATGGGACGTTTTCAAGGAAATGGAGAGAAGATGGCCAGGGTATATAGCAACAGTTCTTCCGTTTGACAACAGGGCAACTGCGTACTTTGGTCCGGCAGATTTTATGTACAACTATACCTCCACAAAAAGGTACACGCAAAACTTGTGGCAATCCAAACTTGAGTCTGCGCTTAGACTCGAGCCAGAAAAAATAATTACTGACCAGCTTGATAACAACGGATTCAGGGTTGTTAAAATACCAGAAATGAGAGCCTTTGCATTCCAGCTAGGTAAGCAACTTACAAAGACAATGAAAACTGCATGGAGTGGGACATTCGGACTACTCGAGGGAGGGTGGGAAACTTCGATAATAAATGATTTATCATTGATTGCGGATGGTGCCGGGGAACCGAGTAACAGAACATCGGCCAGCTGGTTCGTTTCAACGAAAGCAAAGGCAGGACTAGAGGACACTGACGCAGACTGGAGGGTTACTAGTCTACTGGATGACCTTGACGAAACAATAAAAAGAGGTGAGATATATCCGTTTACTATTAAATACGACCCAAGCAAAGAAGTTGTTAATGTGGAATACAGGACGCCAGCGGATCCAAACGCAGTAGATTATAATCTAGCTCACGCGTTTGCCGCTCAAGAAGGCAAGGAAATTCCAAAAGAAATTCCGATTAGATATATTGACAAGAAGGGCAAGATATATAGCGAGAAGGCGATGATAGATGACTGGAAATCAAAGAAGGTGGAGGATCACAAGACAAGCGACCCCGGAAGAAAACTGGTTAGGTCATACCACTACAAGGATAGCTTTCATCATATTATAGCAAATAACATAGTTGCTACTTCGCAGTATATGAACAATAGGATTACTGTAGAATATCTACTCGATAGTACGTGGTTCGGAGCGAAGTCGTTCCTGAGGGGGCAGGGAGGCAACTCTAGGGTTTCCGCTCAAATTGATGATGACATATGGCCGGAGAGAGTAAAAGAAAAGATTATACAGGAGAAGAACGCTAGGGATGTTGTAACTGCATGGAATTATGCTCTTGGTAGTCTATGGCAGGAAGCTCGCAGGATGTATAATGGTACCCTTGTAATACTTGGAGATGCTTCGATAAAACCCCACGATATAGTAATGATGAGCGATTACTTTACCGAGATGTTCGGTCCGTTCGAGGTGGAGCAGGTTACCCATCACTTCAGCCCAGAAACTGGTTTTGTTACAACCATAGTTCCAAGTCTACTTTGCCATGTTAACAATGCTATGGCTCAGGGGTCATTATTTGTTGCTGGAAATTATATGGATAAAACCACCCAGCTAGTGCAGGACTGGAGAAACAGATTTTCCGTGGCTGGAATAGGAATACCAGCACTCGGGAACTGGGCTGCTGGGGTAGTGTTCTGGTTTACCGGTCTTAGCCAGGAGAGAAGGGAGCCGATAAGTCTGACACCGCTGGTATATGCCGGTAGACCTTTAATAGCTGGGATAGAGGGAATGAGGCAGACAAGTCTGTATGAAGCTGCGGCCGGTAAGCTAACAAGACTACAGCTGGAGATAGGAAGAATAAAGAGAAATATACCAGAGTTCCAGAAGTTGTTAGAGGAACAGATTTCTAACCGGGGGACATAAAAATGAGGCCAATTGATGTAATAAGAACTAAGATGGACCCGGATCTAAAAAAATACCAGCAGACTACACTGTGTGAGATCGTAGACCAGAGAGCGCTGAAGGATGTCCCGGGGATAGGACTTGTGGCGTGGGTCAGACCTCTTGACTCATACGATGTATCTAAGGATAAGACGTTGCAAGATTCTGACGGATCGTTTCCTGTTCACATAATAAATTCCTGGTTTACCTCCGGGTGGGTTAAATTAACATTTTTAAAATATCGAGTTCTCGTAACTAATGCCGGACTAGACTCCCCAGGCCTTGCGTCGGGTGTGCTTATACCATCTAGCCAAGTCCAGGTTAAGCAGAGCGAGTTCTATTCTTTGGGTAAATCTATTAAAAAAGAACTTATAAGTGATAACAAATAAAGGAACTTTATGGCACAGGACCAAGTAGCTGGAAACCCAGAAAACCTAAAAGATCAAGAAGAAATAATGTTCCCAATAGAAGAGGGGAGGGCATCGATATCCATAAGTAACGCCGATGTATCCTCTGGTATTATTTTTGATGATCTAGGGCAGGCGCTCATAGATAATTTCGGTGCAGTTGGTATGTTAATAAGGGATGGAACCGTTTTCATTCAAGGCGTTCTAAGGAATACCAGTAAGGGCGAGAATCTTATTAAAGGGGAATACTCGGAGAACCCGAGAAGCGCAAAGAAATTTACTTACACAGAGTTTGTCCCGCTCGCTTCTGCGGAAGCTGAAACAGCTTACAGGGGATTGGCCGGTGAAACGGGTGGGGAACTGGCTTCTAAGGCGCTAGATTATGCGGGGGCTCCCATCATAACTGATGTATCCCCAGGACCTTTACCGCATGTCCACGCAATAACTCAGTTTAAACATGTGCACAGAATAGAACCCGCTTATCTTTTTAGGGTCCCTTCTTCGGTTGGAATAATAACCGGAGTAATGAAAAAGCTACAACAATTTTTTTCTGCATAGGAGATTACGATGCCAATATATAATAAAATAGATATTTCAGTTTCTCCTAGTGGGGACCTGGTGTTAGACTCAAATAGAGATTTTCTTATTGCTAATTCAAGGCAAGTGTTAAAGCAGGACATAGCGTTTAGATTGAGGACAGATCCAGGGGAGTTCATCCCGCACCTAGATCTTGGCGCCGGTCTCGACGATCTTGTTGGAGAGCCAAACTCGAGAGAAACCTCTAGATCCGGGGAAACAAAAATAACAATGGCCTTAGTAGGGGATGGTATGGTTGGGAATGCCGATCTTTATGTTAGGGGAGTTCCGGTGTCTCAAGAAGCAATCATGTTTTATGTGTTCGTAAACAACGGAGAGGGTCAGTGGAATGTCTCTCCGGAAGTTCTCTTTACAATGAACAGTGGTTTAACTAATATGCCAGGAGTGTAAAAATGCTATTTAAAAAATCTTATGGAGAATTGGTTCAGAAAGCACTAAGTGATCTTCGGTTTAATACCAATATAACAAACTCAAATGTTGGTGGTATAACCCGTTCCTTGGTAGAAGTGATAAATAAAAATATATCAGACTACTACGAGATCCTGGATATAAATATGGCCATGGCGTTCCTGTCGTCTGCAGAGGGATACTACATTGACCTGATAGCAACGCTGTTCAATATGCAGCGCATACCGGCATCGCAAGCTTCCGCAACGACATCAGATGGAACGCAGAAGTTTTATGTATCTTCTGGGGTTCTTATGGATAAGATACCAACCGGAGAGATCCCTGCCGGTACAACCGTAAGCAGTCAGGATGGGGTAATATCTTTCTACACGCCTTCTACGATAACGTTTTCTGGGTCGGCTACTGAAGTGTACGTTCCGATAACAGCAAACGATCTTGGGTCAAAATCAAATGTTCCTCCCAATGTATTGACTCTTACTAATCTTGGAATTGCAAATGTGTTTACCACCAACGAAAAAACAATAGTTAGTGGAACTGACATAGAATCGGACTCTAACTTTAGGTTTAGGGTTATGAACGCAACTCTATCTGCGGAAAAAGCAAACGAAACGTCAATAAGAATGGCCGCACTATCTGTGGATGGCGTGGCAGATGTTATTATGAGGCCATATACTAGGGGTATAGGAACATACGATATCATTGTAATACCATTAGAGGGGATAGCCACCGACTCCCTGGTGAGCTCCGTCCAGCAGGCTATAGATTCGGTACAGGCGTATGGATTGAAGGGAACCGCTATAAAGCCAAGCATAGTTCCAGTGGATATAGAGGTTAAACTAGTATTTACTTCTGATGCTACAGATTTTCAAAAGAGTAGCATAATTAGCCAGGTTGAGACATCGATAATAAGATACATAGTTAATATACCTATTGGTAATTCGTTCATCCTGAATGAACTTCGTCAGCAGATAATGGACGTAAGCCCAAAGATTAAAGACCACGTTATAAACTGTTACTTGTTCAGAGAAGAGCCTGTGTTCGTAGGGAATGTTGATATATACTGGGATGAGATGTTTTACCCAAACTCAAATTCAGCCAACGCTATTAATGTGATATAGGAGAAAAGATGAGCTACCCACAACAAATATCAAGGACATACGTAAACCCAGAAGGCAACCTGGCGGCTAGTGGTTATTATAGGAGTAGTACAAACCAACAGCTGGCCAATATGTTCCCAGACTGGATGCACCTAAGACAAAATCCAAACTCCGTAGGTCAGCAATTCCTATCTCCATTCTCAGTTAACCTTAAACGCCTAGAGAATAAGCTAAACGAATCAATGAAAAACCAGTTCATAACTACCGCCAATCTTGACGAGGTGGATATTTTGTATAGGAGTAGGATCCCAAGCAATGTTGACTTAACTGACGCATCTGCTTCCGGCGTAAGATGCATAGCAGCACCGTCGGGATGTTCTCCTAGTGGAGTTGATCAGATATACATGACGGAGATTAGCAGCTTAGAAGAGTTCTATTACAATGTCCTGCCCACTAGGGTAGAGGTTCTTTCTTCTGGGGACTATTCCGCAACCGTAGATGGGGTAGCCTGGAATGCAAAGCCTAGTGGAGTATATGACGCAGAAGAAAAACATGTGGATGTGTGGGGCAAGACGCATGACATATCATGGTGTTATTCTGACGGGCGCATAAGAAAGCAGGATGTAGAGACAATGGAAGACTACGAGTCATACGCAAGCCCTGCTTCTGGAGTAATTACCGATATGGAATTTTATAGGGGTATGCTATGTAGCCTTAGCACCCTGGGATCCAGATCTTACTTGACATTTATAAGCACAAAGACTCAGATGCCAAATGAAGCAGACATGGACGTTATGGCGGAGTTTGATATTACTAGCGCTTTTAATGCCCAGCCTTCCGGAATTAAAATTGATGATGCTGGTTGTTTTTGGGTTTGCGATACAAATAAAGTAGATATGTTTGAGATCGCCCCAAGATACGACTACTTTATACTAGACAAAGATAACAGGTATGTTTACCTGAAGGAAGACTATACGGACAGTGGTGTATTCGTATCCAATACATGATTGAAATTAACACTTATTTGTGCTATAATAGTAACATAGGAGGTTTCTAAATGTCTTACCCAACTACGATACCCAGTTTTACCACGAAAATTAATAAAAATGCGTCTGGATGGTATGTGCCCGTGGATTCCGTTGTCATACCAACCTCATCTCCATACGAGGTATATCTTGACCACGTCCCGAGAGATGCGGCAACCACTACTATAGCAGACTTTACCTATACAGATGCGGTCCCGGGTATTGGGCAATACAATCTTGATCTAATATATGGTCTGGTTACGTTCTCTGCTGGTAATCCCGCCGCAACAAAAAATGCAACCTACTACAGCCTTGGCGACGACATCATGGCAGAGCATATGAATGAGTTGCAGGCTAACATAGTTTTGATAGATACTGAGCTTGGAACCGACCCAGCTGGTGCTTCAGGAACTGTTAGGGAGCGGTTAGAGGGAATTGAGTCATCAGTGTTGGCTAGCGGAATTGATGGTGACAGAATAACAGATAACACCGTTAGGGCTGGCGCATTAATGAGCGATATAAAAGGTTTATCATGGGATGCAACTCAAGATGTTCTTACTGATATAAGTGCCCACAAGGATTCCGTAGCATCGGCTCATATTGCAGCAGCAATAGACCTGACCGTTGCTGGTTCCACAACTGCTACCACCGTTCAGGGACACGCGTTCCTTACCGGAGATGCTACTCAAACAGACGAAAATCCGCACGGACTATCGGTTAGAAATCTTGAACCCGGAATACTTCCCGGTAACTTCGGAGCGGATAGAATATCAGGTAAGGTTATTGTAGCAAGTGGAAACATGATTCCGGTGGCTGACGACATGACAGCTGCTAGCGGTATGTATGATGTTGGGACAATTGCTTTACCGTGGGCGAGCGGAAATTTTGATACGGTTCAGGCGGCTAATTTTAAAACTGGTGCTTCTCAGGGAGCTACCGGAGGATTTACTACAACCGACGGTAAGACGGTTAGCGTAAGTAATGGAATAGTAGTTTCAATAGTATAGAGGAGCTAAAGCATGCCAAGTTCATACGACCCATACAGGAGTACCTGGACAAACGACCCGCTTGTAGCCGGTAGCACCCAGATAAGGAAAATTCATGTAGATGAGCTGCGAACAGCTATCAACTGGGACATCACAGCTAGAGGCGGTAGCAGCATAGCATTTACAGATACTATAACAGCCGGGGCAACTCTAATAAGAGCAACTCACTTAAATGAATTGCGCGCAGGAGTTACCGCGCTTGTTGCTAGGCTTAGCCCGTGCGGATCGAATGCCGCAAGCGCTTCTTTTACAGCACCAGTTCCAATGACTTCGAACCCAGGTGGAGCTGACACCTATAAAATTAGGGCGACCCACATACAAGAGTTAAGGTACATAATAAGTGCGGCAGAGGCCGCATGCTATTGTGACTGCGTTGGACATTGCAGCTGCGTATCTCATTCTTATTGTAGCTGCGCCGGAATGGCACATTGCTGCTGTCAGGATCATTCACTGTGAAGAAACTTCTCCTAATATTGAAAAATAACGAAGTTAGCTATGCGAGAGTTATCAAGAAGAAGTGTATTGATAACGCCATAGCAACTTTTCCGTATAGGAGGAATGATGATAATGGGAACCCGTACGCCAGGGCTCTCAGGCACAGGGATCACAATCTTAACCGAGGTATAAATGTTGATGTCATGGTTCTGGATAGTGGAGATCCGGAGGATTACTACTTTAAAAAGTATAACTCAGTTACGAAAGAGTTCCGTTCTGATGGACTTACAGAGGAGGAGAGATTAAGGAAAATAGACAATGTTGATATATTCTTTGGACTTTCAGAGAAGTTTGATATTGACTACGTTCATGATAACATGGGAAGAGTAGAAAACCTAATAGACGCAAACTACAGAAACTCTATTGAGATTAAGGTTAGGGCCGTTATGCCGCTTAGTGAGGCGGAGTTATCTGCGATTGAATCACTGATAGGTAAGGTTAGCGGCGCAGATAAGGAACTTGTTATTTACACTATAGCAGCGCACTATAGCCGAGTTTGTATAGACCCACTACCAGGAGCAGACCCCGTAGACAAGCTTCCGGAGGAAAGATACCAGTGGAGGGACGTTACAATTGGATGGTGGAAAAAGCTAATTGGAACCAGCCGGGAAAAAGAAGCTCTAACTGAGATGGCTAGGATTTATGCATGGACCGGAAAAGAGGAAGAGACCAAGAGGGTATATAACGACCTTCTCAAAAGGCACGATGTTAGCAAGAAGGAAAAGGATTCAATTAAAAGAAGAATAAACATGCTCGGAACGGGTAGGGAATTGTATGATGAAGCTGTAATTCTGTACGGTTCTGGCGAGTATGAGAAGTGTATAGAAAAGCTAGATGAATACGACGTAAAGTCTAGCGGAATAGTTAAAGAGTTCCTCACCTTTTACTCTGGGGAGCTTAGAGGGAAATGCCTGATAGAGAGGGCGAGGAAGATGCCAGATGGGGTTGAAAAGAGTTTCCTGGTAGATACGGTAAAGAGATTGCTATACCCAGAAAGGAAATAATGAGATCTAGTAATGTTCTACACGATCCAAAGATAGCTCAATTGGATCTGCTGGTTACGGAAAGATGTAATCTTAAATGCGTTTACTGCTTTCATAAGCAGCGTCCACTAGACATGACATATGAGATATTCGAAAAGTGCATAGATATGTTGGTGGATCAGTTCGCTGAGGAGCCAATCTTTAATTTCTTTGGCGGAGAACCAATGCTCAGGGAAGACTTCTGCATGGATCTAATGAGCAGCCTTAAAGAGCGAGTGCCTAATGGTAGATTTCATTTCACGACAAATGCAACCATATACTCAGAGAAAATGGTTGAGCAATGGTTTAAGGGTGAGCCTCCCATAGTGCAGGTTAGCCATGACGGAATACACCAGGCAAGTCTTCGTGGTCAGGAGAAAATAGTTACTGGCAACCTAAAGAGATACATCAAGGACCTGTCCGCTGATAAAGTTACGACCAGGATGACGTTTACCAATAAGACCGTGGGTGACCTACTCAAGAACGTTGAGTATTTCTATGACATCGGAGTCAGAAGGCTGGCCCACCAGGCTGACGTAACCAACGAGTGGACTAGCGATGACGTGGAGTTATATAGGACCCAGCTAGACAAGATATACGACTTCATAGATAAACACAATGACCTAGATATGATTTTCTGTAACTGCAACAGGGTCAATCAGTCTAAGGTAAGGGATAGGCAGTGTTCAATGGGCAGAGAGCTTCTCTCCCTCGCATCTGACGGATCCATATATCCGTGCCACAGGGCAGTTAAGTTCCCCCACTTTAAGGTTGGGGATGTGTTTACCGGTCATTTGAACAGGGGAAAGTTTCCGGTTCTTCATATGGATGGATGCAGCAATTGCGGAGCAAAGCCGACTTGCCATCAGTGCTTTGTAGCTAACTACGAGCAGAACGGGTTTCTTGAGACGCCAGTAGAGTCCGGGTGCCACATCAATATACACGAGAATAAGAAGCTGGCAGAGAAGATGAACCTAATAACCGTTACAGCGGAAGATATGTTATACGCAGAGAAGGTTCTTCCTTCATTTATAGGAACGCTTCAGGACATCGCCGATAACAACAGGGACGTGATAGGCGCATTTGGGAGGAAGAAATGAAAAACCTTCTCATAGATCCGCCTGGCTATTCTCACGTTAAGCCAATGATGTCGGAATACCCCGTTGGGCTACTAAAGCTGTCCTCGTTTCTAAAGCACAAAGGAGAAGAAGTTGACTACTTTGATTTCTTCCCGCGGAAAGCCTTCGTATGTGCGACCACGATAGTAAACAAGGGTGATAGCTTTAAGAGGTTTTATTACGGAAACAACGAGGAAAATCTTAGGTGTTATAAAGCTCAGCCAATAGCAATAAATAGGAACGACTTCTACAGGAACACCGGTGAGTATGTTTCTAGGCTTGGGTCGGTATTCCCCAGGATTTATTCTGGAGCAGAATGGCATGTTTTTGAGGAATACCTTAAGAACAATAGGCCGGATAAGATATGGGTTGGAAGCGGGATATCTTACTATTATAATGGAACAGTAGAAGCTATCAACATGTGTAAGCGGATATACCCAGAAGTTCCGGTTGTACTCGGTGGCATATACCCATCGCTATGCCCTGATCACGCCAAGAAGTTCACCAAAGCAGACGTCATAGTGGAGGGGGAGTGTGAGGAGTTTAAGAACTTCCCACTAGACTACGATATACTTCCAAATAGGCCAGAGTATTTAGTTAGCAGGTTTTCCCGGGGGTGCCCCAATAACTGTAAGTTCTGTGCCGTAAGCTACTTAGAGGGCAGAGTAGTAAAGACGATAGATGTTAAGAAAGAAGTGGATGAGATAGCGAGGGCTTCCAAGAAGCATAACCTAAGAAAGTTAAAGCTATTCGGAAGCAACATGCTAATCCCAGAAAAGGGAAAGATATTCGAGGAGTGGCTTGACAGAATAATTGCAACCAATATAAGTTTCGAAATAATATGCCCTGAAGGGTTTGCACCGGAGCTTCTCACCAAGGCCATGAGCAAGAAGATATACCAGGCGGGGTTTGCGTGGATATCAATCCCACTTGATAGCGGTAGTGATGAGGGCGGGATGAAGAAGAGCATGGGAAAGAAGTACGAGCTGGAGGACTGGGAGAGGGCCATAAGAGAGGCCGGAGAAGCTGGTTTCAAGAAGGAGCAGATAAGGGCTTCTGTAATATACGGTATGTATGGGCAGACGGTAGCAGACGTTATGGAGACGGTAAAGATACTAACCAAGTACGGCGTTAGGGTTGTTGGGAATGCCTACACACCGGTTCCAAAGTCTTCCTGGTATGAGAATAGCGATCGCTTTAAAGAGCTTGACATGGAGTATATGGACGGGGAGCTATTACCCGCAGTAACAAATGTAAAAGATTTCAATGATTTTTGTATGGCGTCCAACCTTCTTACTGATACCATGCTTCTAGGGGGCAATGACAGGAGAGAAGATTTTCTAAAACAGTTCGACACGGAAGACAAACGTAAGGAGGGGGAAATGATAGGTAAGGAAATGATAGATAAGATGGCAACGGTGCTTATAGATATCTCGGAGCAGAATGAAGTGCTGTCCGCTGAAACAAAGAAGCTGATAGACGTAGTGTGCGATCTAACAAAGAGAGTGGAATCCCTGGAGGCCAAGAAATAGTAATGTTAGAGAAACCGGATTTTTCACCAAAGCTAAACTTTGCGTGGTTAATGTTGAACGCATATTGCAATCTTAAGTGCACCTACTGCTACGAATACAAGTATGGCTTTAAGCACGAGAAGATGGACGAGCGTATAATAGACGCTGCCATGGACTATATAGATCTTAATTGCGCAGAGGGTTCAGAAGTGGGGATATACGGTGGTGAACCCCTGATAGAGTTTGACATGATTAAGTACTTGTTTGAAAAGTACCCATCATATAACTACAGTCTGTTTACCAACACGATTCTAATGACTGATGAGATACTTGACTTCCTATACCGTAGACAGGATTTCCTGATAATGGACATCAGCCTTGACGGTACCAGGGAGTCCCAGGTCAAGAACCGCGGAGTCATGTATAACGAGGAAATGGTAAAGAAGATACTGAAGATGTTCAAGCATACCGGAGTTAGGATGCTGGTAACTGAGCCTGAAAAGTGTTACGATAATTGCGTTGCGCTGATAGATCTTGGCGCCAAAAGAATAGATCTGAACTACCCGAACTTTACCTTCTTTCCAGGGGAAGACTACCAGAAGGTGCTCCAAGAACAAGTGGATAAGGTCAAGAGCGAATACAAGAATGTATCAATAAACAATCCTTACTACTGCACGGATAGTATTTGCTCCATAGGAACGGAGAGAGTTGCGATAGTTCCTAACGGAGACATATACCCATGTGACGTATTCTATTTCGTAAACAAGTATAAGGTAGGCGATATTTTTAACGGCGTAAACAGAGAAGCGATGAACCAGTTTACTGAAGACTTCAAGTCAATGAAATCTAAAGACAGGCCATGCCCGGCGCACAATTACTGCATGGGCAATGACTTCAATAAGAAGATACTCAAGGATATATGTCAATAATAGAAAGAGTAGACAATACAACCCATACTCCATCGGATAGGCTAGCGCCTAATCCGCCATTCCCAAAGTCGGTTAAGATAGAGATTACATCCAGATGCAACTTGAGTTGCTCATATTGCGCAAGGGCTAGTTCCAGGAGACCTTCTGGTGACATGCCCATAGAAACGTTTAAGAGCATACTTATAGATCTGGTAGCGCTTGGGGTGGAAGAGGTGGGTTTGTTTTATTTAGGGGAACCATTTGTACTACAAAATGTTCATAAGTACATAAGAGAGTGTAAGAAAGCTGGAATAAATTATGTATTCATAACAACCAACGGAACGATGTGTACCCCAGATAGACTTAGGTTGTGTGTGGACGCTGGGCTTGACTCCATGAAGTTTTCAATAAACTCGTACGATAGAACCTCATATGAAGAGTATCACGGGGTAGATATGTTCGATGTAATAATTGAGAATGTAAAGTGGCTACACATGTATAAGAATTCTAACAGGATAGACATAGACACGTGTGTAAGCTCCATATGCTTCCCGGGCAAAGAAAGGGAGCTATCCAAGTTTAGGGACATGATAGAAAACTACACCGATGAGTTCTACTTACTTCCGCTATATAACCAGGGCGGTAACGTAAGGGGAGAAGTTCCTGGAAATCCAGGAAGACTAGCCAATAGAGTGCCGCCGATACCGTGCTGGGCCCTGTTTAATAGCGCCCGAATAACATGGGAAGGTAAGCTAACGGCGTGCTGCTTTGATCACTTTGGAAAGTTTGAGATGGGAGACATAACTAAAATACCAATCATGGAAGCTTGGAATAGCGAGAACTTTATTAAACTAAGAAATAGCCACTTATCATTAAGTATTTCAGGAACTCTGTGTGAAGCTTGCTTAGTATAAAATAAACGGAGACAAAATGGCCAGGTCATATCCACTCTACTTGAGCGTGGGTACTTCGAAATACGGGTATACCGGTATTGGAAAATACGGTTTCTTCATGTATGGGTGGAACTATCCACCCCCAGTACCAGAGGACCTACAGGTCGCTGGTGGGCCTACCATAGTAGATGGTACTCCATACTTCAGTTGGACAAACCCAACTTTTGAGTGGACGGTTCCGTACGGAGATGGGGACCCGATATCTTATGAATTACAGATAGCATACAATGACCCAACGTTTACTACGCTATCAGCAGATACAAACCCGTTCTCCTCTCCATCGCTAACATACATTCTAGCTCCAGAATATGAACTTGGCAAAGAGGGTACTTACTATGCCAGGCTAAGATCAACGGATGGATACACCTGGTCCGATTGGTGTGTAGCACTTAAATTCGTACTGTTCCTATTCAATGCTTACCCCCCGACCATAGACCCAGTTACTAGTCCAGCGGATGGTTTCTGGCAGGTAGTAACTGGAACCAAGGCCTCTGGAGTATATGTTTTTCTTAGAACTAACGATGGGGAATGGGTGCAGGTTAGTTATCCGGATGGCGTTCCTGGAACTACGTGGAGTTACAATTTAGCTTTAACCGCCGGTAATAATGAAATAGAAGTAATAGCTGCAATAACCACAGACATATCCAACGCCATAAGCTCACCAGTATTCGCTACCATCTATCTAATCGTATCGACCCCAGAAGTATACAATGTATGGAACTGCTTTGATGAGTTTGGTCTTTTGCTCGGGCTCCAAAGAATACCCGGGGAAAAGAACAGGGAATACAGAGCAAGGCTATTAGATGTGTACATCAATCCCGCGAACTCGACATATGACGGGTTACTGAACGGTATATCTAGGGAGCTTGGGCTATCTGTATCAGCAATATCCATAGAGAGATTAGACAACCTAATGGATCCTACATACGCAGGCAACCTTCTCAATGACGAGGGACATGCGATAGGAACAAAGCTGGTTGACTATGCTGACGAGGTATATGATCACAATCCAATATTCTACGGAAACATTGTTTGCGATGAAAGCTATTGGGACGGCGTGGACGAAGAAACAAATGGGTACTCCTATCTACCGCACATATGGGACCCCAATGCAAGCGGTCTGTATGCCAAGTGGCAGTGCGGTGGAATAGGCGACGCAAATGATTTATGGGTTAAAGATCCTATAGAGGTTTGGAACGTTGGAATCTCTGGTTACTCATGGTTCCTCCCCATACACACTGGTTACTTCTACTCTGTTTATCCATCAGGAGTAATAATTATCTAATATGAAAACTAACATTTGTATTAACGGATGCACCGAAAAGTATTACGCCAAAGGGATGTGCAAGAGGTGTTATGGAAATGTCTATAGAAAAGACCCAACCAATAGAGATAGAATTAAAAAGAGAAGCGTTGAGTATGATAAAACCCCTAAGAGACGAGCGTATATTCTAGCTAGGGCTAAAGATCTAAAAACTAGGGAGTACTATAAGGAATATAACAAATCCGATAGAATGCAGGAATACAATAGATCGTACAAGATGTCTCGGAAATATATAACTAAATCTGCGAAATATTTCAAATCAGACCATTACAAGGCTATTAGAAACAACTATTATAACTCTACTGTTGGGAGGGCTGCTATTTATAACTCCAACCACAAAAGAAGGGCGCAGCTAAAAGAAACGGATATTACTTAGAAATGGCTG
>Ga0307377_10001405_pt1 | contig 30584 bp, 28 predicted proteins | sample TR3MG_FD_202535 | JGI IMG/M metagenome (GOLD analysis project Ga0307377, IMG submission 202535) | Soil microbial communities from Risofladan, Vaasa, Finland - TR-3 | ecosystem: Environmental > Terrestrial > Soil > Coastal area > Acid sulfate soil | place: Finland: Risofladan, Vaasa | collected... | reverse complement strand
CACGACGAGGACCCGGTGGCGCGGCCAGGGTGAGAGCGAGACGGTGATCTCGGTGACGAGCGCGCACGTCGACTCCGATCCCACGAGCGCGCGCGCCAGATGGAAGCCGTTCTCCTCGGCGAGCGCGTCGAGGTTGTAGCCCGATACCCGGCGATCCAGGTCGGGAAAGCCCGTCGCGATCTCCGAGGCGTAGTCGGCGCGCAATTGGCGCAACTCGCCGACGATGCGCGCCGCGTCGCCGCCCGCCTCGATGAGTTCGTCGAACTGCGCATCATCGCACGCGCCGACCTGCAGGCGTTCGCCGCTCGAGGTGACGATCGCCAGCGACTGCACGTTGTCGACCGTCTTGCCGTAGCGAAGGGCGTGGGTGCCACAGGAATTGTTGCCCACCATGCCACCGAGGGTGCACCAGGCGTGGGTCGCCGGGTCAGGTCCGAAGGTCAGGTCGATGGCCCGCGCGGCGTCGTTGAGCCGGTCGAGCACCACGCCGGGCTGGACGCGTGCGAGGCGGCGCTCGGGATCGATCTCGAGTATGCGGTTCATGTGGCGACTCATGTCGATGACCACCGCGACGTTGCAGGCCTGGCCCGCCAGGCTCGTGCCGGCACCACGACCCAGGAGCGGCGCGCCGTGACGTGAACAGATCTCGACGGTCCGCACGACGTCGTCCTCATCGCGGGGGAAGACGACGCCGAGGGGGACTTGGCGGTAGTTCGACGAATCTGTCGCGTAGACGCCGCGCGTCGCCGCGTCGAAGCGGACCTCGCCACGCAGGCTCCGAGTCAGCTCGCGCTCGATGACGAGCCGGGTGGCCTCGTCGACGTCGCTACGGTCGACGTCCTGTCCGGGCTGGTACGTGCTCATCGGGCGCCCACTCGGACCCTCGTCTCGTCAGCGCGAGTGGTCGGCGCCGCGAGCACCCATGGCGTGGCGGCGTCACGAGAAGTCGACGAACTCACCGTTCTCCACTCGGTGCGTGATGCGCAGTTCGTCATCGACGATGAGACAGTCGGCGCGCTGACCGGGTCGCAGTGACGCGAGGTCGGTGACGCCGACCAGTCGGGCGGGGCGGCTGATGACCGCGCGCAGGGCGTCAAGTGGTTCGACCCCCAACGCGCGGACGTGCGCCAACCCGTCGCGCAGCTTGCCGATGCTGCCGGCGAGTGTTCCGTCCACGCGGCGGGCCTCGCCGTCGTTGATCAAGACGGTCACGTCGCCGAGCTGGACGACGGTGCGGTCGACGCCGGCGGCGGCGATGGCGTCACTCACCAGGATGCAGCGCTGCGTCGCCGCGGTGAAGCTCAGACGCAACATCTCCTCGGACACGTGCACGCCGTCGGCGATCACCTGGACGGCGACGTCGGGTCGCGAGAGGGCGACGCCCGCGAGCCCCGGAGAGCGAGCGCTCATCGGTTCCATCGCGTTGAAGAGGTGCGTGACCGCCGTGGCGCCGGCGTCGAAACCCCGTTGGGCCTGCTCCCCCGTGGCGGCACTGTGGCCCAGGGACACCTTGACCCCGTGTTCGACGCAGGAGCGAATGAGGTCGAGGGCGCCCGGCAATTCGGGCGCGAGGGTCATCATGGTGACGCCCTCGAGGTCGAGGAGGGCCGCCAACAACGCGGGGTCGGGCGCGCGAAGATGGTTCGCCGGATGGGTCCCCGAGCGCCGACTCGAGAGGAAGGGACCCTCGAGGTGCGTGCCGAGGATGCGCGCTCCCGTGGTGGTGCGCCGCCGGGCCTCCTCGACGCGCGAGGCCGCCCGGCGCAGTTGGTCGAAGTCACTGGTGATCAGCGTGGGTTGGTAGGCGACGACGCCGTCGCGCGCGAGCGCGTCGCCCATGACGAGGATCTCCTCGACGTCGGCGTTCAAGAGATCAATGCCGAAGTAGCCGTTGATCTGCGCGTCCACGAAGCCCGGTATGGCGATGCCCTGTCCGGCGCCGGGCAGCCCGATGGCGACGATCTCCCCACTCTCCACGGCGACGTCGCCACTGACCAGGTCCCCATCGACGAAGGCTGCGGCGACGCCCAGGCGTCGTCCGGTCCCCGGGGCGCGACGTCGAGCGACGTCGCTCCGGAGTGCCAGCGCGTCGAGCGCGGCCCGTAGTCGCCCGTGGTGCGCGTTCAACAGGTCCGTGGCGTCGGTCACCTCGAGGTCGCCGACGATCATCGCCGCGGCGACCTTGGGGCGCCACTCGCACGCGGCGAGCGCCGCGGTGACCCGGTCGTCGTTGGCGCCAGTGATCTCGGCCACGATGCGAATGGCGCGGTAGCGGAGCTTCTCGTTGGTCGGGCGCACGTCGACCATGAGGTTCCCGTACGTCTTGCCCAGGCGCACCATGGCGGCGGTCGAGAGGATGTTCAGCACGAGTTTTTGGGCCGTGCCCGAGTTCATCCGGGTGGAGCCGGCGATGAGTTCGGGTCCCACCACCACCTCGATGGGGTGATGGACGCTGGCGCTGAGCGGCGTCGCCGCGTTGCACGAGAGGCCCACGGTCAGCGCGCCGTGTTCGCGCGCGGCCGCGACGGCGCCGAGCACGTAGGGAGTACGCCCGCTCGCCGAGATCCCCACGACGCAGTCGAGTTCGCCGACGCCCAGGTCGCGGATCGCGCGAGCCCCCCCGTCGTGGTCGTCCTCCGCGTTCTCGCGTGGCACGTCGAAGGCGCTGAGTCCACCCGCCAGCACCCCGATGACCTGGCCGTCGCGCACGTTGAAGGTCGGCCCCGCTTCGGCGGCGTCGAGCATGCCGAGACGCCCGGCGGTGCCGGCGCCGACGTAGACCAGTCGTCCGCCCCGCTCGAGCTGGGTGACGACCCCCGCCACGGCATCCTTGATGGCGTCGCCGGCGCCGAGGAGTGCGTCGGGTACGCGCTGCACGTCGAGGCACATCAGGTCGACCAGTTCACCCACCGACATCTCGTCGAGTCGTGCGAGCTCGGGTCGGACCCGTTCGGTGTCGAGGCGTCCGATTTCGGCGGCGTCGGGCGGCTGGGTCACGGGTTCACCTTCGCGATCGCCCGATGCACCTCGGCGCGGAACGCGCTCTGGCGCTCGAGGTCGCGGGTGGGGTGCACGGCGTTGGTGAGGAGGACGACCGCCAGATCGGCGCGCGGAGAAACCAGCAGAGAGGTCCCGGTGAACCCGGTGTGCCAGAACGTCCCCGCGGGCCAGCGACCCCAGCCGCGCGGTTCGAGCCGCCACCCGAGTCCCCGCACGTCGGGTTGTCGTCCCGCCTGGTGACGAGTCATTCGAGACTGGGCGGCGGTGCTGAGGACGCGGTGGTGGCGCGAGTCGAGGAACTCGCGCGCGAACACGCCCAGATCGGTCGCCGTGGAGAACAGTCCCGCGTGTCCCGCCACACCGCCGAGGGCCCAGGCGTTACCGTCGTGGACCTCGCCGCGAACGAGACCGGGTGCGAGACGCTGATCGCCGTCGAGTTCGGTCGCGGCGCTACGGGCGCGCCGCTTGACGCCGGGGCGAAAGACGGTATCGCTGAGTCCGAGTGGTTGGCTCACCACTCTCGCGAAGAGACGGTCGAGGGGCTCGCCGCCGCATTGTTCGATCGCCCAGCCCAGCAGCATGAAGTTGAGATCGCTGTAGAGCACCCGACCCGGGTGCGCGGCGCGCTCGGCCTCCTCGAGAACGGCGCGACGGATAGCGGCGCGATGCGGCCCCAGGAGGAAGAACGGCCGGTGCGCGATGATCCCCGACGTGTGGGTGAGCAGCTGGCGCAACGTGATGTCGCGGCGGGTGAGTTCGGGGATCCAGTGGGCGGCGCTCTGACTGAGGCGCCACTGCCCGTGGTCCTCGAGCCACAGCGCGAGAGTCGTGGTGACGACCACCTTGGTCAGCGACGCGAGGTCGTAGATCGTGTCGCGCGACGTGGACTCGGGTTCGCCCACGGCGGTGGCGTACCCGCTCCACGCACGCACCAGCGTGGCGTCTCGCGCGACGATGGCGAGGTTGGCGCCCGCGGGGAATCCGGTGCTCAGGGTGTTCACCAGGACCGACGTCAGGGTGTCTCGCGCCTTCGCCGGGAACCGTGCCCCGGCGTCGTGGAATTCGACGGTGACCGGGGGCGCCGCAGGAGCCGTCATGAGGTCGTCACGCGATTCGCTCCCTCGCCCGGCTCACGGCGAAGGCGGACCTCCTGAGCCCCATAGAGTTCCTCCACGCGTCGCGCACCGTCGGGGACGAATCCGGCGTTGGTGTAGAGCTTTCGCGCGCGCGCGTTCTCCTCGAACACCCAGAGGGTGACGGTGCGGGTGGACAGCGGATCGAGCACCGTGAGGGCCTTGTCGAGCAGGAGTCGTCCGATCCCGCGACCACCGGCGGTGGGGGCGACATAGAGGGCGTAGACGTGGCCGTTGGTCGGGTGCTCGGGCTCGTTGCCGAAGCGGGTGAATCCCACGACGCGACCCGTTTCGACCTCGGCCACGAGTGTCTGGGCGGACGCGGAGTCGATGAGCTGGGCGAGCCACGTGGTCGTCTCGTCCAGGTCGAGCGCGTCGATGATCGCATCGGCGACGACGCCGCGGTACGAGCCTCGCCAGGCGTCGATGAAGACCGAGGCCAGGGCCGCGGCGTCGCCCGCGGTGGCCAGTCGCACGCGAGGGCCACGAGGCGGCGTCGGATCGGTCGCTCGGGAGGGTTCGGGGCGACGAAGTCCCGTTTGAAAGCGATACCGGTCGCCGCGGTAGAGGGAGCGGACGAATTCGATGGGTTGACCCGAGGTGTCCAGGGTGCGTCGCGACAACATCAGCAGGGGCATGCCCGCAGCGCAGCGTAAGAGTCCGGCCTCGCGCCCTTCCGCGACCACGGCCTCGATCGTCTCCTCGGCCGAGGCCAGTTCGACGCCGTAGTTGGACGAGAGCAACTGGTACAGCGACGCGCTGTCCGAGAGTTCCGCGGTGATGCCGTCGAATCGCTCGCCGCTCAAGAACACCACCTCGATGGCGATCGGATCGCCGTCGGCCAGCCGCAGCCGCTCGATGCGCAGGACTTCGGCGTTGGGGGCGAGTCCGAGTCGCGCGCCGACGTCGGCCCCCGCCGCCACGCGGCGCACGTCGATCAACTTCGAGCTCGGCGCGATGCCGCTCGCGCGCATGCCTTCGGTGTGACTCATCAACTCGAGCCGTTGTTCGATCTTGGCGTTGGCGACGAAGGTCCCCTTGCCCTGTCGGCGATAGATGCGTTGTTCGATCTCGAGTTGGCCGAGGGCCTGACGAACGGTGGCCCGCGACACCCCGTAGGTCTGGCACAGCTCGCGTTCGGTGGGCATGGCCGAACCGGCGGGCAGGCCCTCGATGATGACTAGAAGCGCGTCGTGAATACTCTGGTACTTAGGCGAAGTGACCGTACTGTCGAGTACTGGCACTGAATCATCGAGCACTTGCCCTCCATAACGGTGTTCACCAGATTCGCGGAATTTTGTCAATCTACCAACTGTGATTGGTCTGGTCAACCAACTTCAACGGTATTTCAAAATCCCTTGTTTCATTGATGTATTGAAATTAACGTAGTCGAAATATTAGAACAACATTTGACTTGACTGGACCAAAGGTCACCTGTAGTGTCGCCCCGTAGCGGATATTTCCACAACCTCACAGGGGGATTAATGAAACCAATTATTGGACTGAGAGGACTCGCCTCGGCGGCCCTCGTGATGAGCACCGTCGGGATCTTCTCGAGCAGTGTTCTCGACGCGGCGAGCGCGTCGGCGTCGACGGGTTCGCGCGTGGCGAACTCCACGCTGGTCATCGGGACGGTGAACAGCGTCCAGAAGATCGACCCTGACGTGGTGACGAACTTCCTCGACTTCGAAGCGCTGGGTCTGATCTACAACACGCTGGTCCAGGAGAACTCGAAACTGCAGATCGTCCCCGATCTGGCGACCAGTTGGTCCTTCGCCAACGGCAACCGTCAATTGACGATGCAGTTGCGTCAGGGCGTCAAGTTCGACGACGGCAGCACCATGACGTCCGCCGACGTCGTCGCGTCGCTCGAGCGCGCCATCGCGACCAAGACGGCGGACCCCTCGGCGTCCTACCTCGGATCGGTGACCAAGATCAGCGCGAGTGGTCCCAATGCCGTCGTGTTGACCATGAGCCACCCGGATGTCTCGGTCCTCGAGGGTCTGGCCACGGTCAACCTCGGCATCATGCCCGCCGCCGCCATCAAGGCGGGCACCATCGCGACCAAGCCTGACGGCACCGGCCCCTTCGAATTCTCGAAGTGGGTCCCGAGCACGTCCTTCACCCTCACGGCGAACCCCAACTACTGGGGCGGCAAGGTGTCGTTGAACTCGGTGCAGCTCAAGACCATCCCGACCGAGCAGTCCATCTCGGCCGCGCTCCAGGCCGGCACCATCCAGATGGCGCTACTCTCGCAGCCGACCGTGGTGAGCACCATCCCCCAGTCCTACCCCGTCCAGCACGTGATGGACCTCTCGTACCGTGCGCTGCAGTTGCAGGACAAGGTGGGGATCTTGGCCAACGTGAACGCTCGCCGCGCCATCGCGTGCGCCACCGATCGCAACCAGATCCTGCAGGACTCCGTCTTCGGTGACGGCAAGGTGGTCGGTCCCGTGCCGCTCGGGCCCTACGCGACCAACCCGGTCTCGTCGATCTGCCCGACCCCGAACCTGGGCCAGGCGCGAAAGTACCTGGCGGCCTCCGGTCACCCCAGTGGCTTCACCTTCACCGCGATCACCTCGACGGACCTCGACTCGACGTCGGCCGCCCAGGCCATCGCGATGCAGTCGCAGCTGGCTCGCGTGGGCATCAAGATGAACATCCAGAACCTCGCGGCCAACGCCTACATCCAGGACTGGCTCAAGGGCAAGTTCCAGGCGGCCTTCGCCGAGAATGGTGCCAGCCCGAGTCCGTACGTGATGTACGGTCGCTACTTCGGCAAGGGCGCCGGTCTGGCCATCCCCGCGGGCTACAGCTCCAAGTCGTTGCAGCAGGAGCTGCTGGCCGGTGACGTGACGTCGTCCGCGGCGGGACAGGCCGCGGCGTGGAAGAAGTTGAACAACGACCTCACTGGTAACGCGGTGTGGATCTGGCTGTTCGACTCCTACGACTTCGCTGTGATGTCGCCGTCGGTGCACGGGTTCACGCTCTCGCCGGTGAACACCACCCAGTTGTCGAGCCTCGCGACCACGACGCTCAAGTAGCGCGTCCGAGCCGTCACTGAATAGGGGATCCGCCGCACAATGAACGTAGTTACGGCCATTGTGCGGCGGATCCTCAGTATTCTCGTCACCCTTCTCGGGGTGTCGGTCATCATCTTCGTCATCCTGCGACTCCTCCCTGGCAATGCGGTCAGCGCATCGATGGGAGTGAGCGAGGGACTCCTCTCCAAGGCCCAGGTCGCCGCGCTCGACCAGTACTACGGCATCGGTCGACCGGTTCTGGAGCAGTACTTCTCGTGGCTACACGCGCTGCTCAACGGCAACCTCGGCGTCTCGCTGTCCCAGCAGAAGTCGGTGAGCTATCTGGTGGGACTCGACCTTCCCGTCACGCTCGAACTGGCGTTCTTCTCAATGGTCCTGGGCATACTCATCGGCGTCGGCTTTGGCATGTGGAGTGCGCTACATCCGGGTCGGTGGCAGGACAACATCGGCCAGGTCGTCGCGGTGGTGGGGCTGGCCATTCCCGCCTTCGTCCTGGGCCAGTCACTGGTCGTCTACATGTCGACGAAATTCCACTACTTCCCCTCCTCGCTCACCTTCGTCGGATTCTTCTCGAACCCGTGGCTCAATTTCCAGCAGATCATCTTCCCCTCGATCGTCCTGAGCCTGGGCATCGGGGCCGCCATCTTGCGAACGACCCGGGGTGCCGTGCTCGAAGTCAGTGGACTGAATTTCGCCCGCACCGCACTGGGTAAGGGAGTGTCGCGTCGCGCCTTCGTGTGGCGACACCTCTTCCTCAACTCTTTGACCGCAGTCGTGACGATGTCGGGCATCCAGCTCGGGTACCTCCTGGGTGGCACCGTCATCATCGAGCGGATCTTCGTGCTGCCGGGGATGGGGAACCTGTTGATCACGGCCATCAAGAACCAGGACTACCCACTCGTGCAGAGTGCGACACTGGTGTTCGCGGCCGGATTCGTCGTCGTCAACATGTTCGTCGACCTCGCGTATTCGTTGATCGACCCGCGCACGAGGAAGCGTTCGGCGTGAGCGACATCACCTCCGACGTCACCGCGGGACCCAGCGAAGAGGTCGTTCGCCACCGCAGTTGGTTCGCCGCACTGTGGCGCAGTGGCAATGGCCGAACGGGCATCGTGATCGTGGCCGTCACCTTGTTCGCGGGGCTCCTGGGGATCGCGGGCATCACCCCGTACGCCCCCGACGCCCAGAACCCGGGTGCCGTCTTGAAGGGCATCTCGCTGTCGCACCTGATGGGCACCGACCAGTTCGGTCGCGACGTCTTTTCCGGAGCGCTGCAGGGACTGGGCGTCTCGCTCGAGATCGCCTTCTTGTCGGTGCTCATCGCCGGGGTGATCGGTAGCGTCGGGGGCATCGTCGCCGGCTTCTTGGGCAAATGGACGTCGGCGGTGATCATGCGCCTCACCGACATGATGTTCGCGATCCCCACCGTCTTGTTCGCCCTGGCCGTCGTCACCGCGCTCGGCTACGGCATCGTCGACAGTTCCATCGCCATCGGTGTGGGTTGGGTGCCCATCTACGTGCGCGTCGTGCGCAGTCCGGTGTTGGCGCTGCGCGAATCGGACTTCGTTCGCGCGGGTCGCGTGCTGGGCTTCTCGCGGATGCGCCTGCTGTGGCGCCACATCTTGCCCAACGTCGCGGGGGTCATCGCGGTGCAGACCAGCCTCGCCCTCGCCTGGGCGATCCTGGCCGAAGCCGGATTGAGCTTCCTCGGTCTGGGACCACCGCCACCGACCTTGTCGCTCGGGGACATGGTGAACAACGCGAGTTCGACGGCCGCCGTCGCGTGGTGGACGCTGGTCGGGCCATCACTGGTCATCATCATCGCCGTCATTGGCTTCAACTTCCTCGGAGACGGTCTGCGCGACGTGTCCGATCCGCGCACGAGGACGAGGTGAAATGAACGTCATTGGCATGATCTCTGGCACGTCGTACGACGCCATCGAGGCGGTCGCGGTCGAACTGACCCTGCGTGATCGTGGCGTGCACGCCGTCGTGGTCGACCACGTGTCGGTCCCTTACGACGCGGCGCTGCGTTCGCGCGTGGCGCTCGTACTGCCCCCGAACGCCACGACCATCGACGAGGTCTGTCAGCTCGACACCCTGATCGGTCAGGCCTTCGCGGACGTGGCGGAATCGTTGTCGCGACGTTGCTTCGCGGGCGGCGTCGACGTGGTGTGCTCGCACGGTCAGACCGTGTTCCATTGGGTCGTCGACGGCCACGCGCGCGGCACCCTGCAGATCGGCCAGGGAGCGTGGATCGCCGAGGCGACCGGCGCGACGGTGGTGAGCGACGTGCGTAGTCGCGACGTCGCGGCGGGGGGGCACGGCGCTCCCTTGGCGAGTCTGGTGGACGTGCTGCTACTCGGACGCCACCCCCACGTCGTGCGGGGCGCCCTCAACCTCGGCGGGATCGCCAACGTGACCGTGGTCGGGCCCGCGCTCGAACCACTGGCCTTCGACATCGGACCGGCGAACGCGTTGATGGACGCGGCCATCACGTGGCTGAGCGACGGTGCGCGGAGCTTCGACGAGGACGGCGCGAGCGCTGGGCGTGGTCGGGTGGATGAGTCGCTGCTCGAGGATCTGTTGAGCGATCCCTACTACGGCGCACCCGCCCCCAAGTCGACGGGCAAGGAGCTCTTCAACCTCAGTTACCTGCGCGCGCGCCTCGACGACCGTCGCATCGCCCCGGACGATCTCGTGGCGACCCTGTGTGAACTGACCGCCCAGACCGTGGCGCAGGCCGTCGTCGAGCAAGGCGTCGCCGAGCTGTTCGTGTCGGGCGGCGGGACGCGCAACCCCACGCTCATGGCCGCGATCTCTCGACACCTCGCCGATCACGACATCACGATCTCGCCCATCGACGACTTCGGCGTGCCCGAGGCCGCCAAGGAGGCCCTGTTGTTCGCGTTGATCGGTTTCTTGAGCGTCCAGGGGATGACGGCCAGTATCGCATCGTGCACCGGAGCCTCGCACGCGACGGTTCTCGGCTCGATCATCCCGGGTCGCCAACTGGTCACGGCACTGCCGGCGACCATGGCGCCCGACCACCTCGTCGTGCAGTCCTCGTTGGCGGGCGCGGCGTCGTGAGCGGGCCCCTGCTCGAGATCCGCGACTTGCACATCGGCATCGCTCGTCGCCACGGCGACGACGAGATCGTGCGTGGGGTGGACCTCACGGTGGAGTCGGGCGAGAAGTGGGGAATCGTCGGTGAGAGCGGTTCGGGTAAGACCCTGACCATGCTCTCGGTGCTTCGCCTGCTGGCGTCGCCACCACTCAGTGTCCTGCGAGGTGAGATCCTGTTCGACGGTGAGGACCTGGCCCACGTCGACGACCAGCGACTTCGGGCGGTGCGGGGGGGCGATATCGCCATGGTCTACCAAGACCCCATGAGCTCGCTCAATCCTCTGCTACGTGTCGGACGACAACTCGAAGAGACCCTGCGCGCGCACGGCGCGACGGCGTCGCAGGCGCAGTCACGCACCCGTGAAGTCCTTCGCCAAGTGGGACTCAGCGACCCCGAACGGGTCCGCACCTCCTACCCCCACCAGCTCTCGGGAGGGATGATCCAGCGCGTCATGATCGCGATGGCCCTGTCGACGTCGCCGAGAGTGCTCATCGCCGATGAGCCCACCACCGCGCTCGATGTGACCATCCAGCGCCAGATCCTCGAACTCGTCACCGCCCTTCAGGCGACGACCGGCATGGCCGTGCTCTGGGTGACCCACGACCTCGGTGTCGTCGCGAGTCTGGTGGACAAGGTCGCGGTCATGTACGCCGGACGCATCGTGGAGAAGGCGAGCACCACGCGGCTCTTCGAGCATCCGACCCACCCCTACACCAAGGCCCTCCTCGAATCATTGCCGGGCACGGGTAGTTCACATCGTTCGACGCTGCACCAGATCGGTAGCACGCCGCCCGACCCCACGCGACTGGGCGCGGGCTGTCCTTTCCGCGAACGCTGTCCCTACGCCGTCGAACAATGCGCGTCGAGCGAACCCGCATTGATGGATCGCGGCGAGGGGAGCTTCGCCGCGTGCTGGAAGGAACCCTCGCAATGGTAGATGTCGTCCTCAGCGCCTCTCACCTCACCAAGGTGTACGGTGTGCGACGCGGTGGTGCACAGGTCAACGCCCTCAACGACGTCTCGGTGAGCCTCGAGCGGGGCAAGACCCTCGGCATCGTCGGTGAGAGTGGATGCGGTAAGTCCACTTTGGCGCGACTGCTGGTCGGTCTGGAGGCGCCGACCTCGGGCAACCTGCGGATCAACGCGGAGGACATCCACGTCGGAGAACGCGGTGCGTCGCGAGCGCTCGCGCGCAAGATCCAATTGGTCTTCCAGGACCCGTTCTCGTCGCTCGATCCACGCATGACCGTCGAGAAGGTCCTGAACGAGGTGTTGACGGTGCATTCGCTGCACGCGCGAGCGCGTTCCCAGCGCGTGAGCGAACTGCTGGCGATGGTGGGTCTCACCGCACGCTTCGCCGCACGCTATCCCCACGAGCTCTCGGGAGGTCAGGCCCAGCGGGTGGCGATCGCGCGGGCCCTGGCGGTCGAGCCGGAGATACTGGTGCTCGACGAGCCCACCTCAGCCCTCGACGTCTCGGTGCGCGCCGAGATCATCAATCTGTTGGTGCGGATCCAGGACGAGCTGAGGCTCTCGTACTTCTTCATCAGCCACGATCTCTCGATGGTGCGCCACATCAGCGACGACATCGCCGTGATGTACCTCGGACGGGTCGTGGAGTCGGGTCGCTACGACCAGGTGTTCGTCGCACCGCTACACCCCTACACGGTGGCGCTCGCCGACGCGATCCCGGTCCCCGATCCGCGTCACGAGCGATCGCGCGCGACGTCGAGTGTCGTGCCGGTGGCGCTGCAGGTGGAGTCGGTGACCCAGGGGTGCGCCTACGCCCCGCGGTGCGCACTGGTGCAGGACCGCTGTCGAAGTGCTGCGCCGACCTTGCAGGAGAAGTCCGAGGGTCACCGGGTGTCGTGCTTCGTGGCCCTCGACGCGCCCGAGTGATGCGCCTCGGCGCGTGTCTGGTCGACGCCTCGCCCTGTCCTCGGGGCCATCGGTGAGCGACACCGGTGTCACGATCGCCATCGGATGGGTCGCCGCCGCACTCGGCACGTGGTCGGCGTTCGCTCAGTACGCGCGACTTCGCCGTCGGGGCACTGAAGGGGTCTCGCTCGCGACCTGGACGCTCTTCGCGGTCCTGGCGGCCTTCTGGACGCTCTACGGCGTCGCGGTGCGCTCGTGGCCCTTGGCGGCGAGCAGCGCCCTCGCGCTTCCCCTCCAGTCGATGATCTGGTGGCGTCTGCGCCCCGGTTCGCGATGGCGGGTGGTGACGACAGCCGTCGGACTGGCCCTGGTCTGTTGCATCGTTCCAGGAGTCGCCTGGGGATGGGCCGGTGCCGTCGTGGGTGCGGGAGGAGCCGGCACCATCACCCGTTTGCCCCAACTCGCGCAGTTGCTGCGGTCGCGAAGTGCCGCCGGCGTCTCGACGGGTTCGTGGGCCCTGGGCGCAGTGGTGAGTGCCACCTGGGTCGCCTACTACGCGGGGTCACGGCTGTGGGCGGTTCTCACCGTGACCGCGGTCGCCGGCGGGGTGAGCGCGATCATCGCGGTGGCGTCGAGTTGGCGCCAGCGCCAGTCGCGGAGCGTGACGACGAGGGAGCGTCGCGTGGGCGTGGAGTCGGTGATGTGAGCGTTCGCCATTCTGGGCGCACGGGGCGATGGGTAGCGTGGGGGCGTGCAACTCGACCTGGTGACGATCGTGGTGACGGACTACGACGAGGCCATCGGCTTCTTCGTCGACGTCCTGGGTCTGGAATTGGTCGAGGACTCGGCGTCGTCGACCACTGACGGACGACCCAAGAGGTGGGTGGTGGTCCGCCCCGCCAGGGCGCAGACGGGTATCCTCCTGGCCCTCGCCGACGGGGACGCCCAGAACCGGGTGGTGGGCCAACAGACCGGAGCGCGGGTGGGGTTCTTTCTTCGGGTCGACGATTTCGATGCCGCGGTGACGCGGATGCGGGCGGCGGACGTGGAGTTCGTGGGTGCGCCCCGCGAAGAGGCCTACGGCCGGGTCGTGGTCTTTCGCGACCTCTGCGGGAACCGCTGGGACCTGCTGGGGCCGGCGTCGACGTAGCCGACCTTCGGATGCACCTCGCCTCCGAACCCATCACGCGTCGAGCCGGGGCTGACACATTCGACTCGAACCGAAACGACCCTTGACATAGGAACAGTAACGATATATCGTTATAGTACTACGTAAGTATGAAGAAGGTGCTTACCGAGACTGTGGAGATATCGAATGTTCAGTGACAACAACTTCTCGCGCGACGAACAACCCGGACGTCCTCAGGGGCGTCGCCATCGCGGCCCCGGCCATCTGCACGGCCACGAAGGTCCTTTCCGGGGAGGACCCGGTCGACGCGACGCCCGACGTCAGCGTCGTGGCGACGTGCGCGCCGCGGTCCTGGTGCTGCTCGAGGAGAAGCCGAGCAATGGGTACCAGCTCATCCAGGAACTCAGCGAGCGATCCAACGAGACGTGGCGACCCAGCCCGGGCTCGATCTATCCCGTCCTGCAGCAGCTCGAGGACGAGGGACTCGTGGAGGTCACGACGTCAGGTACGGGTCGCACGTACGACTTGAGCGACGCGGGTCGACACCTGGTCTCTGAGCAGCGCGAACAACTCGGGCGCCCGTGGGAGAACACCGACGGGGGCGCCAACGCCTCGGCCCGTGAACTCATGTTCACCGGTCGCCAGGTCCTGATGGCCGCGCGTCAGGTCCTGGTGGCCGGCTCCGAGGTCCAGGTGGCCAAGGCGACCACCGTGCTGGCGGAGGCTCGACGCTCCCTCTACGGCATCCTGGCCGAGGGTGACGAGGTTTAGTCGTCGTTCGACGAGGGGCCCGCATGGGCCCCTCGATCTCTCACCGTCGCCAGAGCCTCGCGACGCGTTCGTTCTTGGCGATCCACGTGATCACCACCACCGCGACCGCCGAGAAGAGGAGCGAACCGAGGATGTCGAAGGGGTGATGAACGTGCGCAGCGACGCGCGCCGCCCCGATGAGGACGGCGTTGATCAGCAGAATCACACCCAGGTTGCGTGAATAGCTCCAGAGAGCGAATCCGAGGAACGATGCGAGCAGTGCGTGGTCCGAGGGGAAGCCGTTGTCAGCGGCGTGGGCGAAGAGAGGTGTCACGTGACTCGTGACGAAGGGGCGGGTGCTGTAGTACAACTGGGCGCTGATCCTGGCGAGGGCCAGCGCGATGAGTCCCCCCACGACGAGACGAAAGCCCAATTGGATCTTGGTCGACGTCGTCGACCTCAGCCAGTACAGCGCCACGAGGAGCACGCTCAGAAACAAGAAGTATTTGGCGATGAAGACGATCAGGGCGTTCACCGTGACATTTTAGTGTGACCGATGTTGTAGGGGGACCCTCACAACTCATGCGAGAGCCCTCGCTGTGGACGACTCGCGGATTCGGGACCCGTGTACGTATGGGATCAGCGTTCCTGCGATGGAGGGTGAGTTCCGAGATGACTACTTGTTCACACTCGCTCTACAGGTCGGGCAGGCCAAAGTCCAGTGACGGTACGTCCGTGCCACCGTCGACTTCGAGGACCTTACCGGTGAGGAAGGCGCCCGCGGGTGACGCGAGGTACACCACGGCGGCCGCAATCTCCTGGGGGTCGGCGATTCTGCGCAGCGGAGTGAGCCCTTCCATCATCGACTTGAGTTCGGGCGTCGACGTCACAATCTCGAGAGCCGACGTCGCCGTCGACCCAGCGGCAATCGCGTTGACCCTGATCTTCGGTGCGAGATCCTTACTGATCAGTCGGGTGTAGTGCGAGAGAGCCGCCTTCGACGCGCCATAGGCCGAGTATCCCCGACCAGCCACGCGTCCCATCACGGAAGACACGTTGATAATGGAGCCACCCCCATGCTCGAGCATCAATGGCACCGCGACCAGATTCAACGCGTGCGCGGTGGAAACATTGAAGTGGAACGCTTCCTCCAAGTATTCCGGCGTCGTATCGAGGAATGGCAAGGGAATCGCACCCCCGACGTTATTGACGACGACGTCAAGTCGCCCGAACTCACCGTGCGCGACGGCGGCGAGTCCGCGCACGGCGTCGAGATCAGCGAGGTCGGCGGTCACGGGGAAGGCCCGCCGACCGGCGGTGGCGACCAGCTCCGCCACTTCATCGAGGTCGTGCTGAGTCCTGGACGCGATGACCACGTCCGCACCGCATTCGGCGAGGGCGAGCGCGCTGGCCGCTCCGATGCCCCGGCCCGCGCCAGTGACGATCGCAACCTTGCCGTCGAGTCGAAAGAGATCCAGAATCATGGACGTTGCCCCCCCAGTTCGCTTCCTCAACAGGCTAGGTCCGCTGGTGGCTATTTGCTCGAGGTCCGGGTGCCCTGGGCGCAGTGCTGCTTTTGTGAGTCGATTCCCGAAGATGTCACGTGGTCTATTTTGATGTCGTTGGGCCGGTCGAGCAGGACGCGGTGAGATGTTCAGTCCATCCACGCTCTGCGAATTCAACGAGCGCACGATGCGGGCCAGGGTTGTTGAATTCCCCCAACGTGGCGCTGGCCCGATCCGCACAATCCGACCGGCGACTCGAGTGGTGGGGCGACGGAGTATTGACGGCCCGACGTCAACAGTCCGCTGTCCGGTACTGGCGACGTCTTGCCAACTGAGAGGATTGACGCTGGGGCCGCCCGCCGCGACGACCTGTCGGTTCATCGCGGTCTCACTCACGAGACGTGCGAAGTCCCTGCACTGCGTCCTCTGTCGACTCGCTCATCCTCATCAGAATCATTCCACCGAGCATCACCACACGACATCCCGGAACGATTGTTGTCGGGCTTGTGTTGAGGTTGCGTTAGGGGTATGTTGACGTCCAGTAAGGGTTACGACACGGAGGACATCTGGTCGTTTCAATCGAAACGAGATCGGCCCTCCACTTATTGAAAGGTCATACGACCATGACGCTCCACACGCATCTCCAAACCAACCCATGGAAGTTCGCACGCTCCCACGTGAGTGTCGCTTTCGCCGCGACGACAGTATTGGCGTCTGTCAGCATCGCCGCTCCGTTCGCTTCGGCGGGCGCCAGCGTCACCGGTGCGACGGTCACCGCCAGCGGCACGCCCGACATCAGCGCGACCGTGGCCGCCATCTCGACGGCGACAGGCATCGATCTTCACTTCGGGGTGACCCAGCCCGCGAACATCTGCCGGACCATGCCCATCAACATCGGCGGCTGCGTGCAGGGCACGCCCTATCAGAACACCGGCCAGACGTATCCCAACTGGCAGGCCGTACTCACGATCACCGGGTACGCGGGCGCCGGGCTGACGTACAGCTCGGTCGGCGGCTTCTCGTCGTGCAGCGAGGCGGGCGGCACCCTCTCGTGCTATGTCCCCTATTTCAACAACTACTACAAGAACTTCGACGTCAACTTCACGGCCAATTCGTCGTTCAGCACTCTTTCGAGCGCCGTGAGTGCCAATCTGGTCGTCTCCGACTTGACGGCGAGCGACGCGCCACCGACCAGCATGAATCAGTGCAAGCAGGGCGGCTGGGGCGACTTCAACGCCTTGTCGTTCACGCCGGTAACCTACGATTCGGTAGGTAACTATGGATTGATCAGCGGCTTCCTCCCCGTCTGGACGCCGTCGTTCAACAACCAGGGTGATTGCGTGAGTTCCGTCGTGAGCAACAGCCACAGCACAAAGTAATACCGCGATGATCCTGCGGGACGATGACCGTCCGTCCCGCAGGATTCTCACCCAAATTCGAATCGCCGACGCGTAGACCTCGTTGGCTCGCACGCGGAACCCATCACCGAACGTTGGAGTTGGTTCACGCCTGCTTGACACCACATCAGTGGCCTCACGGTGATGAACCCCATCGCGAGCAGGGTGCGTCCCTGACGCAGCGCACTCAGTCCGCAAAGGAGAAACGCCCGAAGCAACGTTCGATGTCGGGTACCTCGTAGGTCGTCATCATCTCGGGTCGATTGACGGTGGCTCCCACGAGATCCAATCGAACAAGTTGCCACGACTCGAGGAGTTGGGCAGAAGGCGAAAAGTGATCGTATTCTTGGCAGGCGCTGTCGAGGGGTCATCGCAACCTCTGGGGGCTTCCTGTCGCAGTCGCCGTTCTTGGTGACCGCCTCTCGTCGTCTCGGTGACGATGGTGCAAGGATTGACGCACAGGGGTGATTCGCGCGAGGAGAGACGATGAGCCGTTACGTGATGGCGATTGATCAGGGCACGTCCAGCACGAAGTCGATGATCGTCGACGAGAATGGTCGAATCGTCGCCTCGTCGAGTGCGCCGTTCCCCCAGTCCTTCCCACGACCGGGCTGGGTCGAGCACGATCCCGAGGCGATCTGGCGCAGTGTTCTCGAGACCACCCGAGGTGCGCTGTCGTCCGCTCGCGTGGACGCGTCACAACTGGCCGCTGTCGGCATCACCAATCAGCGCGAGACGACGGTGGTGTGGGATCGACGTACTGGTCGCGCGGTCTATCCCGCGATCGTCTGGCAGGACCGTCGCACGTCGTCGACGTGTGCGGCCCTCGAGAGTGGCGTCAGCGACTGGGTGCGGGCGCACACGGGACTGCGGATCGACCCGTATTTCTCGGCGACCAAGGTCGCGTGGATCCTCGACCACGTCGAGGGGCTGCGCGATCGCGCGCGGCGCGGCGAGATCGCTGCGGGCACCATCGATTCGTGGCTCCTCTGGCGGATGACCGGTGGGCGAGTGCACGCCACCGATCCGACGAACGCGTCGCGAACATTGCTGATGGACCTGGCGAAGGTGGCCTGGGACGACGAATTGTGCCAACTCTTCGAGGTGCCGTCGTCGGTGCTCGGTCGCATCGAAGTGGGTGGCGCGCTCATCGCCGAATCCGACCCCGACGTGTGGGGATCGCCGGTCGCCATCACCGCCGTGCTGGGTGATCAACAGGCCGCCCTCCTCGCGCAGGGATGCGTGTCGCCGGGGCAGACCAAGAGCACGTACGGCACGGGATCCTTCGTGTTGCAGCACACCGGAGCCACTCCCCTCACGGCGTCGCCGTCACTCATCGCGACGGCGGCTCACCGGGCGTCGGGCGCCGCGCCGCAGTACGCGCTCGAGGGGTCCATCTTCACGACGGGGGCCGCCATCCAGTGGCTGCGCGATGGCCTGGGCATCATCACGAGTGCCGACGAGACCCAGGAGTTGGCGCAGAGTCTCGACGACAACGGGGACGTCTGGTTCGTGCCCGCTCTCTCGGGACTGGGCGCGCCGCACTGGGACCCCGACGCCCGCGGACTGCTGATCGGCTTGACGGGTGGCACCACGAAGGCGCACGTGGCGCGCGCCGCGCTCGAGAGCATCGCCTATCAGACCCGTGAGGTCGTCGAGGCGATGAACGCGCAGTCGGGCAACCCGCTGCGCGAGCTCAAGGCCGACGGTGGCGCGACCCACAATGCGTGGCTCATGCAGTTCCAGTCCGACGTCCTCGGGGTGCCGGTCGTCGTGTCGGCCTCGATCCAGGCGACGCTCTGGGGCGCCGCGTATGCGGCGGGACTGGGTGCGCAGGTCTGGCACTCGTACAACGACCTCCCCGCCGCGTCCGGTCACGTGATTCGCTACGAGCCGTCGATGAGCGACGACCAACGCGACGAGCTCCAAGAGCGCTGGTCGTCGGCATTGGCGCGTTCGCGCGAGTGGACGTCGTAGGGGCCCGCGCGCCCACTCACCACGGGGGACGCCGACGGCGCGTCACGAGTGTCGCGCGGCGGGTGTAGACCACACACTATGAAGTTGAAACTGGACCTGCACGACATCTACAACCGAGGTGATGACATCGACCGGGCGTTGCGCGCGATCATCGACGAAGCGCTCGACAAGGGCGTGCGGGTCGTCGAAATCATCCCGGGCAAGGGGAGTGGTCAACTCAAGAAGCGGGTCCTGCGGTTCCTCGATCAAAAGGAGATCAAGTCCCTCTACCACCGCGTCGAGAAGGACTCGCACAATTTCGGCCGGGTCTTCGTCCACTTCCGTCCGAAGTGAACGAGGATCCGGTGACGCTCACGACGCCCGCCCGTGGGGACCGGCCGGGTGGACTCTCGCCCCGCTCGGGAGCGACCAAGTGTTACCGGGGACTTCCCTTGAAGGGCTGGCCCATGAGCGGTGCCAAGAGACAGACGTTCATCAGACCTGCGATCAGGGGAACGAGTCCCACGACGGACAGGGTGATCCAGCCACCACCGCCGACGAAACCGAGGATGATCAAGATGACTCCGGCCACCACGCGGATCGAACGTCCTAGACCGGTTGACATGAACTTCGAGAAACTCATCATTACTCCTTTGACTGAACGGATCGCCGCGAGTGATCGGTGTCAACAGACTCACCCTGATTGAGACGTTATACCCCCAGGGGTATTTAAGCCAGGGACGAAAGTCCCGACGAGGGACGATTTCCGCGAGAAGAAATCCGGGCGTCCGGGGATCGTCGGCGTCGAGCGACCAGCTCTGCCCCCATGCCGCTCTCGACCCATGATGGCGCTAATTCGGCGCGCCCACGTCCCAGAGGTGGTGGTGGGGATCGTGCAACCCGTAGCGCACGAGTGACGCGACCGTGAAGACGCTCCCGTTGGAGCGAGTCCCCGGACGTGACCACTGTGGCTCGACGATGGCGTCGCAACGTTGCGCGTAGCGAGCGGCGGCGCTCTCGAGCGCTTGGCGAACGACGCCTGGGTCCTGGAGATCGTATCGATCAGCGACGGCCGTCGCGTCCTGGTCCCAGTTCTCGAAGACCGGATCCTCGTGAGTGAGCATCAGGGCGAGTCGCTGGTCGAAGATGGAGTAGACGTCACGCACGTGACACGCGTATTCGAGATCGGACCACCGGTCCGCGCGCGGGCGCCGTCGCACGGTGGCGCGCTCCAGGACCGTCGCCCACCGTTGCGAGTTCGCGCGGACCATGTCGCCCGCGAGGGCGAGTCGCACGTCCGAGGCGTCGAATCCGCACTCCTCGCACGGTCGCTCGAGCACCCAGGTCCAGTCCTTGTCGTCGGGTTCGATCGTCATGGTCCCAAGGTAGTGGTTGCGTCGCGCTCGCGCGTCCTTGTCCCCAGTGGTGTCTGCGAGCCCGTGGCCGTGGCCGTGTCGAGCGTGCGAGGACTCGAGGCGGGCGCCATCGAACTCCGAAGTTGGCGCGTCTCGAGAACCCGCGGCTCGTGATCCCTCGACGATGCCACCTACGCTGTCAGCAACTCAAAGGGGGCTGCGTGCCACAGATCACACCGAACTTCTTGTTTGAATCCTCGGCCGAGGAGGCGGCATTGTTCTATACCCGCATCTTTCCGAACTCGCGGGTCAACCGTGTCAGCCGTAGCGACGATGGGGGCCCACTGTCGCCAGGAAGCGTGATGGCCGCGGATTTCGTTCTCGATGGCCAGGACTTCACGGCGATCAACGCGGGCAGGAAGTTCGCGTTCAGCGAATCGGTATCGTTTCGCGTCGTGTGTCACGGCCAAAAGGAAGTGGACCACTACTGGGCCGCGTTGTCCGAGGGCGGCAGCGAGGGGCGCTGCGGCTGGCTGACGGACCGCTTCGGTGTGTCCTGGCAAGTCACCCCCGTCGAGATGGGATCGTTCCTGGGACATCCGGATCCCGACAAGGCACGACGTGCCACGAGCGCCATGATGCAGATGAGCAAGATGGACCTGTCTGCTCTTCAGGCGGCGATCGACGACGAGTAGATCACCGTCGTCGCGTCGTCGCGTCGTCGCGTCGTCGCGTCGTCGCTCGGGCGCCCCCGGGGACGTCGCATCCACTCGCCGACTGACCGCGATGGGTCCGGCGATCTCAGTTCCGAAGCAGTCCCTCGATCACGATCCCGAGCATGGACGTGACGTCGGACTCTTTGAGTTCGGCCTGATCCGCGACGACCGCGACACCTCCGATGATCCGACAGACCTCGAGGGCGTCGACGTCGTTGCGTAGGGCTCCCTTGTCACGAAGTCGCGCGAGGACGCGGTCATTGGCCAGACGCAGGACCTCGCACTTGGAGAAGATGGGCGATTCGGGATTACCCATCGCCGTGGCGAATTTCGATGGCCCACCGCGGTTGCGACTGATCCGGGTGACGTAGGTGCTGAACCACTTCTGGAGTACCTCACGGGTTGGCGCATCGCTCTCGACGGCTTCGGTGGCCGCAGCGTCGATCTGCGCCATCCAACTCTTGACGACGGCGTCGATGAGGTCTTCGCGCGTCGCGAAATGGCGGTAGAGGGTGCCCGGACCGACTTCGGCCCGAGTGGCGATCTCGTCAAGGGGGGCGTCCATGCCCCGCTCGGTGAAGACTTCGGCGGCGGCAGCGACGATTTTGTCGTAATTCCGCTGCGCATCAGCTCGCATCACAAAGTCCTTGCTAAATGGAGAGAGTCTCCGTATACTGGTAAGTGGAGAACTTCTCCGTTCACTCTAGTCTCGAGATTCGCAACTTTCCAGTTCTCGGACTTCTTTTGCGTAGTACCCGTCCCATGAGGAGATTTATGCCCGACAATCGTCGACCCGTAGCCGCGCCCATCGCTCTGGCGGTGATCGTGGCCTGTCAATTGATGTTCGTTCTCGATGCCACGGTGGTCAACATCGCGCTCGTGCCGATCCAGAACACTCTGCACTTCTCCAGGGCGAACCTCGCCTGGGTGATCGACGCCTACAGTCTGGCCTTCGGGGGCCTGCTGCTGCTGGGTGGCCGCGCAGGTGACGTCTACGGACGCCGCCGGCTCCTCATGGGCGGATTGGCGCTCTTCACGACGGCGTCCTTGGTGGGGGGTCTCGCGACGAGTGCGAGCATGCTCTTGATGGCGCGCGCCGTCCAAGGAATCGGCGCCGCGATGGCCGCTCCCAGCACGTTGAGTCTGATTAGTTCCATCTACGAAGAGGGGCCGGCGCGCAATCGCGCGCTCGGTGTCTTCACGGCGGTGTCGGCGGGTGGTGGTTCCCTCGGTCTCATCCTCGGCGGCGCGCTGACCTCGTGGGTCTCGTGGCGTTGGGTGTTGATGATCAACGTACCCATCGGCATCCTCGTCATCGCGCTAGCGCCACGTTTCGTTCCCGAGCCGCCGCGTAACGGCGGACGCCTCGACATCCCCGGCGCCGTCCTGGTCACGTCGGGGCTCGGCGCGGTTATCTACGGCTTCATCCGCCTGGCGGAGCAGGGTTCACGCGACGTGACGATCGCGACCTTCGTCATCGGCGCGGCGCTCTTGACATCCTTCGTGCGTGTGGAGAGGAAGGTCGAGCAGCCGCTCTTCCCGTTCCGTCTTCTGGCCAGCCGCACTCGCGCGGCTTCCTATATCGACATGATGCTGGTGCCCGGGGTCATGTACGGTGTCTTCTACTTCGTGAGCCAGTACCTCGAGGGCACGCTGCACTTCAGTGCCATTCGCGCCGGCTTCGCGTTCCTACCGTTGACCGCGATGATCTTCACCTTGTCGCGAATCACGCCTCGACTGATCACGCGGATCGGGGCGCGTCCCCTGCTGCTCTTCGGGCTAGCGACCCTGGCGGTGGCGGCGTTCTGGATCTCGCGTGCCCACGCCACCGACGGGTACTTCGTCAGCCTCTTTGGACCCCTGCTGCTCTTCGGGCTCGGTGCGGGCACGTGCTTCCTCCCCTTGAGCATCACCATCCTCGGTGGGGTGCCGCGTGAGGACGCGGGAGCCGCGTCGGGGATGCTCCAGACCATGCAGCAGACCGGCGGGGCCCTGGGTGTCGCGATCCTCTCGACGATCGCCCTCGCTCACGGTCGCTCCACGGCGCTCGAAGTCGGATCGGGCATCGCGCTGGTGGCCTTGGTCGTGGCGGCTCTCGCCATTCGACCCGCTCGTCCCGACCGCCTGCCCTCCGACGAGGAACTGGCTCTGGAGATGGAGTCCCTGCCACTCTTCGAGTGAGTCGCGTCATCGGCCTCACCCCCCCGGGGGGGCGGGTCAGGCCGCGTCGCTGGTCCGCGCGGGTTTGTCATCCTCACGACCACGATGTCATCTCATGAGCTCATCGGATCAGGGGGCGGCGGACCGGGCGGCCGATCTCGCCTCGTCGCGGATCGTGGTGGCCCCGGGGCCTGATGGCGCGGGGCCAGGTCACACTCACTCTGGTGACACTGGACGTGATGATGCCGGACCATCGTGTCGCGCGGTGGCATCATGGTCCATGGCGACCCTGCGACAGGCGACGACGGATGACGCGCTCGCGGTGGCGCGGGTGCACGTGCGGTCGTGGCAAGTTGGCTACCGGGGGCTGATCGCGGACGACCTGCTCGATGAGATGAACGCCCCGGAGCGTGCGTCGAGGTACCACTTCGATGACGAGAGTCCTCGTTCACCCCGCACCCTCGTCGCCGTCGACGACGAACTCGTACTGGGCTTCGTCACCTGGGGACCGTCGAATGACCACGACGCCTCGGGCGACGAGATCCACGCGCTCTACGTCGACCCCGATCCGTGGGGCCGAGGCGTGGGAACGTTGCTCCTCGAGGGTGCGACGACGATCCTTCGCGATGGGCGAAGCGATCAACTCCATCTCTGGGTCCTCGAGGGCAATACGCGAGCCGAGCGCTTCTACCGCGCCCGCGGGTGGACGTTCGATGGTGCCAGCCGCCGCGAAGTGGTCTGGGGCGTTGAGGTTCTGGCCAATCGGTTCAGCCGTCGTCTCGACTGAGGAACTCCTGGAACTCGGAGCCGTTCCGACGCCGGTCGCGGTGACCGGTGCGGGCGACGATGTGTGGTTTTCGGCTGAGCAGACTTCGTACGGGTTATACCCTTTGTGGCGATATCGCACATGATGGACCTCTTCCCATTGTGTCCACTGATCAGGTAGGCCGTCAGTGCGCGGCGCGGCGAGCCATTTCGCTGTTCCGTCAAGACGCGGCGAAGAAGAGTGGGGACTCGATGGGGCGGCCGGTCGACGGTGACGTGACGTCACTCGGCGGAACCTGCAATTGACGAAGTAGGGCGACGCGACGGGTCACGGTGAGCTGAGCCTCGTCGTAGCACCGACAACTCGACGGCTCATCGAAGTGCGGGACCTGGGACGCCGAGTTCGTCGTCGAGGCGAAAGCCCCTCATCGAGAGACGCGAACGTCGGGCGAACTCGCCGATGCCCATCTCTTGAACGTGCACGCTCCTTCAACCGCCGACGTCATGTCGGCGAGCGAGATCCTCAAGTTCGGACCTCACCTTCGGTGAGAGTCAACTCCGGCGGTCCCTGAGGTCAGGCGACGTTGGCGTGTTGACCACGAACGACCGGTCGTCCAGCGCTGATCCATCCGCCGGTGCCGCCAATCACCGATCGCGCGTCGCGACCGGCGCGCGAGAGGTGCTGGGCGGCGACCCTGCTGCGATTGCCACTCTGGCAGATGACGAATATCGGCTGTCCGGTGGGTAGCTCACCCAGCGAGTCGGGCACCGAGGCGAGGGGAACCAGCCGAGCACCGGGGACGTGGCCCGCGGCGTACTCGTGGGGCTCGCGTACGTCCAGGACCAGGGCGCCATCGGCGTGGGCGGCGACGAAACTCGAGATGGGGATTTCGGTGAACATGACATTCTCCTGTCGAAAGGGTCGTGATTAGTATACCCCCTAGGGTATACAACGATGACGCCACGGGGCGAGGGCGCCAGAGTGAGGGTCCGGTTCAGGGTCCGAAGCCGCATCAGGGCTCGGTGGAGGCGACGGGTACCGAGGCCCCGTGGTGTCGGGCGCCGACGCTGGTGTCATCCGACGAGCGTCAAAATCCTTCGCAGCTCTTCGAGGTCGTTCACCGGGAGCCCCACGAGTCCGACGGGCGGTCGATCGAGGATGTCCTCGGTCTGTCGCGCAATCCTTCGACCAGGCGCCGTTGCCTCCACGAGCATGACGCGCCGGTCGGTCGGGTGGGGTCGTCGTCGAACCAGACCCGCGTTCTGCAGGTCGTCGATCAACGTCGTGACGTTGGGAGGGTCCATCGTGAGTAGCGACGCCAGTTCCCCCATTGACAGGGGGTGGTGCGACACCCGACGAAGGGCCCTGGTCTTGGCGAAACTGATGCCGGTCGCCTCAGCGACCTCGCGCTTGCGGTCGTGATTGATCACCAGGTCCGCCATCGTGGACCACACGTCACGGGCGAGTTCCTCTCGGCCTAGCTCGCGCGTCACGGGGTGTGCCCCTCGAGGAACTCGGGGTTGAGGGCCTCCGCGGTGCGCCGAGCGGTGTCCTTGGCCCACGCGGTCGTCGCGATGAGGCCCAGTACGAGCACGCCCATGGTGCAGCCAAAGAGGACCCACCATCCCGTCCGGCTCGCCGCTGCGAAATTAAGGTGACCCCCCCGGACGAGGGACGCGGACACCAGTGCGCCGACGACGGCGACCCCCAAGGTGGATCCCACCTGTCGCGACGTGGAGGCGATCGCTGCGGCGACCCCCGCTTGCGCACGGGGCATTCCCGAGACGGCGGCATTGGTGATCGGTGCGTTGACGAAACCGAATCCGATACCGAAGACGACGTAGGCGATGAACAGCCGGGCGAAGGGCGTCGTGGTGTCGAGCCCCACCAGCAGCAGGCACGACGTGGCCATGGCCGATCCCGCGATGGCCAGGGGGATGCGGCTGCCACGCCGTCCCACGAGTCGTCCCGCGAGCGGGGGACAGACCATGATCATCGCCGCCATGGGCAACGTGTCGATGCCGGCGTGCAGGGCACTGAGACCCTTCACGTCCTGGAGGTACAGGGTGTTGAGGAAGAGGAACCCCCCCAGGGCGCCGAAGGAGGCGACGGCGATGATCGTCGCCGACGCGAAGGGCACCGAGCGGAAGAATCGCAGGTCGATCAACGGTACGCGAACGCGATTCTCCCAGTACAACAGCGTCAGCAGCGACCCGAGGGCGACGCTGAATGAAAACACGATCCATGACGACGTCCACCCTCGACGCGGTGCTTCGATGATGGCGAAGGTCAGTGACGCGAGCAGAGCGATGATGAGGGACTGGCCGGGGACGTCGATCTTCCTCGCGACGTTGGCCTTGGATTCGGGGATGAAGCGAAGCGCCAGAAAGATCGCCGCCACCCCGATGGGCACGTTCATCCAAAAGACCGACTGCCAGCCGATCGCCGACACCAGGAAGCCACCGACGACGGGCCCCAACGCCATCGACATTCCGACCACCGCCCCCCACACGCCGATCGCCTGGGCGCGCTCGCGGGGGTCGGTGAAGGTGTTGGTGATGATGGACATCGCCACGGGATTGAGCATCGAACCACCCACCGCCTGCATCATGCGAAAGATGATCAGTGTCGTCAGATTCGGGGCGAGACTACAGAGCAGTGAACCTGCGGTGAAGGTGACCAGTCCTAGGACGAAGGTACGACGCCGTCCCAGTCGATCAGCGGTGGAGCCCGACAGCATCAGGAGGCTGGCCAGCACCAGGGTGTAGGCGTCCACCGTCCACTGCAGACCCGAGAGCGGAGCGTGAAAACTCCGTCCGATCCGCGGTAGGGCGACGTTGACGATGGTGACGTCGAGTCCGACGATCAACAGGCTCATCGAACAGATGAGGAGGATGCCGATACGTCGCCGTCGACTCAGTTCAGAGGTGGTGGACACGTCATTGAGGATCCGTGGCGTCGACATAATTGTTATTATTATATAACTATCTTGTCGCGCGTCTCACCCTGATTGCTCCGGTGGACGACGTGACCCACAGCGGAGGCGAGAGGGCGCGAACGCCGGGTGAGGTGGGGCAGACTGGTGCGATGGCCCCCTCGCTGAGTCGCGACACGCGACTACTCGTGGGCGGCCAAGCGGTTCGTGGTCTCGGCTACGGCTTCACGTCGGTGGTGCTGGGGGCGACACTGGCGCAACGCGGTGTCGGGGCGCTGAGGGCGGGCCTCCTCCTCGCCACCCTGATCGCCGGCAGCGCTCTGGCGTCCTTGGTCGTGGGTGCGTACTCGGACCGATTCGGACGTCGGCGTTCCTACGCCCTCTTCTTCCTCGGTGTCGCGCTGGCGGGCGCGGTCGTGGCCACCGACCCTCCCCTCTGGCTGCTCTTCGTCGTAGCGCTGACGGGGACACTCTCGACCGACGTCGTCGACAACGGCGCCGCCAGCACCTTGGAGCAGGTGATGCTGGCCACGGAGGATGCGGGAACCGGGCGTGTCTACGGTCGCTACAACGCCGCGGGTGCAGCCTTCGGGGCCGTGGGCGCCCTCGGTGCCGTCGCCGCGGGGGCCAGAACCCACACGCCCGCGGGTCACGCGTGGCTCTTCATCACCCTCGTGCCCGTGGGGCTCATCGGCGCCCTGTGCGCGTGGGGGCTCTCGTCGTCGGTCGAGGCACCGACCGTCGCTGGCCGTGACGTCGCGACGGCGAAGACCGTGCGGACCAAGCTCGGACCATCGCGCGCGGTCGTGCATCGTCTGGCGCTGCTCTTCTCGGTCGACGCCGCCGGTGGCGGACTCGTCACCACTGGCTTCCTCTCGTACTACATGGTCGAACGATACGGGGTGTCACTCTCCGAGCTCGGTTGGCTCTTCTTCCTCGTCTCGATCACGCAAGCGCTGTCGGTGTTGGTGGCCCCCGTCCTCGCTCGGCGCTTTGGCCTCGTCCCGACGATGGTGTGGACTCATCTACCGAGCAACCTCATCATGGCGTCGATGGCCTTCGCCCCGACCTTCACGGTGGCCGCGCTCCTGCTGCTGTTGCGCACGACGATGTCGCAGATGGACACGCCGACTCGACAGGCCCTGATCATGACGGTCACCACGCCGCCCGAGCGGACCCAGGCGGCGGCCGTGACCAACGCCGCACGCTACTCGGTACGACCGTTCGCTCCCCTGCTCGGAGGGGTGTTGCAGTCCGTCAGTCTCGGCGCGCCCTTGCTGGTGGCGGGTGCCGTGAAGGGTACCTACGACCTGGTGCTGTGGCGTTGGGCGCGCCGGGTTCCCGGGATGCGAATGTCCGGAGTCCTTCGTCGGCCCCTGTCGCCCGACGATCCCGTGGCGTAGCGGCGGCGTGCGTCGGGTCGGTGCTCACCGCCCAGGAGTCCTCCCGGCCACTCATGGCACTTCGTATGATGCACAAGGTATTCGAGGAAAGGACCAACAATGTCGGGTGAGCGAGGCCGCGTCCCAGGTCGACCTCGTGGCCTGCGTCGCTGGCCGCTCCTCATCGGTCTGCCCTTGGTCTCGGCCGTGGCCGTCGTCGCCGTCGCCGTCGTCACCCTGGCCGGCGTTACCTCCGCATCGGCGTCGACGGCGGGGAAAGTCCCCACCGCACCGCGCGACGTCTTGTCACGCACCGGGGAGAATTCGGCCACGTTGAGCTTCAGGCCCCCGACGTCCGATGGAGGCGCCAAGATCACTCGTTACTCCATCGAGGTCTTCCCGACCCACGCGCCGGGTTCGGTCCCTCGTGAATGCGCGACGACGCACTGCGTCCTTCGTGGTCTGGCTAACGGCACCACGTACTACTTCCGGGTCGCCGCCCGCAACGGTTCCGGGCTGGGCCGGTACTCCGCGATCTCCAACCGAGTGACCCCGAAGGCTCCGCACCCGACGAGCGTCAAGGTCACCTTCGACTCGAACGGCGGCACGGGGAACATGTCCATCGAGAGCGTGCCGTACGCGGCGCCGTCCCCGTTGACGCTCAACTCCTTCACCGACCTCGGCCACTCCTTCGCCGGGTGGAACACGTCGCCCGCGGGCGGCGGCACCGGATACGCCGATGGGCAGGCGGTCACGCTCACGGCCAAGGTCACTCTCTACGCCCAGTGGACCGCGCAGACCGTCTCGATCACGTTCGACGCCAACGGCGGCACGGGCAACATGCCCGTCGAGAGTGAACCCTATGGTACGAGCGCACCTCTCGCCACGAATACGTTCACCAACCTCGGCTACTCCTTCGTCGGCTGGAACACGTCGCCCGCGGGCGTGGGCACCAGTTTCGGCAACGACCAAATCGTGCGATTCGACACGAGCCTGACGCTCTACGCACAATGGTCCTCGGGTTACCAGGGCTCCACTTCAACGAATTGGTCCGGCTACGTCTTACCCTCCAGTTCGGTGGTGGCTAGCGTGTCGGGCGCGTGGACGGTACCGACACTCAATTGCGTGGCCACGCCGAACGCCAGTTCCGCCACTTGGGTCGGAACCGGTGGTGCCACCTCGGCCACCGGTGCGAGTTCCGGCGACCTCTTGCAGACCGGTGTCGAGGACGATTGCGTCAACGGAACTCAGGTCGATCAGGGTTGGTGGGAGCTGGTCCCCAGCGTGCCCAACGTCGAGCAACCGTTCTCCTCGTTCCCCGTGAGCCCCGGTGACACGATTTCCGCCCAGGTCTTTCAAGAGTCATCTGGACAGTGGGCGACCGTCCTGCAAGACGCCACGACCGGACTGCAGGGCGTCATGATCACCGGCGACGCATGGTTCGTGTCCGAGATTGCGACCAACGTCGTCGTTGGCGCGGATCAGGGCTCGGCCGTCGCACTGACGTACGCGGGTGGCTACTCGGCGGAATGGATCGAGGAGGTGCCGACCAATGGGACGGACGCCACGCTCATGCCGTTCGCCAACTACGGCGTCGTCACCTTCGTCAACGTTCAAACCTCCCTCGCCGGTTGGACTCTGCCGTTGAACGACCAATGGGAGATCGTGCAGAACGGCATCGTCCTTTCCGCGCCGTCGGCGCTGACCGGCGGAGCCTTCACGGTCACGTACGAGGGCGTGTAGGGCACTCGGCGTCACGCACCCTCTCGACGAAGTCGACATCTGCGCACTCACCGTCTTGCACCCCGCCCTGACGAGGCGTCAGCCAGTCACGACGCGACAACGACCACGCGCCCGGGCGGACCCTGGGTCGCGAGCCTCAATCTCGTGGCCACGATCGTCAGGAGTGCGGCCAGCCCGACGGCGCAGGTGAACCGCGGGGCATCTGTCGGCGGACCAGGGTCGAGCCCGATGGTGCGTGGTGTCGGGCCACCGGGTCGGTAGGACCATGGGGCCTCGCGGTAGGAGGCGACTCTCGGCGAGGGGAGAGGCGTCGCGACCTTCGCGGTTCCCCGTCCAGGGTCGAGGGTGGGAACTGACGCGACGCGTGGATTCTCGACTCACGGGAGCGTCAACTGGGCCATTGTCCTCTGGTTGACGTTCCGGGGAAACGGGACAATTCCCATAGACGTGAGTTTGATTCTCCGCGGTGATGTTCTGAGGAGGCACGAGATGCGAATTGGCAGAATTCTGGGCCTCCCGGCATAGATGTGGGTCGATTCAGGCATTCGAGACCAGGACTCGCTCGTGCGGAAGAACGTGTGTGATCGGTCCGAGCGTCACCATGATGA
>Ga0307377_10001404_pt1 | contig 30595 bp, 26 predicted proteins | sample TR3MG_FD_202535 | JGI IMG/M metagenome (GOLD analysis project Ga0307377, IMG submission 202535) | Soil microbial communities from Risofladan, Vaasa, Finland - TR-3 | ecosystem: Environmental > Terrestrial > Soil > Coastal area > Acid sulfate soil | place: Finland: Risofladan, Vaasa | collected... | reverse complement strand
TAGGAACTCCTTGTCAAATTTATACTATTAGGTGTATGCAAGACTTAGGAATTGTTCCATCTGAAAATATTGAACTATGCCTGGGCTTATTTTGTTATGAAAGTTTTTCTTTTAACGAGAATAAAATAAAACAATTTGAAAAGGATTTTAAAATAAAATTTAATGATATAGAGAAGATAAATATTAAAGAAAAGCTTATAATAAAGTTAAAAGAAACAACTTCAAGCGAAAAAATTGTAGCAATACCATTTGATCGATTAACAGAATATATGCGTCCCTCTTGTAATTCTTGTAGAGATTTTACAAATATTTATGCAGATATTTCTTTTGGAGGTCTGGGGTCACATGAGAAATATACTACAATAATAACCCGAAGCGATAAAGGAAAAAAAATTTTGAGAAAAGTTATTGACGCGGGGGCAATTAAGTGTTCAAAATTAGACTCATATCATATAGAAAAAATGAAAACCCTAATTACTAAATATTCTAATAAAAAACTTGAACGATTTAATGATTTTACCCGTCAGGAATTATAATTTCCTGATATTATTAAATCTTCCGTATTCTAATATCTTTAATTTTCTAGATACACATCAGGATTATTATTTCAGGAAATGTGGGCTTTCATTCAGTGGCAATCTCTTTCCTATTTTCTTTCAATCATTCTAAAAACTCTAAATTAAATTTTAACTTTTTCAAAATATTATTTATGTAAAAAAAAATTAATTGATTTAATAAAAGATCAATTTGATATCGAAGAATTTAGTAAAATATTTTTTAATTTTAAAAAGAATTCTAGAATTTTAGAAGCTAAAAAAATTCCAGTAGATATAGTTAAGGTTGATTGGGGCCCACCACTCAATTGTTATGCAAGGTTAAGAATAAATAAACAGGAAGAGGAAGAAAATCTTGATTTAATTATAGAAAATAATCAGATTAAACATATTAATTGCCATTGGGTCTACCATCGTTTAAATTTATGTAGCCATTTAATTGCATTATTTTTATGTTTGTCTAACAGAAATCTTCCAAAAACTCTTGAATTTCTTAAAGAATACTCGAAAGTATAAAAAAAATATAAAAGAAAAAGGTATTTTTAATTTATATTAATCATATGGAGATTTTTTATAATTAATATAAATAAGCAAAAGGAAAACAGCAGCAGGCGGAAGAAATATTAATGTGAAAATTCCGGCTTCATGCAAACGATAGTATAGTTCTATCATGAGGATGCCAATGTTTATTATGAAAGCTCCTGTTAAAGCTGTGATATAACTAGGTTGTTTTAAGATTTTCCATGTGGTAAAAGCATAAAGTAATAATCCACCCGCAATCAAAATGTATGCCCATATTGGAACATTCGCTTCTTGAAAAAAATTGGGAACTCTAAAAGCAGCTTCAACCATTAAAAAGAAAAAAGAACCCGTTGTTAGCATCAACGATATGTTATACGCATTTTGATTAGGTAGAATTTCCTTGCTATAGTAATAGGCTATAAGTAGTAAAACAGAAAAAGTAATAGTAGGAAATATAACAAATCCACTTATCCAGAAGATATCTAATATAATTGCAAAATATGCTATTATAAAAATTTCACCAATTAGTATTACAACTATTCCTATTACTTCCAAACGATAGCCTTCTATAAGAAATAATCCTGTTAAATAAATACTGAGTCCTGCTACCACTATATAAATACCATATATCCAAGCATTTTCTACTGTTAAAGGGATAACTACAATTATATTTATTAAAACGGCGATAAGTACTACGATATTGACGATTCCTGAAATGATTAATACTTTTTTTTTATCCATTATATTTCACACTCTAAGGTTAATAAAGCTAAATATTATTATATCTTTAAAGACTTAAATTATTTTTCTAATGTAAATTTATAATTCTTTCTAATTTACTAAAAATTTCGATTAATTTAAAATCTGTTCTAGAATTAAATTCTATTTAGAAATAATCAAGAAAAATAATTATAGAAATTAAAGTAAATAAATGATAATGAAATTTTAATTATTATGGTTCAACAAAATGATATTTATTGGCATATGCCTATAAATGAATTATTGGAACGATTTCAATCATCGTTAAATGGTATATCCAACGATGAAGCAAAAAAAAGATTATCGCTATATGGAATTAACAGATTAAAACCTAAAAATAAAACCAATTCTGTAAAGATTTTTCTTTCTCAATTTAACAATCCAATTATATTAATTCTTATTTTCACAGCAATTTTAGCATATTTTTTACAAGATCCATCGAATACCTTTATAATTTTGGCAATAATTATATTGAGTAGTTTTTTAGGTTTCTGGGAAGAAAGAAGATCTTCAAATGCGATTGAGAAATTGCTTTCTTTAGTTCATATCAAGGTTAGCGTTATTCGAGATGGGAAGTTGTTTGATCTTCTTATAGATGATATAGTGCCTGGAGATGTAATCTATTTTTCTGCAGGAAATACAATTCCTGCTGATTGTATTATTTTAGAATCAAAGGATTTGTTTGTAAATGAAGCAACATTGACAGGTGAGACTTTTCCAGTTGAAAAGAGGGCTGGAATAATAGATCTCGAAACTCCACTAAATAAAAGAATAAATGTATTATTTATGGGAACTAATGTTATAAGTGGAGCAGCAAAAACATTAGTGTTTAATACTGGTAGAAATACAGAATTTGGAAAAATTTCAGAAAGATTAAAATTAAAATCACCAGAAACAGAATTCACCCATGGTATTAAAAAGTTCGGATATTTTCTCATGATAATTACTCTTTCATTAGTAATTTCAATATTAATAGTAAATGTTTATTTCTCTAGACCTATTCTTTCTTCTTTTTTATTTGCATTAGCTCTTGCTGTAGGTTTAACACCTCAGTTACTACCCGTTATTATTAGCATAAACTTATCTCGAGGAGCTAAGAAGATGGCAGAGTACAAAGTAATAGTTAAACAACTCAATTCAATAGAAAATATTGGTAGTATGAATATATTATGTTCTGATAAAACAGGTACGATAACTGAGGGTTTAATACAATTTAATTCTGCATTAGATATTAACGGTGAAAAAAGTGAAAAAGCGTTTTTATATGGTTATATCAATGCTTTCTACCAATCTGGATATGTCAATCCTATAGATGAAGCTATTAAAAACTATAAAAGAATTGATATTAGCACATTCAAGAAATTAGATGAGATTCCCTATGATTTTATTCGTAAAAGACTTAGTATGTTAGTGTTAAATAATTCTGAGAGTATATTAATTACTAAAGGAGCCATGTCTAATATTCTTAGCGTTTGTTCATATGCTGAAATCTCTCAAAATAAGATTTTTGATATTTCTGAAGTCAAAGAGCAAATTCAGCATAAATTTGAAGATTTAAGTAATAGGGGATTTAGGATTTTAGGAATTGCTTATAAAAAAGTTGATCTTATTCAAGAAATCAAAAAAGAAGATGAATTTAATTTGATTTTTCTTGGTCATTTGGTTCTCTTTGATCCCATTAAATCGGATATAGTTGATACAATTAATGATTTACATCATTTAGGAGTTTCATTAAAAATCATTACTGGAGATAATAAATTGATTTCGAACAGTGTTGCTCAACAGATTGGGTTTTTAAATCCGAAAATTATAACGGGTCAAGAACTTCGCCAAATAAGTGATGAAGCTTTAATTAAACTGACTGAAATAACTGAAATTTTTGCTGAAGTTGAACCAAACCAAAAAGAACGTATTATCCTTGCTCTAAAAAAAGCAAATAATGTGGTAGGATATATGGGAGATGGGATAAATGATGCTTCTGCGCTTCATGCTGCTGATGTCGGAATTTCTGTAAATAATGCTGCAGATGTTGCAAAAGAAGCAGCAGCGATTGTATTGCTTGATAAAGACCTTAAAGTTCTTATTGATGGTATTAAAGAAGGAAGGAAAACTTTTGCCAATACTATGAAATATATAAATATTACTACAAGTGCAAATTTTGGGAATATGTTCAGTATGGCGGGATTTTCTCTTTTGTTGCCTTATCTGCCAATGTTACCACGGCAGATTTTATTAACTAATTTAATCACAGATTTTCCTGCGATAACGATCGCTTCTGATAATGTCGATCAAGAGCAAATTACAAGCCCTAAACGGTGGAATATTAAATTTATACGTAATTTTATGTTATATTTTGGTATTTTAAGTACTTTATTTGACTTTCTTACTTTTTTCATATTTATATTTGTTCTTCATGCAACCCAAGATCAATTTAGGACTGGATGGTTTATTTTATCTGTAGTTACTGAATTGCTCATATTATTGGTTATTAGAACTCAAAAGCCAATATATAAAAGTAAACCAAGTAAAATTATGCTGACAGTCTCGTCGATAATAGCGATTTTTGTTATAATATTAATATATACTCCATTTGGAACAATTATGGGATTCACAGCTCTTTCTTTTCAATTCACTTTAATCCTGTTTGGCATTGTTTTTATTTATCTAATAGCAAACGAAATTGGTAAAAAATTATTCTATAAATTAATGAAAATTTAGGAAGGATAACCCAAATAATATGATATCCGTTTTTAAGTGTTATTAAATCCACAGGAGAACTTTTTATCAGTAATGTCGCATATAAAGGCAATCAATTTTTACCTAAAATAGAATAATTCCCCATTGTCCTCAATTCTCTTTCTAACCTGATGACAATACATGAAAAACAAGAATTGTAGAGATTTATACTTCACATAGACGATACCCGCGTGAATTAAATCTTTTAACAGAGTTGTACAATGGAATTAAAAATAATGAAAATATTTGGGATAAAAAAGAAACCTTTGATTTTTTTGATTCGTGGCAGATTGATGATTCTAATGGTAAATTCAGATACTATATTACAATGTAAAGACAAAAGCTTAATTTTTATCTTTTAGTAAAGAATAGAGAAAAAAAAAAATTATTCCCTTTTGCTAAACTTTTCTGTTCCTGTCAAACCATAAAGAAACCGTGTAAAGCCGTTAATAAAAAGAGACGTTGCTATTAGGTAAATTGCAATAATAGTTTCCAAATCTGCTGCGATTACGATAATTAAATTTAGGACAATTGTAATACTCCCCACAATTACAAGAAGAATTCTGAACCATTTAATAAATTTCTCGTTTACCACTCCTGTTCCTACTCTAGCTATTCCTATAATAAGTAAACCTAACGTAAGAAAGAAAATTAATAGTTCTGTTGAAAAGGTCGGATCTCCTAAGGTTGTAATAAACACTACAAATGAAATTAATATTATAATAAACCCTGAAACAAATTTTGTGGCTTTTCCTATATTACTTAGGTCCTCATCATTTATTGAAATGTAAACCCGTGAGATACCAGATATTAGTAGGATGACTGTGAATACGTAGATTAAAAATATCAGAGCTGCACTAGTGTAGAAAAATACCATTGCTGAAAGTATCATGATAATTACTCCGTTCAGAATATTTGAAGAAGTAATCTCTTTTTTTGTGGATTTTTCACTCATCTAATATCACTTTTTTTGTGTAAAAGTCTGGTTATAATTTTTTTTATTACTCATATGCTTATAAATCTTTAGCTTTCTTTTTAAAATAGCCTTATTCAATAAAGTATTTTAGCTTTCTTTTCTTTCAATGAAATTATTACTAATTCACAAAATTATAAGAAATCTTGCTAATCAGTGCAATTCTCATTTTAGGATGTTTTTTATTAGTTCTCATTTTTATTTTGACAAACAAATTAAATAGGGCAATTTCCTCATTGCTAGGGGCAGTGATAACATACTTTGTGTTAATTTTCATTGAAGGTTATGATTTTTCTATAATTGTTGAGTTATTATTTGGTACTCCAAGCGAAGGATTTGTAAATCTACATTCTATAATATTGATTATTGGGATGATGATGATAGTTCAAATCGCTCACGAGGCAGGCGCATTCCAATTTATAGCCGGAAAATTAATTAAATTGTCAGGAGGAAAGCCAGTACTTCTAATGGTCATTTTTTGTATAGTTACAGTTTTTATTTCAGCAATCTTAAATAATATTCTAACTGTTATTGTTATGATTCCGCTTACAATTACAGTATCGCGGATATTGAATATAGATCCCTCACCCTACATATTAACCCAGGCAATTTTAGTCAATATTGGTGGTACTCTTTTTTCAATTTCCTCAATTCCTAATATCTTAATAGCTACTTATGCAAATATACAATTTTTTGAATTCTTTCTAAATATTGGTATTCTCTCTTTAATTGTGTTTCTATTTACATTATGTTTTTTCATTCTACTTTATAAAAGTGAATTAAAAGTTCCATCAGAGGGAGCAAAAGTATTAAAAGAATTTAATATATGGAATGTAGTGCAGAATAAACGAATGTTATACCAATCTTTAATTTCTTTAGTAATTTTAATGGTCTTATTTATTGTAATTCCGTCTTTCTTAATACCTCCTGATATAATAGCATTAAGCATAGCATTAGTGTTAATTATAATAACAAGATTAGATCCTAAAGACATAATTTCAAAGATCGATTTTGAACTTATCTTTTACTTATTAGGGATATTTATAATTGCTGGAGGTTTAGAAATTACAGGAGTAACTGATGCAATAGGTGTGACATTATTGAACATGGGCGGAACAAATTTCTATGTGCAACTATTAATTCTGTTATGGTTTTCTGCTTATTTAAGTAGTTGCATTGATAACATTCCAATAACAAAAGTTCTAATTCCTGTAGCAGATACGATGGCAGGAAGTGTTTCATTAATTAATAGGAACAAGATTTTTTATAGTCTTACTTTTGGAGCGAATTGGGGTGATAATTTGACCCCATTAGGCGATAATATACTGGTTTTTAATATTGCTGAGCAAAACAAGCGCTCTATTAGTTTCAAATCTTTTTTTAAATTAGGTTTTGTCACAACTAACTACCAATTAATTTTGATTTCGCTTTATTACACGTTAGTATTTAATACTCTAATTGGACTCATTATTATAGGTACAATTATTTTTATTATTGTTATTGTTATTATATTACGCAAATTTGGTCCCAATAAGGTTAAATCTCAAATAAATAAATTTACAACAAGAATCAGAAATATGATAGTAAGGTGAAGTAATTATAGTTTTTAAAAATCTAAATAGAATAAAGGCAGCTCTTCCAGAAGTAATTCATATTGTAATGTTTTATAATAATGGTACTATATTTCAAACCACATTTGAACAAAACATAAATGTCCCAAAATTAGGCGAAAATTTAGCAGAACTTTTATATCATGTTAGACTTGTTTATGAAATCAGTCAATTCAAAATAGATAATTACAAGAAATTAATTTTTGAAACTGACGATATTTCCGTTATTATTCTAAAACTCGGGGAAGATAGTAATATTGCTTTATTCTTCAAGAAAGAAGAGGATAAAGATTTAAAGCTAAGTTCAATAAAAAGATACATTACTAGAATAGAATCGTTAATCGATATGAATGAAGAAGAAATTATTCTCCAAGAAATATTAACGAAAGAAGAAGAATTAAAAAATGCACTAAATCTCCTCCAATTTAAGCGGGAAAATATTCAGAACTTGCATGAAAAATTGAAAATTTTAAATGAAATTGAATACCCAGAAGAATCAAAACAGATTGAAAAGGAAATAAATTCTCTAAATGAAGATTGTGCTAAATTAGATAAAGAAATAAGTGATATCCAAGAGGAAATTTTACGTTTAAAACAAGATATTGAGAAGTAAATCTCAATATTTTCCTAGATATGTCAAAGGCACTAATTAGATTAAAAAGTTATATAGAATTCGAGCAATCAAAAACTACTCAGAGAACTTACAAATCTATGATTACTAAATTCTTGGATTCTTACACCAAACAGCTATTTGATATTGCTCCTAAAGATTTAATTTACTAATAAAATTTCAATCAAATTAAAAACTGTCCTAAAATTAAAGAAATAATCTTAAACCAATAAAACTTAAATGCTATTCCGACTAGCTAAAATTTGGTGTTAATCAATTTTTTTAGAAATAGTTTTAAATGTGTAAAAATAGATGGAAAATTTAGTTCAAATTGAAAAAGATGCTCAACAGAATCTTAAAATAGCTCAATATGAAAAAGAACTAGCCCAAAAACTAAAGATTAATGCATTAACTGAAATTAAAAAAGCAAAAGCTAGAGAAACTTTATTAAAAATTGAATTTGATCTCGCTGAAATAAAAAAAATAGGTTGATATAATTGATTTTTCAAAATATCTTCGAAGTCTTGTTAGATTGGTTAGCTATTTATTTTTTTCCTATTCTTATAGCATTATTAGCAATTTTTATAGGATATATTATTTATTTACTGATTAAAAGGCAACTCATTAAACTTGCTAAAAATGAGAAATTAGAGCTAAATACCGCAAATAATATCGCAAAAGTAATTAAATATCTCATTATTTTAATCATTTTAACTGCTATTCTTACACAATTTGCAGAAAGTTTAGGGCTTATTACAGCATTATTCACTCTTGTTGGTGGGACTATAGTTGGTTTTGCAGCTATGAATACTTTAGGAAATATGATTGCTGGTATTATTATAATGGTTAGTAGACCATTTTCTGTAGGTGATAGAATATTATATGACGGTAAAATCGCTGACATTGTCGAAATAAAATTAATCTATACAATTATGGTTGATCTTGATAATATTAAGATTTCTGTCCCAAACCAAATGTTACTATCACAAGAGATTAATGATTTTGGGAAAAAAGAGATTATTAGAAGACATGTTAGCATAACACCTGGATTTGAAGAAGATAGGAAAAAAATTGAAGAGGTTTTATTAAATGTTCCTGGTAAATTAGATCAAGTATTAAAAGAACCTAAACCTTATGTTTGGATAAATAGCTTCCAGAATTATGCAGTTGAATACAGATTATATGTTTTCATAAAAGACATTAAAAATTTACCATTAATTGAGTCTGAATTACATAAAGCTGTATTGGATGCTTGTAAGGAAAATAAAATAGATATTAGGACTCCTCTTTTGCATAAAGAAGTTAATTAGTAAAAAAAATTTCTGCAGCATTTTTATATCCATCTTTTTCTTTTGAAGTAATACAGCATTAAAATGGCTATTATAACCATTACTACTATTAAGATTGGGTATCCGTAGGGTTGGGAAAGTTCGGGCATATAAGTGAAGTTCATACCATAAAATCCCGCTAAAAATGATAAAGGGATGAAGGTTGTCGAAATTATGGTGAGCACTTTCATAATATCATTCATCCTGTTGCTTACACTAGATAAATACATATCTAACATTCCAAAAATTATATCACGGTAATTTTCAATAAGATCAGTAATTCTAAAAATATGATCATAAATATCCCTTAAATAAACCTGCAAGTCATCACTGATTAATTTTGACTGCTCTCTTTGTAATTTATTTAATAACTCTCTCATCGGCCAAAGAGATTTTCTTAAATCAATTGTGGATCTTTTTAAATGATAAATTTGTTGTAAGGTTTCTGGATTAGGATTTTTTATTAAATTATCTTCAATATCTTCTATATTTTCCCCCAACTTTTCTATTACAATGAAATAGTTATCAATTATCACATCTATTAATGCATATAAAAGATAATCAGCCTTCATTACTCTTACTTTTCCTTTAGGAACTTTTATTCTTTCATATATCGGATTAAAAATTTCTGATTCTTGCTCTTGGAATGATATTACATAATTATCCCCTAATATCAGGCTTATTTGTTCATGATCGAATTCATCTAGGTTCTGATTCCAAAATATATTTCTAAGTACGATAAAGATATAATCACTATAATCTTCCATTTTGGGTCTTTGATTTGGACTTAGAATATCTTCTAAAACGAGGGGATGTAAATTAAATTGATTCCCTATCTTTTCAATTACATTAACATCAGCCAAGCCAGAAATATCAATCCACTTTATAAAAGAGTCTCTGGTTTTTCCAAGTTCAATCTGAAAATCTTTTATTTCCTCTATATTATAGGTATCTTCATTGAATTGTGTCACTTTTATTTTAGTCTTTTCTTTTGGTTTGTCTCCTATATATTTTAAAGTGCCTGGTGGAAGTCCAACCTTTTCTTTTCTTTTTGTTGATGGGAATACTTTTTTAAATGGTTTTGTTATTCTTCTCAAATTTTATTACCTTACTTTCTGATTTAATACTAAGACAATTAATATTACCAATAAAGATTCCATTAATTCCTAATGTATCAAATAATTAAAATCATTATAATTAAAATTGTTATTATCTTTAATTAAATTAAAAAGATAGAGAATGAGATATAGATCACATTAAGTATGATTCTCAAATTAATAAAAAACTTAGAATTAGATGTGTTCGTATGAAAAGAATTTATAGAATTATAATATGGATTTCAATTATAGGAATTTTTTTGTTAGTTTATTATTATTTTGGTTTTGAGCTATTATTATTGAATATATTACTTTTAAATATGGTCGCTTATGTCTTAAGATCAATATTACTTGATGTCTTTCAAACTTTGATTAAAAACTTATTAGTTCGATATATGTTAATGATAATTATAAATATCATATGGCTAATATTTCCATTTTGGTTGATTTTTATTATTTCACCGATTTATTTTGTAGCAATTATTTCTTTTCTGGTTGTAGCAATATCTTTAACTTTTCAAAATATAATTAATAATATTGCTTCAGGAGTAATGCTTTTATCATCAGAGGGTTTTGAGGCTGGTGATCTAGTTGAAACCAGTGGAACTGAAGGAATTGTGAAAGAAATTACCTTAAACAGCTTGAAACTAGTAGATTATGATGGATCTATCACCTATATTCCTAACAGAATTGCCTTTAATTCATCAGTAGTTCGTTATACTCATAAGCCAATAAGAAAAGAAAAGAAAATAGAAATTTCTAATGTAGTAAAAAGTCTCGGAAAAATTATCACTGGTGAAAAAAAGGTAACTCGTTATATTAAAGTAGTTGAACTTTTAGGGTCAACAGATCCAGAGCTACTTGAAGAATTATTAAAACCAATATTTGACAAGTATGAACCGATTTTTGGAGTAAGACCATATTACTATGCAAATAATACAGTTAGTGCAATCGTAAATCGGTTAGGTATTACCATTCACATTATTACAGAGGACCCCAAATTGATCCTAACATATATAAATCCCTTATTAAAAGAAATTCTATTTAAAATTTATGATAAAGAAATAAATTATGGATGGAAACCTAATGAAAAAAATGATCAAGAAATAGTATGGAGGTAACTTAAAAATGCCGCCACTTTTTAAAACAAATGAAGAAGCGTTAATATATCTTTTAGTTTTCGGGGTAGGCTTTTATCTTTTAAATAAGTTGCTCTCAATAACAATTGGCAAAAGTGAAAAAATACCTCTTAAGCAAAAAATTATTATTAATTTTTCTTTAAAAATTGCTGCTGTTCTTATAGTAGTATTTCTTGTTATTGAAGGATTTCCCCTCATTTCTCTAATTGACCCAACTTATACAGCCGTACTTACTGGAGCAATTAGTACCGCGATTGCATTCGCTTCTAGCGGTATTTTTTCAAATTTTTTTTCGGGAATTGTCATAATGTTAATAAGACCTTTTGAAGTTGACGATTTGGTCAAAATTGAAGGAGATAAAGGTATTATACGAGCAATAAATCTAACAAAGGTGAAATTAGAAACATTTGATAATATAATAATTGAAAAATCAAATGGGCAAGTTCTTTCTTCAAAAATAGTAAATTATACAATCAAACTAGGTAAAAAGAAGTCTTTTAAAGATTTTAAAAGTAAGATCTTTGCCCCTCAAGATATTGGTTTTAAAGGTATTTATGAAGATATTTCGAATTCTAAAAAAGAATTTGAAAATAATCTAAAAAAAGCATACGATTCCTTTTCGACTAAGAACTATCCAAAACTATATAATTTTACTTTTAGAATGGCTTTTCCCTACAAGGGATTTCGAGTTATTATCAATGAAGTAACAAAACTTTGTGATTTATACAATCAGAAGAACATTTTTAGAATTAAACCACAATTCGATATAGTAGATTATAATATAAGCATAATAGTTAAATTTCGATTATTAACATTTAGTCCACAAAAAATATTTGATTTTCAGCCTATATTTGCTAAAGATGTTTATAATCTAATTTATAAATATACAATTTCGTAAATTTTGGATATTAATCTATTTTCTTCGAATTTTACTTCGAAATTTTTGTTTTTTTTGCTCCAATGGTTTTATATAACCGAGTAATTCATCAAAAACTATATTTTGGTGCAATTGTGGGCGAAAAATAAACTTATAATATTTTTTTTTCCAATAGAAGCGCAGGCTAGTGAGATATACTACAATTTCTGAAATTTGTTGAGGATTTATTTCTGTATAGGAAGTTATTATATTTTCCTCAGTATTAGATTCGATATTCCTTTTTAAAAGACTACCCTCTGTTTTTAATATATAAATTGTACCGTTCAAATAAGCATTGTGATCCTCATTATAAGTCAATCCAAGGTATTGCGCATATAACTTAAAATATTGAGTAACTTTAGCACCTAGATAATTTTTTTGAATTACATCTCGATTTTTATTTTTTATTAATTTCTGTAATTCTTGGTCTTCCATCTGACTTTTATTCTCTTGGAGAAATTCATAATATTTAACCTGTAGGTTAGTAAAGATTAATGTCTCTATGTCCTGATAAAAATCTTGAACCTCAACTGCTAAAATCCTGTCATCTTTGATGTGGTCCCATATTATAAAAAAAAGCACTGCAATTGAGACTGCTAAACTTAAATATACAAGTATATCCTCTGGATTCATAAGATTAAGATAACATTTTCTATATTTTTAATGGATTTGTAGTATAATTTAGTTATTTATAGATATTCATTGCTTTTAAATTCATCATTCATATTTTTATAGGGAATGAAAGCGTTGTATTACAATTATTAATTATGATAGAACTTGGATACAAATTTTATATATGGGGAATTCTTTTTAATAGATCAATGCAAAAATTCCTTACTATGAATTACAGTGGTGAAGTTATAGACGGAATAATGTCAAATCAACCAGATAGATTAGTAAATTTCCGTAATGAAATTCAATACTAAAATTTTCTTTTATTTTCTTCTTTTTTTTGCATATATTGAATTTAAAGAATAAAGGCTTAATTTTTAAATATTCATTATTAAAGTTTTTTAGGTTTACTAATTTCTTTAATTTAGGATATTATATTTCAATTCAATAATATAGAGTGTGATTACTACTTGTTTGATAAAGATTATTTAGAAAAAATAAGAATAGAAAAGGAAAAGTGGGAAGAAAACTTAAAAGAATTAAAAGAGCGCGATGTCAAATTCGTAACTGATTCTGAAATTCCTATAAAAAGACTATACACTCCATTAGATGTTAAGGGAGATTACTTAGATACCATAAATTTTCCTGGACAAGAACCATTTACAAGAGGAGTTTATCCTAATATGTATCGTGGTCGATTGTGGACTATGAGATTATTCTCTGGACATGGAACTCCAGAAGCTACTAACCTACGATGGAAATATTTGTATGAAAATGGCGAAACAGGTTTCAGTGCTGCTGTGGATGCCCTCACATTTAATGGTATCGATCCAACGAATCCTGATGGCGCGCCAGAGGTCGGTACATCTGGTGTACCTCTGTATTGCATCGATAGTCTTTTTGCTCTGACTGAAGATATACCTATTGATAAAATTAGCGTAGCATTAGTCGTTGAGCCCTTTACGAGCGCTCCCGTCTGTGCAATGTATTTCAATATGGCTAAAATGCGTGGGTATGATCTAAAAAATTTGATGGGAACAACTCAAAACGATATTTTAACGATGACGGTCGGTTACATCCCGTACAAGAACAGTCCACCAAATCATTTATTAAGGGTTGCATGTGATTTTATTGAATGGACAGTAGCTCAGAAAAATGTTCCGCTATGGCATCCTATCAATTTTACCGGATATAATTATAGAGAAGGTGGAATTGATGCAATTCAAGAACTTGGTTTTGTATTCGCAAGTGCTTGTTCTCATATTGATAATTTAATCGAGAGGGGTTGGAAAGCTGATGACTTTGTAGGTAGACTCGCTTTTCATTTAGCTGCTCATAAGGATTTCTTTGAGGAAATAGCAAAATACCGTGCAGCTCGAAGGATATGGTATAAGCTCATGAAGGATAAATACGAAGTGAAAAATCCCAAAAATCTTGGTTTTAAGTTTCACGTACAAACCGCGGGAAGCTCTTTAACTGCCCAATTGCCTATGATTAATATTGTAAGGACAGCCATACAAGGTTTAGAAGCTAATATTGGGGGATGCCAATCTCTTCATACTAACTCTTACGACGAAGCAATATGCTTACCATCAGAACAGGCGGCTCTTGTTGCGTTAAGAACTCAACAAGTGATTGCAGATGAGACTCGAATTACCAATACTATTGATCCCTTGGCGGGGAGTTATTTCGTTGAATGGCTGACTGATGAGGTAGAGGAACGAGTATGGAACTATATGGATAAAATTCAAAAAGTAGGGTCTATCGATAAAGCACTATCGACGGGATGGCTCTATAAGGAAATGCGAGATGCTTTCCATAAGAGAAGAACTCGTCTTGAGAAGGGGGAAGAAATCATGCTTGGTATTAATAAATACAAGGTCCCTTATGATACGGTTACCGATGTTTTCAGAACATCACAAAAAGCTATCGATATCGAAGTCAATAGGATTAACAAATTAAAAGCAAGGAGAGACAACGCAAAACTAGAGAAAATTTTAGACAAGCTAAGAGTTGTATGCGAGAAGGAGGAGAATGTCATGCCCGTAATAATGGAAGCTACAAAAGAAGGAGCGACTGTTGGCGAGATATGTGATGTTTACAGAGAAATATGGGGTATATGGGAACCACCGTTAGCTATTTAATTGAGGTGTTAAGATGAGTAGTAGAAAAATTAGAGTTTTAATGTCAAAACCGGGTATTGATGGGCATTGGCGAGGTGGTATTGTAGTATCCAGAGCTTTAAGAGATGCAGGAATGGAACTTATCTTCGGAGGATTTCAGAATGTAAATCAAATCGTTGAAGCAGCAATTCAAGAAGACATAGATGTTCTTGGCTTGTCGATACATAGTGGGGCCCATTTTGCGTATACGAAACAAGTGATCGATTTATTAAAGGAACGGGGCGTGTTTGACAACATTTTAATTTTAGTAGGAGGCGTAATTCCCGCACAAGACTTTCCAAAATTAAAAGAAATAGGCGTAGCTAATGTTTATGGTCCTGGGTCTATGACTCATGACATAGTTGAATTTATTAAATCGCATGTCAAAAAATAATAATTAATAAAACAACTATTTTGTTTTCACTTCTTTTTACATATTTCGAAGTTCAATTTTCCTAAAAGTATGAAAGAAAAATATAAAAAAATTATAAAGATTTAGTCTGTAAAACTTACTTTTTTTCTTTGCGTAGCTCATCGTTAAGTTGATCATTAATTCCTGCGATCTTCTTTACTATATTTTTTCTGGATTCAATATCGTATTGTGTTGTGATGGCAATTTGCTCCATTACGGGGGAACCTCCGCCATGATAACCTCCAACTTGAGAAATCCCTCCGGTTGCAGAACAAAGCATATCTCCAACAAATCGCCAGAATTGAGCAGCATTTTTGGGTGAAATCTTTGGATTTCTAGTAATGTATTTATAAAGATAATCCTTAAGTTCTGGATTAAGAAAATCATTTTCATGAGGGAAAGTAGCTGGAATACCTCCTGAGATATCACATATTATTTCCGCTTCGCGATATACATTTTCTCCAGTTAAACATCTTCCGACATTACAATATATAGAATTTGGAATGTAGCTACCAGGTCCATAGGGAACAAATCCAACACCTGGAAAGTATACTTCTGGTTTACCTAAATCAGAAGCTGTATACCCCGCAGCGTAGCCTAGTTCCGTAACCATAATTAATTCCGCTAACTTATGTCTCACATGGGGAGCTTTATGAATATTATTATACTCTGCAGCTAAAGCAGCTGTACCTATTATTAAATCCCCAATTGCTGGCTTACATCCTGAATAGCTGTGTCGATGAAATAATGCAAATAATAACGCAAGAGCGCCCGCATGTTGATATTCCCCACAGAGAAAAACTCTCTCCCATGGAATAAAAACATTATCAAAAATGATATAGGAATCCGTAGCTCCTGGCATGAATCCTCTCTTGAAATGTTCTCTTTCTCTAAGATTGTGAATAGTGACAACTTGTTTTACGCCTTCGTAGTCTCCGGGGATGGCAAATGCAACAGCATAATCCTTATCCTCTGGTCGTAACGCTCTTGTAGGGACAACTAATATTTCATCAGAAACGGAAGCTTCAGAGATGTGAACTTTACATCCGCTCACAATAATTCCATCGTTTCTTTTTTCTACTACATGAACATACATGTCTGGGTCTTCTTGATCAGCTGGTCGCTTTATTCGATCACCCTTAACGTCTGTTTGAGCGCACGCAGCAATTAAATCTTCTCTTTGAAATCGTTCCATCCATTTCTTAAAGTTTTCGTGATAGTTTGTTTCTCCCTTGTTTAATTTATCCGCTTCAAAACTAACATTATAGACCGCATTGGCTCCGTCACATCCCATACATCGTTGAATGCAACCGCCAACCTTTTGACAAAGTTTGCGGGTCATGTCTTGCTTTTTATGGAGATCTTCTGTATTTTGGTGGATGTGTGTAAAACGATTAATTGTTTCCCCCGTTAGATGCGACTTTACCTTCATTAAATCAGCGTATTCCTCAACCATATCAAAAGTGGTACCGATGGTGTCAATGCAATGCATTTGTCGTTCGTCTAAACGATCAATCTTTTTACCGTCGTAATAAATATTATTTTTCATTTTACCTAAATCGTTCATATAATCTTCTTTTGTTCTCATCTTTTCTTACCTCTTCTTAAATTTGATAAATTTGTTTACTTGATTAATCATTATTACCTTTATCTATAAATAATTAATCCCTATTTTATGAAAAATATTATGCCTTATAATTATCTTTATAGGTATTATAAATAATGTTAAAAAATAAGTAAATTTCATCTATTTTGTTTTCTCCTTGTTTATTAATGAACATAACCACTTAAACATAACAAATTCTTAATTTTATATGAAAACATTGACAGAAAAACTAATAAATAATTAAAGCAAATATCTGAACAGATAATGATTGAAGAAAAGATACAGGTATACGGATATCGTTGGATAATTTTAATCATCTTTATGCTAGTAAATATATTTTCACAGATTTTGTGGATATCTTATGCCACCGTCACAATAGAAGCGACAACATATTATAATGTCAGTGAATTTGAAATTCTTTTTTTATCGACGATTTTCATGATAGTATATATTCCTGTTACATTTATTACATCTTGGTTCATTAATAAATATGGTTTTAGGATAGGTGTGGGATTCGGAGCTCTACTTAATGGAGTTTTTGGTTTTTTAAGATTTTTTGCCGGACCGAATTATCTTTTAATTTTATTTTTTCATGTAATGATTGCTGTAGGCCAACCATTTTTTCTAAACAGTGTTACATTATTATCGGCAAATTGGTTTCCAGAGTCGGAACGTACTACTGCTACCGGTCTTTCAGTAATCTCTCAGCTATTAGGTATCGCTCTTGGTATGATTTTAACACCAATCTTTGTGATGATATTTAGCTTTGAAGCAATGTTGTTTATATATGGATTATGCTCCTTAATTATCGGAATATTATTTGTAATTATCGTTCGAGATAGACCTCCCACATCGCCCTCAATCAAGTTAACTAATGAAAATATCATATTGAAAGGAGGATTAAAACTGCTTTTATTTAATAAGCTGTATTGGATTTTGATAATTATCTTTTTAGTCGGTCTGGGAGCATTTAATATGGTAACAACATATATTGAGCTTATAGTTGTCCCCAGAGGTTTAACATCCATCGAAGCTGGAAATCTTGGGGGGATAATGCTTCTAGGTGGTATAGTAGGGGCCATAATAATGTCCATATTATCAGATAAAATGCGTAAACGAACATTTTTAATAAAAATCTCGCTTTTAATTACCGTTGCTGCTTTTTTTGTAATATCCTTTGCGAATAATGCAATTACATTATATATTTTCGGATTTCTATTAGGATTTGGATTACTATCTGTTGGTCCTGTGTTGTTAGAATATGCTGTTGATATTACAGTACCCGTTCCGGAAGCAAGTTCTAATGGAATGCTAATGATGGTAGGTGCGGTTGGTGGTATTATTTTTATATTAGGTTTTGAAGGATTTACTACTCCTTCAGGAGATTATCTCCCTACTTTGATAGTATTATCCATCCTTTCATTAGTATCATTTATTCTCTCTTTCTTTCTTAAAGATGTAAAAAGAGAATAAAATCAATAAACCCTCCTTAAATAATGATCACTTATTGTTAGATAGGTCATCTATTTTTTCATGAAAAATATTGTGATGTTTTTATTCGAGATTATGTCAAAAACTAAAAAACATATCTAATATTTTTCTATCTAAGGCATATATTTATACAACAACGAATCTGAGGAAGTCATTTTTTCATGGGGAATTATGATTTAGAAACTTTAATAACTAATTTTAAAAAAAAGGACAAAATTGCTTTAGCAAGATTAATTACACTTATCGAGAACGAACCTGAACGAGCACATGAGGTTTTTAAGCATTTTGAAAGTGTAAAACACGAATCTTACATAATTGGACTTACTGGATCTCCTGGAGTGGGAAAAAGTACGTTAACGGGTGCCATAGCTCAAAAAATGTTAGATGAAGGCAAAACTGTTGGTATAATATCAGTTGATCCAACCTCACCCTTTAGTGGAGGTGCATTTTTAGGTGATAGAGTCAGAATGACTAACATTTCTTTGCATCCTAATGTCTTTATGCGTAGTCTTGCGTCAAGAGGATATAAAGGAGGGATATCCAGAGCAGTATTCGACATTAGTATGTTGTATGAAGCTTTCGGTATAGATATAATTATTATTGAAACGGTAGGAGTTGGACAAGCTGAGTTTGACATATACAATTTAGCTTACACAGTTGTGGTTATCTTAGTTCCTGGTTATGGTGATGTCATTCAGATGCAAAAAGCCGGTATTATCGAGATAGGAGATATCTACGATGTAAACAAAAAAGATTTAGGAGGAGAAGATATAGCCGTACAAATTGAAATGATGCTCGATGATACTATATTTCAGAGTGGGTATAGACCACCAGTTGTATTAACTGATGCTATAAAAGGTGAAGGTATAGATGAGCTTCTCCAATATATTTGGGATCATAGGGAACATATTGAACTATCTGGTACTATAAAAGAAAAGCAAAAAAATCGGTTTATTTATAAGATAAAAGAACTGGTTTTCTCCAAAGTCGAAAAATTAGTCTCAGAAAAAGTTCTCAATAAAACTAAAATTAAGGAAATAGTAAACGATGCGTTGGATAATAACAGCTTTAGAATTTATGACCAAGTTCACAATCTTTTCGAAAAACTGAATTTCAAAATCGATGAAGATTAATACAACTTCCTCATTAGTCTCATTTTATTTAGAAATCATTTTAACTAATTCCAAGTTTTAACCACCTTATTCTCTCAAGAATAATATACTTGTTTTTAAAATTTAGAGAAGGTAAAACTTATAAGACTTTTTTCTAAATCGTGACTATGCCCCATAAAAATAAAAGAATATCTCTCGAGGGGAAAATGGATGATTGGGGTCCATTTGGCAAAAACGAAGGAAAATGGTTGATCTTTTCAATTGGAAATCCCGTAGAAGGTCATGGATATGCATTACCAAGAAATATTGACGATTTACACTCACAACGAGTAGCCCATCTTATTTCGTGCAAAACTGGAGGGCGATATATTGGACATATCCCATGGGCAACTGATAACTTTACATCAATTGCCACGGATTGGGCACCAAAATCAATTACAGTGAAAGAAATAGTAAAAAATATAATAGATTTCATAAAATTCCACATTGAAATTTATAAAAAAATGGATTTACCCGTTTCAAGAGTTTTTATTTATTCGGGACATGGCGGAAATAATCCAATTGTTGATTATGCTAAAGAAATACAAGAAGCACTACAATTAGAGAGATTAATTATATCTACAACAGAAAGTATCGCAGAAGATAATATCGACAGGATAATGATAGAATTAGACAAACTTTCTATAGAACTCGCAGCTAAGGGTGGAAATCCGAGACAGATAAAAAGAACTTTAATTAAAATATTATTAAGTGCTGCACATGCAGGGCATTTTGAACATTCACTTGGAGCTGCCTTAGGAGTTTTGGACAAAGAAAAACTTAAGATTATGAATGAAGAATTGGAAAGAGATTTTGAATCTGCTCTTAATAAATGGCCTCCAATTGGAGGTTTAGGCGGTTTTCTAATGGCTGGTGGAGAATATACAGAAGCTTTAGGGACAAAGGATAACGATAAATTTGGATTATGGAATTGTTTGAAGCGGCTACGCACACTTGATAATGGTAAAATTAAAGTCTTCAAAGAGTTAGGGGAATTGATTATAAATTTGTTAGTTGAATATTATTCTGAAATAATTTTGAGTAATTAATTTTATTGTGTATGAAAAGTTAAGACCATTTCTGCTTAATTTTTTACGAATTTCAATCACATACCAATAAATCTTTTGATAAAATATAACTTTAAATTAAATCTTAACGTAAATTCATTTATTCAATAAATTTAACAATAAATAACTTAATCTATTTTAAACTAAGGTTTTGTAAATGGAAAAAGAAATTGAAACGGTTGATATTAAACACTCTAAAAAGAGCATGGTTTCATATGGTTTTGGTTGTTATATTAGTGAATTCTTTGTAATGTGTTTCGGAACATATGTTTTCTTTTATTATGAGACCGAGATTGGTTTAAATGTCTGGCTTACTAGTATAGGATTCATCATATTCGCAATATGGAATGCGGTGAATGACCCATTAATCGGTTTTTTAACAGATCGACCTTTTAAGTTCACAAAAAAATGGGGAAGGCGTCTTCCTTGGGTTATAATCGGAGGAGTTGCATGGATTCTTAGTTATTTGCTTCTTTTTACACCTCCAAATGTAGATCCAAATGATGGAGCACTCATCTTATTTCTTTGGCTCGTAATTATGACATGTTTATACGATACTTTTGCTTCATTATATGGTGTGAATTTTTATTCTATCTTCCCAGATAAGTTTCGTGGAAATAGTGAGCGTAGATTATCCTCTATTTTGAATACTCTAGTAGCAGCTTTAGGAACAGTCTCCGGATTTATCATTCCAAGCCTTTTTATAGTATTTGGGGATAAGAACTCATATACATTTCAAGCAGGGGTTGTAGTAATTGTATGTTTAGCCGCTTTAGCACTCGCAATTCCAGGAAGCAAAGAGGATCAAGTGCGGATTGATTGCTATCTTGAGAAATGTGAAGAAGATATGGAACGAAAAAATTTTTTCAGAGAATATAAATCTTGCTTAAAGCATAAGAATTTTATGGCATATGTTATTTCCTTCATGTTTTATCAATCTCTAGTATCAACAATGATTGGGTCCATTCCATATATAGCCCACTATGTATTACGCGTAACCACAGATGATGTTATCATTATAATGGCAGCTCTTCTCTTAGGAATGTTTATTTCAATGCCTATCTGGGGAAAAATAGCAGATAAAACAAATAATGACCGGAAAACAATAATCATTGCGGCTACATTTTTAACAATTGTTACACTACCGCTTTTCTTTATTACTAATTACTATATAATGATCGCCGCAATATTTATATGGGGTATGGGTGAAGGAGGATATTGGGTTATGTTGTCTCCGGTTAGATCGACTGTAATAGATGAATCAGTTATCATGACGGGTAAAAGAATGGAGGGAATTTATCAAGGGTTTCAAACTTTCGTTAGCAGAGGGGCATTAGTTTTTCAAGCTCTTAGTTTTTCGATAGTGCATACTCTTACGAATTTCGTTCCTGATGACGGAAATCCTCTAACTCCACTTCCACCCCAAAGTGCTGAAGCTATATTCGGAATTCAAATACATTTTGCTTTGCTTCCTATGATTTTCATGCTTATCGCAACGATAATCCTCTGGAGATTTTTCAAATTGACACCTGATAAAGTTAAAGAGAATAAGGAGAAGCTGGCTGTAATAGGGCTATAATTAACCACAATAGAATATCAAAACAATTTAGTATTTTTTTTTTATTTCATTTCTTTTATGAGTTATTTCTTTTTGTAATAGATATTTTCCTTATTATCCATTAAAAAAGTATACTTTTTTAGTTTAATAAATAATATTAACCAATTAAAATAAAAAAAAAAATGAGAGAAAATGAAAAAAACAGTCATTATTGAAACCAAGTCTGGAAAAATACAGAGCTATAAGGAAAACAAATTAGAAATATTTAAAGGTATTCCTTATGCAGAACCTCCTATAAGTGATTTGCGATTTTCTCCTCCCGTTGCGAAAAAACAATGGGATGGAATATTGGATGCTACTGAATATGGGCATTGTGCGTACCAAGGATATTCTCAACTCGAAGATTTTACGGGTAAACTTCAACCCGAAAGTGAAGACTGTTTGAATCTTAATATCTGGACCCCTAATGTAGATAATAAGAAGCGCCCAGTGATGTTCTGGATTCATGGGGGTGCATTTATTATGGGAGGTGGGATTGATACCATGTATGATGGTTCAGCCTTAGCCCAGCGAGGTGATGTTGTAATAGTTACTATTAATTATCGGTTAGGTGCTTTAGGTTATTTATACATTCCCGGTATTACGTCCAATGTTGGGCACTTGGATCAAATATTAGCGCTTAAATAGGTTCACGATAATATTGAATTATTTGGAGGGGATTCAAATAATGTTACGATTTTTGGTGAATCTGCTGGAGGTTATTCAGTAGTTGCTTTAGCCGCCATGCCCGCTGCTAAGGGATTATTTCGTCGTATAATAGCTCAAAGCGCTCCTGCTATTGATCCAAAGGTTACCAAGAAACCCACAAAAAAAATAATGCGTATGTTGGGTGTTGATACGGGCGATATTAACGCATTACGTAAGATATCGCCTGAAGAAATAATTAATGCGCAAAATACGTTACTGGCTGAAGATCCTACTAATCTTCTTGCTTTTCGGCCTCTTATAGATGGTGAGACATTACCAATACATCCTTTAAAGGCGTTTCAAAATGGTGATTGTAGGGATATTGATTTTATGATTGGCACTAATCTGGAGGAGGCTAAGTTATTTACTGCTCTTGATCCTGAAATAAGTAAAATGAGCAATATTGAAGGTGAAAAACTCCTAATCGGTTATTTGGGTAGATTGGGAATAGATATCACTAAAAGTAAGGCGATGATCGATACATACAAGCAAGCAAGAGAAGGTAAATATTCTATCGAACCCAAAGAAATTATGAATGCACTTATCACTGATTACATTTTTCGTATTTCTACAATACGGTTGCTAGAAGCGCAGAGTAAACATCAATCCAATACATATAATTACCTGTTTACCTGGCCCTCTCCAGCATTTAACGGGGATTTGGGAGCATGCCACGCTCTTGAGCTACCTTTCGTTTTTAACACGCTTAATAATCCTGCGTTTAAAGAATTTGTAGGTAAAAGTCCAGATTTAAATGCTATTAGTCATAAAGTTATGGATGCTTGGATTGCATTTGCTCGTAGTGGAAACCCAAACTACGATGGTATACCTAAGTGGCCGTCATATGATATTGAAAAAAGATCAACTATGTTAATAGATCACGAGTTTAAAGTAGCTGAAAAATTTCTTGATAAAGAACGAGCTGCTTGGGAAGATATTATCTAGTAAATCTAATAATTTCTAATCTTTTTTTTATTCTAATCTTTTTTAAGCCATTCTTTAAGTGCTACTTTAACAGAACGACGCATTTCCACTGAGTAATCTGCCCCTAATTTACCGAGATAGAGTTGTTGCCCCATATTTTCTGCTTCTTTTACTACGATTTTTCTCTCTTCATCTTTTAACATCTCGTTAAAATCCTTTTCGCTTAATCTAGAGTATTTGTCTGTGAACTGTATAAATTTTTGAGGAAAACGTGTCGTGAGGGGAATTTTGTTTTTATCTCCTTTAGGATACCCATAACAAATTAATGTTATAGGAAATACCCATTTAGGAAGATTAAACATTTCACGGTGAATTTCATAATTTTCCATAATATCTCCAATATAACAGGAGCCAATACCTAAAGCTTCAGCAGCCATTACAGAATTTTGGGCTGCAATTAATGCGTCACAACAAGCAAGAAGTAAATCAGATTCTTGGGGTGTTTGAAACTCTTTACCTATTTCATTGCATTTTTCCTTGACTTTGCTTACTTTAAAGTAATCCCACCATCGCTGCATGTCAGCTAAAAACAACAAAACTAACGGTGCTTTTGCAATATGTGGTTGATTGTCGCAAGTTTTTACCAACTTTTCTTTTGTTTTTTGGTCAGATACTTGAATAATTGAATACATCATCAAATTTCCCGCTGTAGGGGCCCTTATTGCTCCTTGGATGATTGTATTTATTTCTTCTTGAGTTAGTGGTTTAGGGCTATAAGCTCTAATTGTTCTTCTATTATTAATTAAATTTATGGTATCATTATTTTGCTCAGTCATGGTATCAATATAGATGTTTTTTTAATGGGCTTTAACCATTTAAGTTTTCATAATAATTTAAAAGTTTTAATTTTCCAAGGCTCTATTTTTGTTTGATTAGATTTAAGAGAAACTATTTCTTTAAAAAGGAAATCTACTTCTTTTAACTGGTTCCCAACCAAAATTCCATCTAATTTAATATCAATTTCTTCATTAGTTGGATTATATGTCCTTAGATACAATCCTGTTTTGCGTCTCCATAAGAATACTATTGGAAGTGGGGGTTCTATAGACAAGAAGGATTGTTCTTCATCATTAATGTCTCTTTGTTTGTTAATACTAATCCCTAATAACCTAAAATAATAAGAATTCACAAATTCTAAAACAGAGAGGGAATCCCTTTTATCAGTAATAACTATAGCGAATTCGTATCTCCCTTTATCGTAAAGAATGTTTTTAAGTTTAAAGTTTTCTTGGTTGATCTCAAATCTTTGACTATTTTTTTGAATATAGATAATTTGTTCACTAATTCCCTTTAGCCATACAAAATCCAATGTTTGTATCTGTCTTCTTCTTGTTTCTTCGATTCCAAAAGGATAATTAATTAGAGATTTTTGTATATTGACTTTCGGCGTGAGAATAACATGGTTCTTAGAGTTAGTTTCAAGGATAATCTCAAGCCTATTTATTCCGCTGAATTGAACTATTTCAACCTTAAAACTCTGATTTTTAGCATTTCCTATAAAAATGTATTTTTCTTCTACATCATTGCGATACTTTTCTTTCAGCTCTAAATCGTATGGAATTAACGGAAGAAAGGACAATTCATAAACAAGCTTCTCCTTATATATCACTTCAATTTTTTTAAAATCGTCTAGTAATTTTAGTTCATAGAAAAATAATGGCTTTGATTTTGGTATTTTGTTATGCTCCTCACTTGTAGAATAGATTTTATACCCAAATCCCGGTACTTCCGCTATGAATTTTCGATGAATATTTTTTTGGTGCAATGGAAAGGAGATTATATCTCTTCTTGAATAAGGGGTTGGATTAAAAACGAATAAGGTATTTGGAAGTTCTTCTGGATTTATTTGCTCTTTAAGAATTCCTTTAGCTATTTCTAAAAGCGCTCCATTCATTTGGCTAGTACATGTATCTTGTATTTCTTTATGTATTTGAATACTCAACTCAGAAATAGTATTTGGATTTTTGGTTAGATTTATATTACGAAGCTCTTCCATATTCAATTGTGTTTGCGAATAATCTCCCGATCGTATGTAGGGACCCACATAGCAATCGTGAGCTTGGTTAGGTAATAATTTTTCCCATAAATGCTCAAAAAGTGTATCCTTAGATTCTTTGTTAAAATGGCTTAAGATACCATTCAAGATTTCAGATATAATAATGAGGATTTCAGAATTTTTATTATAAAGGAATAATTTAGATGACTGAAACACATGATCACTAAGACGGAATTCATCTCTAATATATTTGAAATCGCCATCTTTCTCAGTCAATTCAAAGAACTCAGCAAAACTTAAAAATTTTCCAAAAATGTTTGAAAACTTAGACATTCGCCAGACATCTTCTTGGTAAGGCATGTAATTTATGAAATCATCAAGATTGGAATATACTATTTTTTTCATAAAAGGACGAGCAACAGCTTGAAATAATAAATTAGGTAACTCTTGAAAAAAAGTACCATGCCAATACTCTCCATTAAATATCCCTGACTGGTCTACGATAGCATCGAGCGAGGTGTTGTCTAATCCAATCCAACCAATGTGCGGTGAGTTAGCGGTTGGATTAACTCCTAATAGGCGAGTTCTTAATGATGCGTATTTAATATTAAAACCTTTTAATATTTGAGGAATTTGTGGGTGGATTGAACTTTCTGAGCAATAATACATATTGGAATCCAATCCCATTTTTTTTAGATTCTTTAATCCGTATTCAAAGTGTTTAAGATTAGATTCTGGGCCTATAATTAAGCTATAAGGTTGAGAGTATGAAGGATTAATTATTTCACACTTCCCTTGTTTAAATAAATTTAGAAATTCTTCAAATTTTTCTGGACATCTTTCATTCAACCATTCTATACAACTTACAGCTACTTCCAAATTATAAGGCATTTGATTATCAATAGCTATTCGCATACCTTTTAATAATCGATCCAAGGAATAGCTTGGGTTATCAAATTCGCAGAATCCAATGTCATTGATGATAATTCCTCCGTGCCATCCTACGATATATAGTAATTCAGGCACAACTACTTTATGAATAGTTGATTTAAGCTTATTTAATAGGTTTACAAATTCTTTGCGTGTAATTTCCTCGTTTTGGTGGAATTTTTGCTCGATATCATCTAACTTCCCTCTAAATTTATCAGAATTGAATCTAGGTTTTTTAATGGGAAATTTATTAATGAAAGTGAGAAATAAATCAAAAATAGAGTTCAAAGCTTTAATATCTTCAAGCCTTATTTCATTTTGCTCATTATTCAACATGTTAACAGGATAAAACACTATTTTTAGACAAATTAAGGTAATTCTTTATCTTTTTCAATATCAGTAGGATCGCGTCCTTTTTCTAACTGCTCAAACCACCATTTATCTGTAGAGATTATTTCTTTTGCTTTTAATAGAACAGATTCAATATTATTTTGGTTAACAATGACTACGCCATTAATATCACCAAGTATCAAATCTCCTGGAGTTATCACTCTATCTCCACATTTAACAGGTTTCATCACATTATCTAGATCTATAACCATTCTACCTCGAATCGATGAAGTAATTATACCTCTTGCAAAAATTGGGAACTTTAAAGCAATAACTTGTGAAATATCTCGGATTGGTCCATCAACTAAACCTCCTCGAAAACCTAAACCTTGAAGTAACCTACTTGTGCTCTGTCCAAGCCCAGCAGCAATCATTTGACCTGACATATCAACACACATTATAGGATATTTGGGAAGTTTTCTCATAAATTTGACTAAACGAGCAATAATATTCCTCTCGAGTGGCTCATCAGAGAGTACCATCTTCATTGTCCCTGCTAGGCCGAGTATCCTCGAACCAGGCCACATTGGTCTTATATCTGCATCAATAAAACCAGGTTCAAGACCTAACTCATCGATAGCATCTGAAACAGCGCAAGTATATAATTTTGAATACTCTGCTATTAGTGATCCAAGTTTATTCTCGTCCATGATTTTCAGAGATTAAGAATTTATTTAAGAATATCAAAATATAATATAAAATGATACTTTTTCGATTATAAACTTATATAAATGAAACTGCGACTGAAATAAAGAAATAGTAATTCTGTATAAGCTTAATAAAAATACTAAATGGGATTAGGTAATTAAAATGGATAATAAAGAATTTGATCTAAAAAAGAGAAGTAATAGTATTTTTGAGTGGACAAAAACAACCCCTTTTAATTATGTAACAAGGGGTATCATTAAAGGGGTGGGGTTAGAAGATAAAGACATCAATAATAAACCCTTCATCGGTATTGCAAACACATGGAATGAACTCAATCCAGGTCATAAACATTTAAACGAACTTGCTGAGGCGGTAAAGTATGGAATCTTGGAAGCTGGTGGTCTACCTTTTGAATTTTGTACGGTAGGACCTTGTGATGGTTGGGCTAATGGCAACGAAGGAATGCGTTATATCCTACCTCATAGAGAAGTTATTGCAGATTCAATTGAGTTAATGGTTCAAGCACATAGTTTGGATGCGTTAGTTACCCTATCTAGTTGCGATAAAATTAATCCTGCAGTTTTAATGGCAGCAATTCGATTAGATATACCTACAATTTGCGTTCCAGGTGGACCGAATTTTTATGAGATTAGATTCACACCTGATTATACTGGGATTGAACAGAACAACTACAATGACTTTGACTATAAAGTAAAATGCATTACTTGTGCGACATATGGATCATGTGAAATTATGGGAACCGCGAATACATTTCAATGCTTAATGGAGGCTTTTGGAATGACCTTACCCTACGCAGCTACTATTCCAGCAGTTACACGCATGAAATATACAATCGCAAGAAATTCAGGAAGGCAAATTATGGATTTGCTTAGAAAAGGAATAACTCCCTCACAAATAATGACAAAAAAATCGCTTGAAAACGCCCTAATGGTAGACCTAGCGATTGGCGGATCAACAAATTCCGCTTTACATCTCCCTGCAATAGCATATGAAATGGGAATTGAATTTGATTTAGAAATGTTCAACGATTTTAGCAAAAAAATACCCACAATCGCGAATATTTATCCTTCTGGAAATTACGGTGTTGTAGATTTATATAAAGCAGGGGGAATTCCAGCAGTAATGAATAGAATAAAAGAATATCTTAATCTGGATTGTTTAACTGTTGCTGGAAAAACATTAGGGAAAATTATTCGAAGAGCTAAAGTATTAGATGAAGATATTATAAGACCATTGAATAACCCTGTTTTTCCCGAAGGTGGAACAGTTGTACTAAAAGGAAATTTGGCTCCAGATGGAGCTGTCGTTAAGCAATCTGCAGTAAAAAATAAACAAATGCTGAAATTTACGGGTCCCGCATTGTGTTATAACACTGAACAGGAAGTTCTTGAAGATCTGGCTTTAAACAAAATATCAAACGGATCTGTAATAATAATTCGTTATGAGGGTCCGAAAGGTGGTCCTGGTATGCCCGAATTGCTAGCAGTGACAGCAACTCTCATGCTAAAGAAGAAATTAGATAGAGTTGCATTAATTACCGATGGTCGATTCTCTGGTGGCACCTCAGGACCTTGTATTGGACATGTAAGTCCTGAAGCATATGTTGGGGGACCAATCGCAGTTATTAAAAATGGTGATATTATCACTATTGATATCCCAAATCGAAAACTTAATGTAGAACTTACTGATAATGAAATCCAGACAAGGTTAGAGAAATGGATACCTTTTGAAAAACCTATTAAGAGTAGGGCTCTTTTGAAATATAAAAGACTTGTTACTTCAGCAGATAAAGGAGCTATTTTAAAGTTCTAAACTTCAAAATTGAAAAATAAAAGAAAAAATTTGTTTATTTAATCATATTCTTGTTCTTTTATCCTCATGAATCTCAGCTAGCTTATTCTTGATATTAGCTAGATGTTCACCATGTAAAGGATATTTCCACATTGCTAAAATAATAACTGTTAAAGCTATCATAGGAAATACGAAGGCTAAGAATTTTAAACCTAAAATTTGTTCAGTAGTAATCGTTGAAACTTCAGGTTCGTAAATTCTCCATCCGACATTAGTAAATACAAGACTAATTGCGAGAAATACGAAGATATAACCTACTCTCAAGAAAAATATATAATTACCGAAAAAACTTGCATCTCTTCTAGTTCCCGTTTTCAGTTCATCCTCATCAATAATATCTGAAACAATTAAATCCTTAGAATAAAGTGATCCTCCTAAACCTATACCAACAAAGAAAAATACGATAAAGGCTAAAATAAGATTTAAATCAAATATTAATGGTAATAATGTAACCATCCAAACCGCAGAAGAAATCATCCACATTTTTCTTACGCCGATTTTTATTGCCAATCGTTTCCATATTAATGTAATAGATAAAGCTGCAGCGATAAAAGCTACACCCAATAAAAGTGAGAGAATTATCCCTTCCTGTTTTAATACATATTTTCCATATAGAGGTATGATTGTTGGGAGCATTGTATCAACAAAAAAATCACCCATAAAAGCAGGTATCGCCCATCTAAAGGATTTACTTTTCATAGTTGTTTTAAATGAGGTAAAGAAAC
>Ga0307377_10001403_pt1 | contig 30596 bp, 28 predicted proteins | sample TR3MG_FD_202535 | JGI IMG/M metagenome (GOLD analysis project Ga0307377, IMG submission 202535) | Soil microbial communities from Risofladan, Vaasa, Finland - TR-3 | ecosystem: Environmental > Terrestrial > Soil > Coastal area > Acid sulfate soil | place: Finland: Risofladan, Vaasa | collected... | reverse complement strand
TCGCCCTGGAGCGAGAAGGCATCCAGATGCTCCTCCTGGAGGCCATCCCCCCCGAGGTCGGCCGCTTCATCACCCAGCGCCTCGCCCTCCCCGTCCTCTCCATCGGCGCCGGCCAACACTGCGACGGCCAGCTCCTCATCGTCAGCGACCTCATCGGCCAGTTCCAGGCCTTCACCCCCAAATTCGTCAAGAAATACTGCGACGTCGCCCAGACTGTCACCGAGGCGATGAAGCAATACGCCGCCGACGTCCGCGCCGGCACCTTCCCCGAAGACCAGCACTGCTACCACATGCTCGACGGCGAATTCGAGAAGTTCGAGGAGATGGTGAAGCAGTACGAGGGGTAGGGCGGGCATTCCCATGCCCGCCGGCCGTTGGGGTGTAGGGCGGCCATTCGCACGCCCGCCGGCCGGGGGGTAGGGGAGGGGCTTCCGTTGCTTCGGTAGCTTGCTGCCGAAGCGGCTGTTATTCCGAGCGCAGCGAAGAATCTCGCCGTTGCTCTACTCTAGCGCACCTCCACCCGCGCACACACGCGGAAGTGTGAACGGAGGTGATAGGGAGGCGTCGCCACCAAAGGGCAGGAGGCAAGCCCTGTCCGACGAACACATGCTTAGGTTAGGTCTTGTGATGATCTGCTAGGAGGCCACGGTCGATGGATACCTTTGCTGGCTATTGTGGGCTTTACTGTCAGGAGTGCAAGCACCGCGAAAGCACAGGTTGTCAGGGCTGCAAAGCCTCCAAAGGCACGCTCTTCTGGGGCACATGCGAGGTGGCCACGTGCTGCATGAGCAAGGAGCACGCTCATTGCGGACAGTGCCAGGACTTCCCGTGTGCCACCCTGAAGGAGTATGCCTTCTCCGAGACCAGCGGTGACAACGGCGAGCGCATCAAGAACCTACAGGCGTGGCAATCGGTAGGCTTCGAAGCATGGAGTCAAGGTCGCCAGCAGTAGCGGCCGACGACCGGGCCTCCTGCCCGGCCGTTCCCGTAGGGCAGGAGCGTGTCTCCTGCCCCGTGCGCCCTCGACTTATTGCCACGCAACCCCGTCGCAGGCCACCGGGCCCGTTCCCGTTTCCCAAAACCTCGCGCTCGACCAAGGGTAATCGGCGCCACGTTCGACCAGTCCGGCCCGCACCGGGTTGTCGTGGAGGTAGCTCAACTTCGTGCGCCAATCCTCGTCATCTCGGACCGCGTGATCGTAGAAGCGTCGCTGCCAGACGCGGCCGTCAACGGGCGCGCGCGATAGGACCGTCCTGGCGAAGGCGCTGTGGACCCGGCGCACGACGTTGGTCACCGACGCCGCGCCGGTGAGCGTCATCAGGACATGGTAGTGATCCGGCATGACGACATAGGCGTGGATGACGATGTCGCCGCGGTCCCTCGCCTCCGCCCAGAGTTCGATGAGCGCGCGGGCGAGATCGGGGTCCGCGAACAACCGACGCCGCCGGTCGAGGCAGCAGGTCAACGCATAGGTGCGTTGCGGAAGATCGACTCGTGGCAGGCGCCGATGGCGCATAGCGAGGGGTTACTTCTCTGGGCAGGAGACGCGCTCCTGCCCTACGGGGCTTTCGCATGTTGCAGGCAGGTCAAGCAGCGCCCCTGAGTCTCCTGGGGGAGAAGAGCCCAGTGCCGTGGACTCCAGCTACGGAAATACCCGAGCGGCCCATGGCTCCCCTGGTCATCTATGTTGCACGTCGTATGCCACACGCCGCCGAGAACATCCCGATAGTGGACGACCCATATGTCGTTGCCTCTTGGCCCGAGCTCCTTGAAGGGCGCCTGAAGTTGCTGCCTGTATTCCTTCGCTAGATCGTATTCGACATGCGCTTCGCCCTGGTCGTTCGCACTGAGGTTAGCCGGGCCTGCATGTGCGGGAACATGCTCCCATTGCTGAGCATCCGTTCTCACATGCAAATGGGCTTCGATGTTTAGCGCTGGTCCTCTCCCAGCGTTCTTCACCGCGATGCTGTCGGCCATCCCATCGTAGGCCAGGCCGAACTCCGCCGCCACGATCGGAGACCACTCCAAAGTATCGAGCATGCTCTGGATGCGGGTCTGCTCTTCAGAGATCCTCGTCTGTCGGTCGAGTGTCCTCGTCTGCTTCCTCATGAAGGACGCTATGGCTAAGGTGAGGACCGCGACCACGACAGCAGATAGCGCTTGCAGAGTACCCGCGTTTACCGGGTCGGTCACATACCGCCAGGCTGCCACAACACTCCCCTCCCACACTTCCTGCACCCACCGTAGAAGCGTGTACGCCCAGGCGCTCATAGTCGGGCTCCCTTCTCCTACGACTGAATTGGAAGCTTGCTGCGGAGGCAGTCCCTCTCCCCTCAATCTCCCACACCAAGCGCCACTTCGTCAAGCCTCCTAGGGCAGGAGCGTGTCTCCTGCCCAGTGAGCATAGCGTTGGCTTAGCTAGTACTCCATGTTCTCCGGACGGTTTCGGGAGCAATTCTGCCGAGAATACCTTAGATAGCCAACGCCGACGGCGGAGACAACAGGCAAGCGCGTAAGCGTGATGGTACAGATCGACGCGCGGCAGTCGGCGATGGCGCATAGAGAGTGGTTACTTCTTTGGGCAGGAGACACGCTTCTGCCCTACGCACTAAAGCAAACAACGCACTCCACAGAACGGCGTGCCATGAAGGCGATGTTACGCTGGCTAATCCAACGAGGTGCTAGACTGACGGAGAATCAACTAGCGGTTCACTGGCAGCCTCCTTTCCTGATGGATCGGCGGGTTCCCACTGTATCAGGTACTGGAAGCGCGGCCTCGGGAACGATATCGCCTTCCGGCACTCCCTACTGAGAGGATCGATCACCAGTTGCTCCTCCGCGTGCACGTCGCCTTCCTGATCGAAAGTCCTGAATCTGGCGTTCGTGGGGCAGTCGCCCGCGAACGCAACCCGGAGAACTAGAGAGTCAACTCGGTGCTCCGAGACCCAACTCCAGAAGCTTGGTATGACCTTCCCCTCCAACGCGGTGGTCGTCAGCTCGACCTTGAATCTGATCGCCTCCCTCTTCTTGAGTTTCCTTCCGAATTCGATTCGGTAGTTCGTCCAGTCCCCGATCTCGCTAGGAAGATGTGCATCCACGGGTCGCAAGGTGAGAGACGATGGCGAAAGCTGCGGTACGAACGTGGCCACACTTGCGGGGCCGAAGCCGACCCGGATATGTGACAGGTCATCTTGGCAGCTCACGATCTCTGCCTCCCGCGAACTGTGGAGCACCTTACCGGGCACTTCACACCGACAGGTGAGCTCAATCGAACGATAGTAGTAGTCCTTGGAGATAGCGTCTCGCGCGGCGCGCCGGACCTGCAGAGCACGCACGACGCGGATGATGATCGCGTAGATTATGACCACCCCTCCAAGGGCGCCAAGCACAGTGAGCATCGTGTTCATGGGGAAACCGGGACGTTACCTATTCGGCCTCATTGGCTCTCGTTGTTCTTCGTTCAACCACTTACTCCCGAAGTCCTGCTGCAAGCCGTTTCGATGCCAGGTCCCCCAGGGCGTGGTGGAGGGAACTGCACCCACGAACAAACACTCTCTGGGCCGGCCTCGATTTGATGGACACCTCGATAGCATGGACGGTAATACAGAATCGAGGTGAGAGATGGGAACATGGCGACGGTTCACGAACGAGCCCCGTAGGGCAGGAGCGTGTCTCCTGCCCAGTGAGCTTAGCTAGTACTTCATGCTCTCTGGACGGTTTCGAGAGCAGGTCTGCCGAGAGTACCTTAGATAGCCAACGCCGACGGCGGAGGCAACAGCCAAGCGCGTAGGTGTGAAGGGACACATCGATGCGAAGCAGTCGCCGATGGCGCATAGCGAGAGGTTACTTCTCTGGGCAGGAGACACGCTCCTGCCCTACGCGGAACGGTTAATGGTGCGCCGCTCCTACCCCTCCGCGTGGACCGGCATGGGCGATTGGGCGGATTCGAGTTCGTCGGAGGGGTTGGTTTCGGCGAGCGTCTCGCGCCAGCGGAAGACGATATGGACCGGCGCTCGGCCGCGGACGACGTGGCCGCCGTCGGAGTTGAGGGCGACGCGGCAGGGCAGCTTCTCCTGCATGAACTCGGCCAGCCGCCAGATGTCCGACTTGCCCTGCACGATGAAGATGTAGTCATGGCTCATCCCCAGGGCCATGCGGTCGGTCACGCGGTTCATGAAGCGGGTGGAGAAGCCATCCTTGTGCAGAACCGGGGCGAGCCGCTGCCCGAGGGCGAGGGCGGTGACGCCGGGGGTGCGCTTGAAGAGAGCGTAGTCGCCCGAGAGGTCCATCTGCCCATCGTCCATGAGGGCGAAGAACCAGCGGCCGGTCGTGGCGCTGGACAGTATCGAGCCGTCGATCTGGTAGAAGTCGGCGAGCGCCATCGACCTGGAGTTGTGGAAGGCGCCGGTGCAGACCGCCACCCCGCCGAGCCGCTCCTTCGCCTCCTCCTTGGTCTCGCCGCGGCGGTTGTAGGCGATGACCGCCTCCATGTGCTCGCAGCGAGGGAGCTGGATCACGCGGAAAGTGCGGCCGCGGTACTCGGTGAGCCATACCTTCACGACGTGGCTTGGATGGTGGGCCTCTGTCGAAGTGAGCTGGGCGGTCTGCGACCGTGTGGAGGTCTTGCTCTGATCCGGCGCATGCCCAGGGGGTGCCTGTGAGGGGGCGGCCGGCGGGCTCGACCCGACCGGCGTCAGGAACGCCGTCAGCAGAAGGAGACCGCTCAGGCATGTAGCGCGGAAAACTCGGCCCATGGCCCTCTTCCAGCTCGTGTGATTGGCTGCCATTTCAGCTATTCCAGGTTTGCTGCGTCGGCGACACACAGAATGTTGGGGCCGCGCGCTCGGAGTGTCATAGTATTGATACCCAAGAGCGTGCTCGGCTAAAGTGACGCTCCTCGCGTGGCTTTTCGGCATCTCTGTGCGGAAATTGAGGGCAGGCTTGGGTGGCGTGGAAGAGAAGCGACGAGTATAATGCTACAAGCTGCTTCATAACTTCAGGGCCACGTCTGTCTCCGCCCCCTGGGGCACTCCGGGCGGTGCAAGGCGAGGTGCACCGCGTGAGATTGGGTTATGAAACAGCCTCTCTACAACCAACTCGGGAGGCGACCCGATGGATGCCGACGCGTCCTGGCTGACTGTGACGAAGGTCTTCGCAATCGTGATGACGGTGGTGACGGTGCTGGTGACCGCGGGCTTGCTGTTCATCGGGGCGAAGCTCGCGCGGCTCATCAACCGGGTGCTTGGTTTCCTGGATCTCGTGACGCGGGAGACGGGGAAGCTGGCCGGGACGGTCAACGAGACGACGGAAAAGATCTCCGCGCGGGCCGAGCGGGTGGCGGCCGCGGCCGAAGATAAGATAACGAGCGCTGCATCGAATATAGAGCAAGCAGTGGCGTCGGTGAGCAAAGCGGCGGCGGGGCCGGCGGGATCGTTGGGGCCGCTGGTGATGGGGCTCATCAAGGGGTTTCGAGCGGGGCGAGAGCGGGGTGAAACGGCCGGCACGGAGGGGGATGAGACATGACGGCCATAGCGTGCCGTTTCGCGTGCCGCGCGAGGCCCTTCGGCGTGCCGCGCGGGGCCGCATGAGGAGACATCATGCCGCTAGATGAGACCTGGCTGGCGATCACGAAGCTCTACGCAATCGTGGCGATGGTGGCCTTACTCCTCGTTACGGCCGGCCTCATCCACTTAGGTGTGAAGGTGCGGCGCCTGATGAAAGCCGCCAAGCTGACGCCAAAGATGGCGGCACAGCAGTCTAAGCGCAGCGGCGACCTGCTGCGTAGGAGAGGCGAAGCGATGGTGTCCCATGGGCGGCGTCTGGGGGCGGCCTGTCGCTCCAGCTTCGAGCGCATCGCGGCCAAGCTCCGAGATGCCCGCAGCCTCATCGAGCATTAGCGCCACCCACCCTCCACCACAGAAATGCCCAAGCCAGTGATGAGGAATCTAGTCGGCGGCGCCCTTATCCTCTGCCTGGCAGCGCTCACCGGCGTCGCCCTGTGGAAGACCTCAGCCCCCCCCTCTCCGTCGTCGGTAGAAGTCCTCCTGAGCCACCCCCAGGGCGTCATGGGCACGATGTGCACTTTGGTTGCCGTCATCCCAAATCCCCCCCGCCGCGCCGAAAATCCCCTCGGAGAGGCGGAAATGGCGCTCCGGCGCGTGGAAGCGCTGATGAGCGTGTGGCTTACTAACTCGGAGATCTCGCGGCTTAACCTGGCGGCGGCAGGGGAGGAAGTGGCGCTCTCGCCGGAGACGCTCTTAGTGCTGCGAGCAGCCCGCAGAGCGGCGCTGGAGACCGATGGGGCGTTCGACGCGACGTGTCGGCCGGTCATCGCGCTGTGGCGTGAGGCGGCGAAACGGGGACGTCTTCCGAGCGACTCAGAGTTAGAGGAGGCGCGCGCGGCCTCGAGCTGGGACCTGATCGAGCTCACGGATGCCGGTGCAAGCAAGGGCGCCTCTACCGCGCGCGTGGATTTGGGCGGCATTGCCAAGGGCTATGGCATCGACCAGGCCCTTGAGGAGATGAGGGCCGCCGGCGTCCTGGGCGCCCTGGTGGACGTAGGCGGCGATCTGAGGTGTTTTGGGCAGCCGCCGGAGGGGAGTTTCTGGGCGGTGGATGTGAGGAATCCATTCGGCGAGGGGCGGCTGGGCGAGCTGAGGGTTTGGGGCGCCGCGGTGTGCACGAGCGGGGACTATGCGCGGTTCGTGGAGATCGAAGGCCGGCGCTACAGCCATATCGTCGATCCCCGCTCCGGCCGTCTGGCGGAGGCGGCCTCTTCGGTGACGGTCGTCGCGCAGACAGCGATGGAGGCGGACATCTGGGCGACGGCGTTGAGCGTGCTGGGGCGGGAGGGGATAGAGCGTCTGCCGAGCGGCGTCGAGGCGATGCTGGTGATCGGCGAGGCGGACGACTATGAGATGATCTGCACGCCGGGCTTCAAGGATATGATGACGGGGCCGCTGCCAGAGGTGCTGGCGGTAGAAGGCAAGGCGAGCGCGGTGACGGGGGCGAGCCCACAGCGGCCGGGGCGATAGGCTAGCCGCGCCACTCCGTGTCGTCGACGGTGGTCTTGAAGTCGGCGGTGACAGCTTCCGGAAGCTCCTCGTGTTCGACGGCGGCAAGGTCCTCGGGGGAGGGCTTGCCGACGAAGATGTATCGCTTGCGGGGGCACTTCTCCAGAACGGCTCTGAGTATCTCCGCTTCCTCGGGGTTGTAGAGGTCGTAGTTGATGGAAGGCAAAGCGCCGTCCATGGAGATAAGCTCGGGGGCGACGCGGGCGCAGGCCTTGCAGCCGAGACAGCCGACTTCGCAGACGGCCCTGACGTCGCCGGCGGTGTCCTGGTTCGAGCAGGCGACGACCATCATGCGTTCGGCCTTGAAGGGCACGAGGGTGATGATGTTGCGGGGGCAGGTTCTGGAGCAGGCGCCGCAGCCCACGCACTTGTCGTAGTCGATGGTGCAGAGGCCGTCGACAATGTGGATGGCGTCGTATTGGCAGGCTCGGAAGCAGTCGCCCAGCCCCAGGCAGCCGTAAGTGCAGCCCTGGACGCCGGCGACGAGGTTGGCGGAGACACAGGTGGGCTCACCTTCGTACTGTGCCCGCTGGAGTCTTTGATGGGTATGGGCGGAGCAGTGGACGACGGCGCGGTAAGGGCAAGATTCCTGCGCCTCGACTCCGAGAATGTCGGCGAGCCGCTGCGCGCAGCTTTCCCCGCCCGGCGCGCAGAGCCCGACGCCGGCCTTGCCCTGGGCGAGGGCGGCGGCGTATTCCGAGCATCCTACGTAGCCGCAGCCGCCGCAGTTGGCTCCGGGGAGCGCGGCCTGAAGCAGCTCGACGCGGGGGTCGACCGCAACGTGGAACTTGCGGTTGGCCCATCCGAGGACGTAGCCCATGGCCACCGCGAGGATGGCGAGAACGGAAGCGGCCAGAGCGAGTGCGACCAGCGCCAGAGACATGATGTCTGCGTCCTATCTCAGAAGCGAGGTAAGCGCCGTTTCGACGCCCTTGTCCACCCCCGTGAACCCCATGAATGCCATCGCCATTATACCGGCCACGATGAGGGCGATTCCCGCCCCCTGGAGGGGGCGGGGGACATCGCACAGGTCCAGCTCTTCGCGGATTCCGGCTATGAGGGCGATGGCGAGGGTGAAGCCGATGCCGCCGCCCAGAGCGAGCGTCAGGGCCTGCGGCAGCCCCCAGAGGTTGGTCGGATCCTGCATGTGCTTGAGCACTTCGAGAGAGGCGAAGAGGATGGCGCAGTTGGTGGTGATCAGCGGCAGGAAGACGCCGAACGACTTGTAGAGCGACGGGAAGAACTTGCGCACATACATCTCAACGAACTGCACGGAGGAGGCGATGACGAAGATGTAGATGATGTAGCTCAGCACGGAGAGGTCGAGCTGGGTCTGGGGATTTCCCCCGGCGGTTTTCCACACCCAGGCCGGCAGGGGCGCCCCCGGCCGGAGGATGAAGGAGGTGAAGGTCCAGTTGAGCATGGTGGATATGGAGATGACGAACGTGACGGCGCAGCCCATGCCGAAGGCCGTGTCGACCCGCCGGGAGACGCCCAGGAACGGGCATATCCCGACGAAGTAGTGCAGCACGAAGTTGTTGATAAGTGCTGCGCCTATGAAGATGAGGACGAGGCCGGTCAGTGTCTCCATGACCACAGCATCCTGACGGTGCGCCAGATGGCGCTCGCCGCGCGGCGGCGAGTGCCCCATTCGACCGCGGCGAGAAGCAGTCCGAGGGTGAGAAAGGCGCCGGGCGGGAGCGCCATGATTCCCCAGTTCGGCCAGGTCGCCGGCAGAACGTGAAGCCCGAACCACGTGCCCGAGCCGAGCAGCTCTCTGACGGTGGCGATGCTGGCGAGGCCGATACCGAAGCCGAGAGACATGCCGATGCCATCGGCGATGGCGACTCCGAGGCCCTGCTTCGAGGCGCAGATTTCCGCACGAGAGATAATGACGCAGTTGACGATGATGAGCGGCACATAGGGGCCGAGCTGCTTGCTCATGTCGTATACGTAGGCGGCGAGGAACCTATCGGCAATGGTGACGAAGGTGGCGATGGTGAGAGTGAACACGAGGATTCGGAGGTGCGGCTTCAAGAGGCCGCGGATGAGACTGACCATGATGTTGGAGCAGATGAGCACGAAGGCTGTGGCGGCGGCCATGGTGACGGCCGGCTTCATGGCGTTGGTTACGGCCAGCGTCGGGCACATCCCCAGGAGCTGCCGGTAGATGGGGTTCTCCGGCAGCACGCCGTTGATGAATCGCTCCAGGGCTGTGGGTCCCTCTTTGTCCATGCTCGAAGTCGTTCTCTCGCTCACTGGTTGGGCTCCACCAGCCCCTGTTCTCCCGGGTGGACTTGAGCTGCGAGCCCCTGGAGCGGGGCCCTGCAATTGGCGAGCGCGCCGTTGACGATGGCGGCGACGCTCTCGGAGGAGATCGTGGCGCCGGACAGCGCCCGAATTTCGTTGTCCTGCGACGGATCAGTCTTCACCGCGACGAGCGGCCGATCTGTGGGAGCATTCCGGAAGCGCTGCCGGAAGGCGTCGGTGGTGATGTTGTCGCCGAGCCCGGGGGTCTCCTTCTGGTCGAGCACATAGAGCCCGGTGATGGTCGAGATCTCGGTGTCGAGCCCGATCAGGAGCTCGATGCGGTCGGCGAATCCCGATCCCCCGGCGGGGAGGACCCAGCCGATATGGGAGCCGTCGGAGGACGCCACCTTGTAGGCTCGGGTGTCCTTGCCGTTCTCGCCCCGGATAGTGACCTCCTCGGTGCGGGAGGCGTCGGCGCCGGAGACGAGGTCTGGTATGACCTCGTAGGTCTCGGCCTTCTTGTTCTCCTGAATCTTGCCGCTGAGCGCGGTCTGGACTCCGGCGAGGCCGCCCCCGTACAGCAGCGCCAGCAGGATCACGAGCCACGCCTGGCCGATATAGCCGCCTCTGTTTCGCTCTTCCTGCATCAGGTGTCTCTCACGTTCGCTGAGGCGCAGGTCCGCCGACCGGGCGGGGGATGGTCCAGCGATTGAGCAGCGGGACGACGGCGTTCATGAGCAGCACGGCGAACATGACGCCCTCGGGGTAGCCGCTGAAGAGGCGCAGAAGGACGACCAGGGCCCCGATTCCGAGGCCGAAGGAGAACTTGCCTCTGGGCGTCAACGGGCTTGTCACGGGGTCGGTCGCAATGAAGAAGGCGCCGAAGAGGAGGGAACCGCTGACGAGGTGATAGAGTGCGGTGAAGGGCGTGAGGTTCAGCAGGTTGGCGGCGCCGGCGAGGATGAATGCGGAGAGAACGACCCCGGCCGGTATCTCCCACGAGGCGGAGCGCCGCCAGCAGAGATAGAGCCCGCCGAGAAGGACCGCCGCGGCGCTGGTCTCGCCGAGCGATCCGTTCACGTTCCCCAGGAACAAGGGCCAGAGCTGGCGGGCCGACTCGATCTGGACCTGGACGTCGCCCATCGTGATGCGGCCGGCGGCCGCGTCCGCCGCCAGCTTCTTTGCGGCGGTGAGGGGTGTCGCCTGAGTGACGACGGTGAGCTGAGATTGGGTGGAGACATAGGCCGATGCTCCAAGCTCTTTGGCGAAGCTGAGCATGACGAAGGCGCGCCCGACCATGGCGGGGTTGAAGATGTTGCAGCCGAGGCCGCCGAAGGCGGACTTCCCGATCCCAATCGCCACCACGGATCCGATGACGGCGATGTGCCAGGGCGCGCTCCACGGGAGGGAGAGGCCGAGTATGGCGCCGGTGACGACGGCGGAGCCGTCGCTGAGGGTGATGGGTCTGCCGCGCATGCGCGTGAAGAGCGCTTCCGCGGCGAGGCAGGTGAGGATGCAGAGCCCAACTTGGGCCACGGCGTACCAGCGAAAGACGGCCACCGCCATCGCCAGAACCGGGGTGAGCCCGATGAGGACATCGGACATCATCCAGCGGGTGCTGACGGCGGTCTTCGAGATGTGGGGCGAAGGGGCGACGTGGAGCGCCGGGTGCTGCGGCGCTTCGGTCACTGTTGCTTCGACCGGGTTTGACTGCTCGCTTTCGGCCATAATGCTCGAAGACTCTTCTTCCGCGGGCACTCCCTACCCTTTAGGCAAGCGGACCTTTCCCAGGCGAATAAGCTGGACGAGCGGGATGCCGGCGGGGCATAGGTAGGCGCAGCACCCGCACTCCATGCAGGCGGTGATGTGGTAGCGCTGCAGCAGGTCGGGGTTGTTCGCCTTTGCCGCCATGGCGATCTTCGTCGGCACCAGGTTCATCGGGCAGACGTCCACACAGCGCCCGCAGCGAAGGCAGGTGGTCTCCTCCGCCTTGCGGACCTCGTCCTCGGTGAGCACCGTGAGGCCGCTGGCGCCCTTGGTGACCGGCACGTCGAGGGTGCCGATGGTGAAGCCCATCATGGGGCCGCCGGCGACGAGCCGGGCGGCGCCGCCGGTGAGCCCGCCGCAAGACTCGACGAGGGTACGATAGCTGGCGCCGATCGGCACGAGGAGGTTCTTCGGGTGTTTCACACCCCGGCCCGAAACGGTCACGATCCGGTGGGTCAAGGGCTTGCCTCGCACGACCGCTCTCGCCACGGCCGCGGCGGTGCCGACATTGAGAACGACGGCGCCGACGTCGAGGGGCAGCCCTCCGGTGGGGACCTCTTTGCCGAGAACAGCGACGGTGAGCTGCTTCTCGCCGCCCTGCGGATACTTGGTCTCGAGGATGCGGACCTGGACGGCGGTCCCTGCGGCGGCCTGTCGAAGACGCTCGGCTGCATCGAGCTTGTTGTTCTCCACACAGATGATGACGTCGCGCGCGCCGGTCGCCCGGTGGGCGAGCAGGGCTCCGGTGATTATGGGCGCGGGGGCCTCCATCATGAGGGCATAATCGGAGGTGAGATAGGGCTCGCACTCGCAGCCGTTGATGAGAAGCGTCTGGATCGGCTTCTCGGGGTTTCTGGTGAGCTTGACATGGGTTGGGAAGGCGGCGCCGCCGAGCCCGACGATCCCCGCCTCTCGGACGGCGTCGGCCATCTGCTGCGGCTCGTACCGGTCGAGTCCCTCTGTGGGCCACTCGCCGCCGAGGATATCATCGAAGAGGGCCTGGCCGGACAGCGGCTGCCGGTCAGCGGCCTTGATGGGGATGACCGGAACGTGGCGGCCGTTGGGAAGAGTGGCGACCGAGTTGCGGCCCGTGGTGCCGGCGATGCTTGCGTGGACGGGGGCGCATATGAATCCCTTCGCCTGCCCCACGACGTCGCCGACGGCGACTTCGGTGCGGGGCTTCAGGATTGGCTCACAGGGGGCGCCGAGGTGCTGGAGGAGGGCTATGCGGACTTCCGGGGGAGTGGGCAGGACTTCGATCGGTGCTCGGTCAGCGAGGTGCTTTTGCTCCGGCGGATGGATTCCGCCGGCGAAGGTTCGCCTTCCTGTCGCAGTGCTTGTCACTGAGTCCGAATGCCTTCCTCAGAAATGGACGGCGCGCTGTGCTACGCGCCGCCACGCTCTTCCCTGTGTGCGACTTTCACGCACAGCAAGGAAATGCACATGCCGAAAAGGAGCCCGCCCAGGGCCCCGACAAGCTGCATTTCCCATTCGTCGCCCGCGCACAGGCTCCCTGCGACGGCGAGGGCGATGGGCGCGAGGAAGATCCCTGCGGCGGCGAGCCCCAGGGGGCGGCCGCGCAGGCGCGGCTCTTCTTCGTCATTCTTCGCTGGGCAGTTCGCGGTTGGGCATCGAGCGCAACTGGAGCAACTCAGCCTCGGTTTGTCAGGCGCGTGCATATGCTGTTTCTCACGGCCGTCGTGAACGCCGCTCCGGCGGAGGGGCGGCGACTGCGGTCGGCGACGGCTGGCGATAGGAAAGGATTGCACCAGTCGCGCACCACTATAGTCTGCCACTCCTGCGGCGGGGCGTCAAGAGACTCCTTTGGTCGAGGCTGCACTCGCACCGTATCTGTCCGCGCCGATGGGCTGCGGCGGCGCCTTCGCACGTGATGCTGCGACACGCCCGGGCCGATTGGGAAAGGTCCGGTTGGCATGTCGGCGAAAGTGGCGGAAGCGATGCGCTGACAGCGGGCAGGCGTCATTCAGCGGTGTCGCTATCTGGACGATGCGAGCAGCGGATGAGCAGTAGGTCCGAAGTGGACTCCCACAACCGGCGCGCCCTCAAGCTGTGGGAGCAGGGGCGTCAGGAGGAAGCGACCCAGGCCTGGCAGGGAGCCTATGCCCTGGACCCTGACAACGTCGAGACGCTCACCAACCTCGCCTGGGCCTACGGCCTGAACGGGCAAGGCGCCGAGGCACTGCCCCTGGCGAAGCGAGCAGTGGCACTCCGTCCCGACGATTGGCGCGTCCATCACGTCCTGGGGCAGATACACTATCAGACGGGGCGGTACGAAGAGGCGATCTCCGCCTACTCGACGGCGCTGGAAGCCGGCTCGAACGACGTCTTCGTCCACTGCGACCTGGCCGACGCCCTCTATTCCGCCGGACGCTTCTCAGAGGCGGCGCAATCCTACGCGGAGGTGGTCGCCGCTCACCCGGACGACGCCTACCCACACCTCTGGAGGGGTTGGTCGCTCGCCCAGATCGGCGACGAAACGGAGGCGGCCGCCTGCTTCGAGCGGGCGCTGAAGTTGGCGCCGAACTGGCCCGAGGGGCTGTATGCAGTGGGGCAGTCGTGCTGCGACCGGGGCGAATTCGCCCGCGCTCGGGACCTGCTGAAGAAGGCAATGAAGGGCTACCCTCCGGAAGACGAAGAGGGGCGCGCGGCCACTGCATGCGAGCTGGGCAACGCGCTCCGCGGGCTGGGCGAGGCGGGAGCGGCGGCCGACCTCTACCGGCAGGCATTGGCGCTCGATCCCACCCACCCGACTGCGCGCTTCAACCTGGGCCTGGCCTACAGCGACTCGGGAAACTTCGAGAAGGCGATTTCGGAGTTCGACATCATTCTTCAGCTCGAACCCGAGGATGCGGAGACCTTGGTCGAGAGGGGAAGCGCCTACCTGGCACTCGACCGGCACGGCGATGCGGTCGACAGCTACAGCGCCGCGCTCGATATCGTCCCCGGCCATGCGGACGCCCACAGCGGCCTCGGGCTGGCCTACTACATGATGGGGCTGTACGACGCATCGGCGGAGCAGTACGCGCACGCCGCCGCGCTCTCTCCCGACGATTCCTGGGCGCAGTACAACCTGGGGGTCGCCCTGGAGGCGGCGGGACGACAGGCGGAGGCGGAGGTCGCCTTCGAGCAGGGGCTTGGCGTGGGCGGCGATGAGGCTGAGCTGTGCACGGCGGTGGCGCGTGCGTTCACGTCGCACGGTCGCAACCCGGAGGCTGCAATCCAGGCCGCTCGCCGCGCCTGTGGGATCGATCCCGACAGCGCCGACGCCTTCGACGCCCTGGCGATGGCGCTGTACTCCGCCGGGCGATACGAGGAGGCGTTGACCCCATCCGAGGAGGCGGCGCGACTCGATCCGGAGGCGGCCGAGTACGCCTACGATCTCGGGGTGATCCAGGATACGACCGGAGATGTGGGCGGCGCCCGTCTGAGCTTCACCCGCGCCCTGGAGCTGGCGCCCGATTTCGAGGAGGCGCGCGAGGCCCTCCGGCGGCTCGAAAATGGAGTCTAGGCCTCCCGGCCTCTCGCCGCGCACGGCCATTGAGCGCGCCCTGCGTGCCGGCCCGGGACGTCCGTCAGGAGTCCACCTATGACCATCTTCCAGGACCACTTCGCACGCTTCCCCATCGGACAGCTCCCCTTCGACTACTCCGCCGTGGGCGAGTACCATTGCCTCGACCTGCCCGCCCTCCCCGCCGGCTGGGTCGAAACCACCAACCACACCGGCTGGGGTGACCTCGGCAACTGGCAGATCGTCGAAGACGGAGGCCGCCGCGTCATGCAGCAGGCCCGCCTCCGCGAGCACGGCACACCCATGCTCGCCGCGGGAGACCTCCGCTGGCGAGACATCGTCCTCGAATCCGACATACGCCTCCTGTCACGCAAGACGGAGGCCGGCCTGCTGCTCCGGTATGAGAACAACCGCACCCACTACGCCCTTCGGCTGCACGGCGATGGCTCGGCCTGCCTCCTCCGACGTCGCCACGAAGAGCACGTTAGGCTCGCAGAGGCCTCCTGGCACCCTCGCTTCGATCGCTACCACGCACTGCGCATCTCGATCGAAGGCGATACCATCGAAGTCGTAATCGACGGCGAGCGCCTGCTCCGCGCCCAAGACTCGGCCCTGCCCGAGGGCCGCATCGGCCTCTTTGCCACCGGACCGGCCCGCTTTGCCCGTGTCGAGGTCAGCGCCCCCGAATCTGAGTGCGCGCGCCTCGACGCGGCCGCCCGCGCCCACACCGACGAGCTCCAGGCCGCGCGCGGGCGCTACCCCCAGCCCGAGCTCTGGCGTCGCATCGACACCCCCGACTTCGGCACCGGCCGTCACCTCCGCTTCGGCGACCTCAACGGCGACGGCCGCCTCGAGATCGTGCTCGCCCAATACACCGACATGCTCGACGGCGGCAACTTCCCGGTCCTGAGTTGCCTCACCGCCATCGACCTCGACGGCGGCATCCTCTGGCAGTGGGGCGAGCCCAGTCGCGACCACGGCATCATCCCCGCCGACCTTGCCTTCCAGGTTCACGACCTCGACGGCGACGGCTCGCCCGAAGTCGTCTGCTGCCGCAACTTCGAGATCTGCGTGCTCGACGGTGCCACCGGAGAGCCCAAGCTGACCGCTCCCACCCCGAAGCCCGGCCCCATGGCCACCTGGCTTCCGGAGGACGATCTGCATCGCATCCCCGGCGACTCCCTCTGCTTTGCGGACCTCCGGGGGACCGGCGCCCGCCGCGACCTCCTCGTCAAAGACCGTTACAGCAATCTGTGGGCCTACGATGATCGATTGAATCTGCTGTGGGCCTTCCACGGCAACACCGGCCACTTCCCCGCGGTGGCCGACCTCGACGGCGACGGCTGCGACGAGATCATGATCGGCTACACGCTCGTCGATCACGACGGCACCCCCCTCTGGCAGCTCGACGTGGAGGACCATCAGGACGCCATCGCCATCGCACCCCTCCACTCGGGCACTCATGAGCCCCGCATCGCGATCGCCTGTGGGGAGGGCGGGACCGTTGTCTGCGACCCGCAAGGGAAGATCCTCTGGCGCGACCGCACCGGCCACGTCCAGCGCCTCACCGTCGCCCCCCTCAGAGAAGACGTGCCCGGGCTTCAGGTGGTCACGAAGACCTTCTGGGGCAACCCCGACATCATCTGCCTCTACGACGCGAAGGGCGCCTTGCTGGAGTCCATCGAGCTGTCGGGCGGCGGCGCTGTCCTCTCGCCCGTCAACTGGCGCGGCGACGGCATCGATCTCCTGCTCGCCTCCGGCAGCCTCACCCGCGGCGGGCTGCTCGACGGCCTCCTCCGCCCCGTCGTCGTCTTCCCCGACGACGGCCACCCCACCCTGTGCGCGGAGGCGCTCGACCTCACCGGCGACCCGCGGGACGAGGTCGTCCTCTGGGACCTCGATCGCATCTGGATCTACACCCAGGATTCCCAGGCTTCAGACTCCCGCCGCGTCTATCGTCCACGCCGTCAACCCCACTACAACATGAGCGACTACCGCGCCGAGATATCCATACCAGCCTGGAAGGAACACCCGAGATGAGACGGCTCAACCGGGCGGCCTTCGTCTCCGAGCTCAGCAGAGCGAATGCGGCCGCCTACCACATCGACGACGGCGAGACAGTGCTCGTGGAGACCCTTGATTGTCGCGGTGGATACGTCACGCGCGACGGCATCCTCCGCCCGGACTCGCCAGGCCCAAACCCATCCACCGGGCCCATCGAGATCCGCGGCGCCGTGCCCGGGGAGGCGATCGCCGTCACGATACACGAGGTCCGGACCGCCGACTGGGGCTTCATCGGTGGAGGAGGGGAGGGAGACGAGGTTACACTCATTGACATCGCAGATGGCGTCGCGGTCTACCCCTGGGGGCTCCGCGCGCCGGTCGATCCCATCGTCGGTGTCATCGGCGTGGCCCCGCCCGGCGATCCGATTCCGACCACCACCCCCAGCGACTGGGGCGGCAACCTCGACACCATCGACGTCTGCGCGGGCGCCACCGTGTACCTTCCGGTCGCTGTTCCCGGGGCCATGCTCGCCGTTGGCGACGTCCACGCGCTCCAGGGCGACGGCGAGTGCTCCGGCACCGGCATCGAATGCGCCGCCGAAGTCACGCTTACCGCCCACCGCGTCACCGACCCCATCTGGCCTGCGCTCTACCTCGTGCGGGACGACCGGCTTATGCTGTTCGGCCACGGCGACTCCGTTGACGAGGCCGCGTGGGCGGCGGTAGAGGCGATGTCGAAGCTCCTGTCGAAGCTGACAGGGCTATCCGAGACCGAAGGTTGCCGCCTTCTCTCGACTGTGGGAGATGTTCGCATCTCGCAGATCGTCAACCCGAAGAAGACGTGCCGGGCGATCATTCCGCGAGACGCGCTCCCCGAGCACTGGCCATTCTGAGCGATGCACGCGCGGCGACGCCCGCGGCGCGTGCACCGGCAAGGCCGAACACTTATAGAGTTTCCTGCATTGTGGTCAGGAGCACCCATAATGCAGGAAACTCTACAGCGCACAGTGTAAGACTTACACAGCAGATTCTCTCGCATTACGGTCGTGACCGTAACGCAAGAGAATCCGTAATGGAGGAGATGCATGAAGGCTAAGGCCGTATATGCCGTCGCGAAAGACACCGTCGAGCTCAGGGAATTCGACATCGACGAGTCACAGCTCGAGCCCAACCGGATGCTGGTGAAGACGCTCTACACAGCCATCAGCCCGGGCACCGAAATGGACTGTGTTTCGGGAAAGGAATCGGGCTGGTTCCACTTCCCACAGCAGCTCGGCTACTGCTCGGTGGGGGAGGTCGCGGCCGCCGGCGAAGCGGTCTCCGACTACGCCAAGGGCGACGTCGTCCTCACGCAGATGAGTCACGGCAGCCACCACGTCGTCGACACGGATTCCGTGCGAGCGAAAGTGCCCGCGGCCATCCCCGCGAATATTGCCGTCTGGACGCACATGGCGCTCATCTCGATGACGGCGCTGCGCGTTTCTCGCGCTGAGGTCGGCGACACGGCGGTGGTGCTGGGGCAGGGCATCGTCGGGAACTTCGCCGCCCAGTTCTTCCGCGCCCAGGGGTGCCGCGTCATCGCCGTGGACCGCATCGCCTCCCGGCTCGATATTTCGAAGCGGTGTGGGATCGAGATGGTGGTCGATGCCTCGGCCACGGACGCTGTCGAAGCGGTGAAGAAGCTGACCGCCGGCCGGGGCGCCGAGATCATCGTGGAGGCGACCGGGATCGCCGCCGTCGCCCTCAATGCCATCGGTATGGCCGCCCAGAACGCGGAGATGGTTCAGCTCGGGACGCCTCGGGGCAGCTATGAGGCCGACGTCGGCCCCCTGCTCCGGGCCGTCCATCGGGCCAGCCCCAACATGACGATGAAGGGCGCCCACGCCGGCTCGACTCCGGCCGCCCAGAACCAGTTCATGAAGCACTCGCTCGCCCGCAACGCTCGGATCGTCCTCGACATGATCGCGCGGGGGGAGTTCCACATCGAGCCCCTGCTCTCCCGCACCATCAAGCCCGAGGAGGCGCCTCAGGCCTATCGGGACCTGCGAGATCATCCGGAGAGCACGCTCGCGATTACGATTGGGTGGAAGGGCTGAGCGGTCGCAGAAGGCTCAGAAGGCGATCATAGGGCGATCGCACCGTGATGGAGGGGCGGCTGCGATGCGAGCAAGCAGGGGGTGAGGGGAGGTCGGCGCGAGCGGCCGGGCGCGAAAAAAGGGGGACACCCAGGAGGCGTGCGGCGGAGGGGGCGGGCACGGCCCCAGGCGTCCGGCAGTCCCGCGCACCCCGCGGCCCATTTCAGCCGTGAACCAGGGCCTCTTTTCCGTGCGCGTCCTCTGAGAAGCCCCGATTGGCAGCAGGGGAATTGCGCGCACAAAGCCAAGTAAGCCTTTAGGATTTCCCCGCCGCTTGCAGGGACAGGCAAGGAGAGGCTGCGTGGAGCCTATCGAGTATCTCAAAGCCTTCTACACACAGCCGCACACGCGTGAGACTCTCCCGGGCAACATTGAGAGCGTCCTAGCGACGCACAGGCTTGCCGCGCGGGCATTGCCGTTCTATTCGCACGCGCACCCGACGCGCTGGCTTACGAAGACGCTCCGAGGCTGGGAATGCGTCGGTCAGGAGGTGGGCGACAGCATCACGCGCTACGAGTGTGTAGTTTCGCTCAAGGACGCTCAAGGCCATCAACAGCGACGCCCCACCATTTTCTTCGTATACGACCACCCTGAATATCCCAATGTTCACGTGCTGGTGACACTGGCGACCTCTGACATCTTCGCTCGGTTGCGCGCGATACTTGAGAACGCGTTTCCTCTAGTAGTTACGACATTCATCACTCACCGTAGACTCGAACGTCTGCTGCAAGCCTTCCATGCGCAGAACAGCCTCTCTAGATTAGTGATAAGGAGAGCATCCTGTCGGCTTCGATTGCCTGCTCGCGCTAGGACTGGCGCGAAGCGCGTGATGCCGATGGTCAGCTGGCCCGACATGGACCTTCAGGAGGCATTCGACTGGGTCAGTGAACACAACGGCTGGTTCCAGTCCATCGAATTCGATGCCTGGCAGGACCATCGCCTCCTTGCGACCGTCTCCTTCAGCCGACAGGGCATCACGCGGGCGACCGGCCTGTTCTCGAAGGTGTTCGCCGGATTCGTGGAGCCTGTCTGTAAGACCATCGACGATAATGTTCGGTTCTTCGGTCAGCGCGCTCGCCGAGACCGGGCCGACTTGTCCGTCCGACCTCTCGTGATCGACTTCGAATCTGACGAGATTGCAGAGAGTGAGGAGAGGCGCATCTTCGTTGATGCCATGCGTTCGTACCGCGCGGCATCGGTTTCGGTTCTGCACGGTAATCCGTATGTGCACCTGTCCATCCTCGACTACTACGATGGTAGCCTCTTCGATGTGTGGGTGCTTTCTGGGAGCGAGGTGTGCATCGTGCCCCAAATGAAGGGGAGTGTAGCTGCCAGTAAGCGACTGGTCCGACACATCTTTGACGAGTATGCAGAAGGCAGGCTTCGAGAGTACAGCGGGGGGCAGGGATGAGCGAAGGCATCGACATCGAGAATGACATCGACGACTACCAAGACACTGTCTGCGCCATCCTTGGCTTCGTGAACTTCTATCGATTCGACGACGATCGCCGTTGCTTCCGTAGTGACGTTGTCGTGTTTCAGGGGCGGCGGTTGGCGCGTTCCGGCGATCCCGACAGCGAGGTGACACCTGACTTCGGGGTGGTCTGTCCCGGAGATAGGGGCGTTCTCGGCGAGGCGAAGAAGAGCTTCCCACAGGACAGAAATTTCTGGATGGACGTTTTCCGGCAGTTGGCGAACTATGACGATGAACTCGTTGGATGGCCAACGGACACAGAACGTGTAGCCGATCACGACATAGTGCTGCTCACTCACATCACCCGGGTTGCAGATGTCTGCGATTTCTGGCGCAACGAAGGCCCCAACGAGGGTATTGCTTTCCAGCGACCATTCTCAATAGTGTCTTTCAACAGGTCTGATGAAAGGGCTCCATTCTTCTTCTTCCAGAAGCGAGCGGGGAAGCTCTCCCATGAAGCGGTGGACGGCAGACTGCATAGTGGGGTGGCGATACCCATGAACGTGTTTGCTGCAGAGTACTCGATGGTGAAGCTCTATGATGCCGAACCACCGGTTGCGTATATGGCCTCCCTCATATGGGAGAATGTGATAGTACCGCGAGCATCCGAAGACCCAAAGTACCGCAGGCTGCGGAGGAATCAGAAGGTAGACGTCCAGTTGGACGTCGAGGATATCGCGCAGGAGTTGCACACGGGCTTCTCGTTTCGCACACTCCGAGCGGAAACCACCGAAAGAGAGCCCGTAGTGCCGAAGAAGGCGTGGTGCGTTCGAGCCTGTGACTTGCTCGTCAGCGGCGATCTAGCTGCATGGGATGATCCAGGCGCCAGGCAATCCATCACCGTGCACTTCAGACGTCTGGATGTTGTGCTGGACCATATGGTGGAACTCGCGCTGGCGGAGCCAGGCCCACCGAGGGGCCAACTTGGGCTGTTCCCCAAGGCCGACGAAGATAGCTCAAGTCAAGTCATCGAGAGCTCGGACAAGGGAGACCGAGACGAGAGCGGTGATTCCGACACAGAGCAGGCCGAGTAGGAAGCGAGCGCGAATCAGAGCAACAGGGCAACAGCCTTCCTCTTGCCCAAGGGTCGAGGCGGCGGGTCGCAGGTTTCGTCAGCGACGCTGAAACGCGAGTAAAAGGGGGTGCGGGGGAAACGAATCGCCGGTCGTTTCCCCCGGGGGAGGGGGAGGCGGCTGCGCCGCCTACGCAGGTTGGGAAACCCATTCGGCTCCGCTCAGGGCAGGCCTGTGCTATCAGAGCGGCCCTACAGGACGGCCAACGGCCGGCGGGCATGGGAATGCCCGCGCTACAGGACGGCCAACGGCCGGCGGGCCCGCCACACGGCTGGCGGACAGGCATGGGGTGGGCGGAGACGCGAAGTCAGCAGGACGGCGGCAGGTCGAGCAACAGCGGGATCCTTCGGTCGCCCCCACGAGCGGGCTTCCTCAGGATGACATCGGGGGGCGGCTTAGCCGGAGCTGTTATCTCCGAGCGCGGTGAGGAGGGTTGCGCCGACCTGCGCCAGTGAGTCGGGCGCGCATTTGTCGGGGGTGTCGGCGAGGGTGTGCCAGTAGGGGTAGTCGAAGTCGATGACGTCGATGCACGGGATGCCGCGGTCGAGCAGGAAGACGTGGTCGTCGAGCACCGTGGGACCGGGCTCGCGGACGAAGGCGATCGCGCCGGCCTTCTCGGCGGCGGCCCAGATGCGGTCCACGACCGCGGGCGCGCGGCGGACGGAGAAGCGTTCGGGCCTGATCTTCAGGTCGCGGTCGCCCACCATGTCGAGCAGGACCGCCCACTCCACCTTGGGGCCGGCAAAGGTCCGGGCGAAGTGCTTCGATCCCAGAAACATGTCTGCCGCGGTCGGCCCGTAGTCCTCACCATCGAAGAGCACGATAGTGATGCGCGGGCGCGGTGGATGGGCCTTCAGCACCCGCGCGATCTCCAACAGGACGGCGACCCCGGAGGCGCCATCGTTCGCTCCCAGGATCGGCCGGCTTCGGTTCGCCGGGTCCGGATCGCGATCGGCCGTGGGGCGGGTGTCCCAATGGGCGGCGAGAAGGACGTGGCCTGTGCCGGCGGGGTTGAAGGTGGCGACGATGTTGCTGAGCGGCAGCGTCTTGCCGCGGACGGTACTGGTGAAGGGCTGCACAGAGACCTCATCGGCGCAATCGTACAGGGTCTGCGTCAGCCAGCGGGCGCACTCGGCATGGGCTCGCGTGCCGGGCACGCGAGGGCCGAACTCGCACTGTGTCACGAGATCGCGGTAGGCGCGCTGGGGGTCAAACCGAGCCGGCGTGGCCGCCAGCGCCGTGACCGCGAAGCAAAGGCAGACCGCTACCGCGAGCACGCCGTACGAGCGGAATCGGGGCCTCATGCGCCTTCCGTCCGGAAATCGGGCACGGGAACCGCGGCGCCGCTCTGAGCCACCGACTCGATGGCGCAGATACCCGGCACCGTGTAGTCGAGCGCGCGGTACACGTCAATCGCTGGAGTTCCATCGCGCTCGACGGCCGCGAGGAAGTCCTTCAGCATCCAGTACTCCGTCGTCCCGTGCCCCCCCGCACGCGCCTCCTCGCCCACTGCCAACCGCTCCGGGATGTACCGCTCGGCGTAGCCCATCAGATGGTGCCACCACGCGCTCTCGCCGCACCGGGAGGGCTCGTGCTCCGATTCGAGCCAGACCTTCGCCTCGTCCCCCAACCCCCGCTCGCCCTCATAGCTTCCCTTGCTGCCTTGCAGCGCGTAGTAAGACGCGGCATGCGGCCTCGGCGACACGGTGTCCACCCGCACCTCGAGCGTGGCGCCGCGCGCCGTCCGCATGAGCATCTTGTAGTTGAACATGCCCCCCCGGCCGGGCGCAACACGCGAGGTCTCGTTCGCCAGGGCCGCCACCTGTGTCACCCGGTCCTCGAAGAAGTACAGCAGCGGCCCGAGGCTGTGGGTGCAGTAGACCCCGAGACCGATCCCGGTCCCAGTCTGCCCGCGCCAGGTGGGCGCCCCGCCGGCATCGCGCCACAGCTCTCGGCAATCGTGGATGTAGGCGCCCTCCCCGTAGTAGAGCTCACCGAAGCACCCATCATCCACCATGCGCTTGACCAGCTCCACCTCGTCCAGGTAGCGATAATTCTCGGCCAGCATGTAGTGCGCCGAGCTTGCCTCGGCCGCATCCGCCAGCTGACGGGCGGCGTCCAGCGTATTCACCGCGGGCACCTCCGACAGCACGTGGATTCCTCGCGCCAGCGCGGCCGCCGCCTGCTCCGCGTGGAAGCGAATGGGAGTGCACACGATAACCGCGTCCAGGCCGGACTCGAGGAACGGCTCGAGGTCCGTGAACGCCTGCGCGTCGGCCATCGCCGCCGCCCGATCCGCATTCTCGCGACTCACATCGCAGATGGCAGCGACGCGGGCCTCCGGGACCGTCTCAAGGGAACGGATGAAGCTGTCCCCCCGCGCGGTGCCAACGCCAACGTGTCCTGCGCCGATGATCCCAAATCGGATCGACATGCCGCCTCCCTCACCCGCTCGACCGGCGAGGCTACCCCGCCGCTTGAAGCTCGTTGATGCCCGTCTTCGCGTTCTTCTTGCGAGCGAGCTTGATTCCGTCGAGCTTGGCGATGGCGATCTCGGCCAGATAGAGCACCCGGCAGCCCGGCTCGAGGTGCCCCATGTAGGTCTGGTCCTTGATGGAGATACAGGTGTGAAGGTGGGGGGTGAAATCGGCGATGATTCCGTCGATGCTGAGCAGCTCGATGGGCCCCTCGTAGGTGACGAACTCGTCCTTCGGCGGGAAGCCGGTGTGGGTGATGTGATGGAGCTGGGCCTGGTCGAGCGTGCCGATGCCCGAGATCACGACGCCCGTGTGGATTCCATTGTCTCTCGCCACCTTCTCGACCGAGGCGAGCACATCCTCGCCCCTGTCCAGCCGCACCGCCACGACTTCGACTATCCGGCCGCCCGGAAACACATCCATTCCTCTCCTCCTGACACACTTCGCACCGCGCTCACGCCGTCAACAACGGCCGGTGACCTGTTCGCCCCAACTCGATCCGCCCCTGCCCGGCCGGAGCCATGCGCGGCCGGGCAGGGGCGGAGGAGGGACAGCAGGGGTCGTCAGTAGCCACGCCGGTAGCTGCCGCACGCGCCAAGACGGCGCGCCGGCACGACGCGCCGGCACGACGCGCCGGCACGACGCGCGCGATCAGACGGCGAGGAGTGGAGTGCTGAGCCTAGAGCGAGCGGAGCGCGACCGCGATCACACCGGCCAGGACGGCGCCCACGCCCACATACACCCAGATCCTATCGAGGATGGACGTACCCTTCGCCCGGCTTGAGAGAGAGGCGCCGCACGACGAGCACTTGAACCGAGTATAGGGGTTGACTGTCTCGCATCTCGGACACTTCGTCCCGACCAGCTCGGCGCTCCGCCTCACTCTCTCGTAACGGACCTGCGACTTGCTTCCCAGCTTGACCGGCAGGATCGCGTTGCACGACGTACACCTGGTCAGCCCTTCCTCGTTCTCTGCGCCGCACTTACGACAGACTGCCATCTCTACTGCGCCTCCAATTCGAGGTAATCGTGTTGCTGCAGGCGCGCTCCCGCCAGGCACGCTGGTGAATCCTCTCTCACACCACGGGCCCGAAATGCGCCCATCTCGGGCGGCTTCCGTGGACGCGACCACTGAGGGGAATACCCGGCACAACCGGCAGTCAAACCGGGTGTCTAATTTCAGTGTTTCGTCACGAAGTCCTTTTTCCACAGAATCAGGTTTCAGGCTATATGTCGCCAGGAAGGAATCGGCCGATGCCGAACCGTAAACCAGCACTCGGGCGAGGGGAGGAATAGCCACAATGTCACGTTTCTGCTCCGGCCGCACGCTTCTCGCAGTTCTTGTCGCGATGCTTCTCGTCAGTCACGCTCAGAGCGCCGTCGGCGATGCCGTCACCTGCCCCCGCGTCGCCTTCAGCCCCGTGCTCGACAGCCATCTCGACGACTGGCCTCCGCTGCCCCATGTCGTCATGGCCGTGCCGACCGACTGGCGCCCGGCGGCGGCGCAGTTCGCCCAGTACGGCGGTCCAGAAGATATATCGGCAGAAGTCCGCCTCGCCTGGGACAACCAGTCGCTCTATATATCGGTCGTGACGAGAGATAACCAGCTCGTGCGCGTTCGCTCGGCGGCCGAGATAGACCGGGGAGACAGCATCGTCCTCGCCCTGGTGGGCGAAGAGGCCGACGAGGTGAACCAGTTCGTCGTGGTCCTGCTGAGGGCGGCCTCTCTCGTATGGCGGGCGGAGCCGGCCGAGGAGGCGGGGGAGGTGCGAACCGTCGGCCGGGCACTGGCGGCGAAGGCCGACCAGGCGGGCGGCAGCCGCCTTATCTACGAGCTCGCCATTCCCTGGACCGAGCTGAAGCAGCTCCGGCCCCTGCCCGGCACGCGCTTCACGCTCACGGTGTCGGTGTGCGACGACGATGGGGATGGGCTGAAGGGCTGTTTGGAGCGCGCCGTGCCCGTGGTGCTCTCCACCACCGGCCTCGCGGCGCCGGGCGCGCCGGCTGCGCCGCGCCCCGCCGCCGCCTTCAAGCCGTCCTTTCCCTCGCCCCAGGTCGCGCGCTTCGACGAGAAGTGCTTCAAGCTCAAGGGCGCAGACGTCCTCCTCGTGGGCGGCGAGATCCAGTACGCGCTGCTGCCGAGAGAGGGCTGGGCCAGGAGAGTGGATCTGCTCAAGTCCGCCGGCCTCAACACCGTCGGCGTGACCGTCCCCTGGGGCGTGCATCAGCCGACCTCCGCGCCCCCCGATCTCGGGTCGCTCCGCCAGTTCCTGGACCTGTGCAAGGCCGCCGGCCTCTGGGTGCAGCTCAACATCGGGCCCTTCGCCGGCGAGACCTGGGAAGCCGGCGGCGTGCCGGGCTGGGTCGTCGCCCTCGGGTCCGACCGGGATGCCGCCGTCGCCCAGTGGCTCGAATCCATCCTGCCGGTAGCCGCGGAGTATCAGCTCAGCGAGGCCGGGCCGGTCGCCACCGTGGTCGTTCGGCCCTTGCCCGACCGCCGGGGGCAGGTGAGTGCGGCCAAGCTGGAGTCCTTGCTCGCCTCGGCGCGGTCCGCCGGCATCGCGGTGCCTGTCGTTACATGGAACGCGAGTGCCGCGCGCGGCGACTCTACCGAGGCCTTGGCGAACATCGTCGACACGCTCAGCTTCTACCGGCCGGTCGATGTGGCGCAGCTCACCGCACAGCTTCAGACCCTGGACCGGGAGGAGACCGGTCCAGCCGTCATAACCGCCCTGCCCGGCGAACAGCGCTCCCCCGAGGCCGCTCGCAGGAGCGCGGACCTCGTTCGGGTGGCCGTGGCGAACGGCGCCGCCGCCATGATGATGTCCGATTTCGCCCCCGGGTTTGATGGGTCGCTGGTGCGCCAGCCCGGCGACGGGGCCGCGTCCGGCGCCATCGACCCCGCGGGCGCTCTCACCGCCGGCTACGGCGAGGCGCGGCTTCTCGGCAGCTTCCTCCGAGCGTTTCAATCTCAACTCGTCCGGGCGGCCGCTACCTCCGACGTGATCGAGTGCGACGACCCGGACATCCGCGCGCTCGTCCGCTACGGCGAGAAGCAGGCATTTCTCTTCCTTTGGGACGAGGCAGGCAAGTCCGGCCACCAGGTCCGGCTCAGCTACACGGATCCGGAGACCGAGAAGACAATCGCTATCCCCGAGGCCGGGGCCGTCTACCTTCCGGCCGGGGGAGCTAAGATACTGCCTCTCGACATGCCCGTCGGTCGCGGGAGTGTCCGCTATTGCACGTCGGAGGTGCTCTCCTTCCACTCAGTCGGTGAGCGCACGCTTCTCGTGCTGTACGGGGACCCGGACACGCCGGGGGAGATCGCCCTCCGTCTGCCGGGGCCGCCTCTCGTGATCGGCGACGTCGCACGACAGAAGTGGGACCCCGAGGCGCGGACTCTCACCCTCGACTACTACCACGGGTCGGCCGACAGCTACATCCTCGTCGACGAACTCGAGATCGCGGTTCTCTCCCGCCAGCGGGCGGCCATGGCACACGTGATCGCTGCCGAGAACCAGGCCGTGACGCTCAGCGCCGGAGCGAGCGTCACTGACGCCATCCTGGACGCCCGTTCCGTGCGCGCCGCGCTCGACTGTCCCCAGGGAGATGTGGAGCTGACGGCCGCCCTTCCTCGCCGGCCCTCTTCAGTGACCCTCGATGGCCAGCCTCTGGAGTTTACATTCGCCCAACCGGAGCGAGTCCTCAAAGCGCGTATCACGACCGAGTCATTGGCCGACGAAAGGCAGGCGAAAGACCTCTGGGATAAGCTCGGACGCGCCGTGCTCGGGGGACCGCCCCACCTCTACGCTCGCTTCGACCGAGGGTCCTTCATCCCGGACGCCAAGGCGCCGGGCGGAGACTGCGCTTCGTTCGGCGCCATCGCGGGGCCGCCGGAAATAGCTGGCCTTTCGGGGGCGGGTTTCGCCCGCCTGCGCACGCGTTTCTCCGCCCAAGGCACGGCCGAGATGCTGATTCGGGGATCCGGGTGCCCGACCCTGGCCTCGATCAACGGCACATTCGTGCCCGCTCTGTCCGGTCGCGCGGCGCTGCGGCGAGCGGACATTTCTCCATTCCTCCGTCCTGGTCTGAACGACCTGGTGCTGATGGTGCAGATCCTCCCTCGAGCGCGTGGCTTTGCCGGGCTGTCGGATGAGGCGGTGGCGCTGCCCGAGGTGCGGCTCATCACCCAGGTTGGGGAAGCGTCACTGGAAGACTGGCAGGTATGCCCCGGACTGGCCGGGGAGGCGGCCGGCTATGCCGACTACGAAGCCGACACTCGTCGCTGGCACTACATCCGGTTCGGCCCGTGGCGCGAGCAGGGCAAGGACCTGGCAGACGTGTGGGGCCCGGCGTGGTATCGCATGGCGCTCGATCTGCCGAACCCCGGCCCCTGGACCATCCCGTACTATGCCCGCGTCGAGATCGTCGGCGGCGGGAGACTGTACTGGAACGGACGTCCCCTCGCAACCGTCCAGGGCGACGGCACCTACCTGCTGCCGGTGTCCGCTCCGACGACCTCTGGCGGGGGCAGCAACGTCCTGGCGGCCGCTCTCGACGGGCTCTCCCCGCAGACCGGCCTCTACTCGGCAGAGGTCTCGGCCGACGAAGGTTTCATGGCCCGGCGGCGGGAGTTGGAGATTCGCTTCTGATCGACTCCCTCATGTCTTGACGAGTCTTGACAAGAGGAGTCGAGTTGCTAGACTATGAAGTAGTGGGAACAGAGCGGAAATAGCTCAGTTGGTAGAGCAACAGCTTCCCAAGCTGTGGGTCGCGGGTTCGAATCCCGTTTTCCGCTCCACCGTGGCGGCGTAGCCAAGTGGTAAGGCAGAGGTCTGCAAAACCTTTATTCGCCGGTTCGACTCCGGCCGCCGCCTCCACACGTTGGGGATAGTAGGGGCGCTCTCAGCCCGATGTCGGCATCTCTACGCTCGGGGTCCAGTGTGACGTCCGTCACGAATGCCCGCGCCAGCACGCGCTTCTCCTCGTTCGTCGCGTGCTGCAATAGGGCAGGAAGACCGGTAGCACAGCGACTCACCGTTTCGGTCGACACTCGGGCGCGTGCCATTGCGACATTTCCGGGTTTCCGGCGTGAGACGCGTCGCGTGCGAGAGAGGGCACTAGGTGATGCCGCGGGAAGCTCAGGCACGGGTAGGCCGACCGTGTAGCCCATGGACATCTCAGACCGAGCATCTGAGGTGAGCATCTAGAGCACGGTGCCGGCGGACGGGCCTGATGCTGATCCGGCTGTCTGCGAGCTGCCGGCGCGAGATGCCGTCTTGCCCCGAGGTCAGCGCCTTGAGTCTAGGAGTTTGGTCATGTGCTGCGCGCCGTCAGAGAGGGCCGACGGACGCCTTGCACTTGGCGTCGCGTCCGCTGCCTCACTTGTGAGGCGTCGCGAGCCACTTCTGGACATGCAGCACTGGCAGGATTTGCTCGAGGCCTTGCAGCGGGAGAGCGATCAGGTGGACGGGTGGGGCGAGGTCACCATCCGCCTCGTCTACCACGAGGGGCTGCCGCGCGAGATGGAGGTCGTCTCGCGCGTTACGCGCTACAAGCTCGGTAAGACGCTGTCGCCGTTGACAGGCAACGTCCGGGGGCTTAGAATCCAGCCGCCTGGTTAGCGTATGGCATGCTGAGGCCGGCTTCGATGGTCGATGGGGGATTCCAGAGGAGGCACACGGATGGATATGCGGACTTGGACCATAGTCGTTGCGATTGCGACCCTCTTTTCCGCAGTGCAGGTATGCTCTGCGGGTGGTTCCAGCGCGGGGCCGGCTGCCACAGATGGGAGTTCAGTGTCGAATGAGCTGATCGTCTGCGGTGGGGATGAGGTCTACATCCTTGACCTCTCGCAACGGGAGAATGGCAAGCCGAAGAAGGTGTGGAGTTGGCGGGCCGCGGGTCGGCCAGAACTCACCAAAGATCTGTTTCCACTTGGCTGGGAGTTCAACGACTCTACCGAATGCAAACCCGTGGACGGCGGCAGCAAGGTACTGATCGCGTGTGACACCCAGGGCATCGCACTCGTGGACCGCGCAACGGGCCGTGCGCTATTCTACGCCAATGTCGAGAGCGCTCACTCCGCTGAAATGTTGCCCGGAAACAGAGTGGCCGTGGCGGGCTCAGGATACCAGGGCACTGCGACGCCGCGGAATGCTGACAGCCTCACGGTCTTTGACGCTGTGGGACCCGGTAAGGAAGTCTGCCGCGTTGAACTGCCTTACGGTCATGGTGTTGTCTGGGATTCTGGCCGGCAGATGCTGTGGGCGCTCTCCGGCGGTGACATCAGGGCGTACCGGCTTTGGCGATGGGAATCGGATGAGCCGTCTCTGGAGATGGTGCTCAAGGTACGCCTGCCAGAGGGCGGGGGACATGACCTGAGTCCGGTGCCGGGGAGCCCTCTGATGATGGTGACGACCGGCAACCATTGCTGGTTCTTCGATCCAGACACGCGTGAGTTCCGCCTCCACCCGGCACTGGGCGAAATGCGTGGCGTCAAGTCCATTTCGGTCAATGCTGCCACACAGCAGATCGCGTATGTCCAGTCTGAGGGCGGGAACTGGTGGAGTGAGCGTGTGAACCTTCTGTCCCCGGAAGATATGCTTCACCGACCGGGAGAGCACGTCTACAAAGCGCGCTGGAACAGAGCGGCGCGCTAGCCATGGACACGCACCGAAATCAGAGAGTGTAGGCTTGTCAAACATAGGTAACACCATCGGAGAGTGATTGGTTGTATTGGGTGAGGACCTGGGCTGGGGTTTTCCAGCCGAGGGCGCCATGGGGGCGGCCGGTGTTGTAGCGATGGTTCCAG
>Ga0307377_10001401_pt1 | contig 30686 bp, 29 predicted proteins | sample TR3MG_FD_202535 | JGI IMG/M metagenome (GOLD analysis project Ga0307377, IMG submission 202535) | Soil microbial communities from Risofladan, Vaasa, Finland - TR-3 | ecosystem: Environmental > Terrestrial > Soil > Coastal area > Acid sulfate soil | place: Finland: Risofladan, Vaasa | collected... | reverse complement strand
CGCAACCCAATCGCGGCCCACATCACACCGGAATCAGCGGCCCACTTCCAATGGAATCACCGGCCCACTTGGACCGGAATACGCACTTTTGTCGAGTCTCACGCCGACAGAGTTGAAGACGCTGGCTGCCCGCACAGTCCGCAAGCTATTCAGCGCCGGAGAGTTGCTCTTCTCTGAAGGCGAGCCATGCAATGGCCTGCACATCATCGCCCAAGGCAAGGTGCGCATCTTCAAAACATCCATGAGCGGCCGAGAGCAGGTTCTTGCGGTAAACGTGCCCGGGGAGTCCGTCGCGGAATTACCGGTCTTTGATGGTGGTCCCTTTCCGGCTTCCGCCGTCGCGATTGAGGATGCAGAAGTTGCGTTCATCTCGCGTCGCGATTTTCAGGCCTACTGCATGGAGCATCCCGAGGTCGCTCTCAAGGTGCTGCAAGTGGTTGGAGGCAGGTTGCGGCGGCTAGTTGGGATCATCGAGGAATTGTCGTTCACGACGATCCGCCAGCGCCTTATATCGGCACTGCTCAAACTAGCCGAAGACGAGGGCAAGCAGAGCTCCCTCGGAATCAAGTTCCAACTGCCGGCAACCCATCAGGAACTCGCCAATCAGCTTGGAACGGTCCGTGAACTGGTCTCCCGCAATCTCATGCGCCTTCAGGCAGAAGGACTACTGGACGTAGACGCGCGGCAGATCGTCGTGAAGGATCTGGCAGGCTTAAAGGCACTTCTGGAGACTTCGTCGTAGGCCATTTCGGCTCCGAGTGACATAAGTTACTGCTCAACTCTTCCTTGACCGTTACGGTTGCAGGTGGAGAGTGCTTATGTGTACCGCAGCTCAGTCTATTCGGGAAATCGTAATCAGCCAGCCATCCGCAGCCAAGATCTTCCAGCGATTCGATATCGACCTTTGCTTGCAAGCCGATTTATCGCTCGAAGGAGCGTGCGAGGAACTGCAGCTCTCTGTCGATCAAGTTCTCGAAAAGCTGACTGATGCGGAAGGCCAGGAACTCGGTGCCACCGCCTTGGATCCAGCTAATCTGTCGTTGGGCCGCCTGATTCAACACATCGTCCGTGTTCATCACCACTGCGTTCGCCAAGGGCTTCCAAGGCTCACTGAACTGGCCTCGAAGGTGTCGGCAAAGCGCGGCAATCGAGCGCCCGAACTGACGAAGATCGCCGAGCTGATTGAGAAACTTCGTGGCGAGCTGTATGCGCATATTCAGAAAGAAGAACAAGTCCTCTTTCCATTCGTCTCCCAAATGGATCAGGAATCGATTGTTGCCTATCCGCCTGCACACGCGTGCTTCCGTTCGGTTAGTAACCCAATTGTCGTGATGGAACAGGAACACGAATCCGCCAACCATTTGATGATGGAACTCAAACTCCTTACAAATCATTTTGAGCCGCCCCCATGGGCGTGCGCGACTCATATCGCTCTATTCTCTGGGCTCCGCGAATTCGAGTCCGACCTGAGACAACATGTCCATCTAGAAAACGACGTTCTGTTCCCTCGTGCCATTCAACTAGAAGCAGAAATCAAGGCGAGGAGGTAGTCATGGCTACGCCTAGGTTGTTCGATCATGCGGCCTCCACCGTCGCAGTCTGTGAGAATGCAGAAATTATCGCTCGTGAACGCCAAAAGAGCCTCATGCTGCGCGCCTGGATTCTGAGCGGTCTCTTCTTCATGGCACTGCCAGGGACTTTGCTCGGTTTCTCAAACCTGATGGCGATCAGCACGCATCATGGACTTGGCGCTCTTCCAGCTGCATGGATTCAAGGCCACGGCCACGCGCAGGTTTTCGGCTGGGTCGGCAGCTTCATTCTCGGAATCGGCTTCTATTCGCAGCCATCGCGCAGTCGGTCGGTCATTAGAATCCCGCTGGCATGCTTTGCCCTTTGGACTTCAGGCGTCGCGATTCGCTGGGGTGCAAACATCTATGGATGGCATTGGCGCGTTCTGCTTCCCATCTCCGCGGGACTTGAAGTGATGGCGGTCCTCTTGTTCCTTGCCGCTGCGTCACATCACAAGCTACCTTCGTCGTCACAAGGCAAGCAGGCGAAGCCGCGGATGGAACTGTGGATGGTCTCCGTGTTGCTCGGAACCGCGGGCCTGACCGCCGTGGTCATCTTCAATTTTCTGGAGTGCGTTCGGCTGGCGGTGGGTGGAACGCTTCTCGCTTTTCCCTATGCGCTCGACCAGAAGTATCTTGTCTTACTTGCCTGGGGATTCCTCGTGCCTGTGGTCTGGGGCTTCTCCGCGCGCTGGCTGCCTTCGTTCCTGGCGATTGCAAAGCCGCATACTCGATTATTTCGTGAAGCTTTGATCCTGGACTTAGCGGGTGTGCTTTGCGGCGTGGCTGGGTGGACAAAAGTTGCGACAATCCTGCTTGCTTTGAGCGCCGTCGCAATCGGGCTCAGTCTGCATTTGATACAGCGTCCTCACGGACCTGCAAAGGTCCAGGGAATTCACCCGAGTTTCCCCACGTTCGTTCGGCTCGCGTATGCCTGGCTGGCGATCGCCGGCTTCATGGGCATCTGGGCCGCGTTCAGCGATGTTCACGGAGGTATCTGGGGCGCTTCCCGTCATGCGCTGACCGTCGGATTCGCCGCCACCATGGTTTTCTCCATTGGGCCGCGCATTCTTCCCCATTTTGGCGGGGTCTATTCCATCTTCAGCAAACGTCTGATGTTTCTTAGTCTGCTCTTGCTGCAGACCGGCTGCACCCTGCGCGTCTGCTCCGAGCCGCTCGCCTATGAGGGCATTTGGCCCTTTGCATGGAGAACGCTTCCTGTCTCCGGGGTGCTGGAACTGGGCGGCGTGCTTGTGTTCGCCGTCAATATCGCTCTCACTTTCTTGCTTGGCCGCTCTACGATTGCGCCGAATCGAGCGTGCGCCCTGTTTTCGCTCTACTTAGCTGAATGATTTAGATCATATGCAATGTGTCGCGTCACGATGTATCCTATTTATGTCGTAACACGATGTATAAGGTCCAGTCTAAGGAAGGCTCGTTCGTCAGGTCTCTGTGACTAAAGTCCCTGCAATACGTCTCTTTCTGTCTTAACTTTTGATTCAGCTAGACGTTTTTTGTGAATTTTGAACGCGAATTGAGGCAAACCATGAGCTACAGGCGTTATTGGGTGGCGTTGGCCGTCGTCATCATCGGATCCTTTGCCGTTTTGGGTACCGTGGGACGGAAGATGATCAGTCAGGCTCCGCCCATTCCGGATGTCTACACCACGGATGGACAACTTCTCTTTACCGCCGCGACCATCACCAATGGGCAGGGCGTATGGCAATCCATAGGCGGCCAGGAAATCGGCACGGTCTGGGGCCACGGCGCGTATGTCGCTCCCGATTGGAGCGCCGATTGGCTGCATCGCGAGTCAGAGATTCTACTCAACACCTGGGCTGCCCGCGATGGTGCGCGCGACTTTGCCGCTCTCGGTCCGGATCAGCAAGCCGTCCTAAAGGCCCGGCTCATCCGCGAGATGCGGACCAACACCTACGATGCCGCGCGCAACCGCGTTATCGTCGATCAGGATCGAGCCGCTGCTTTCCAGCAACTTGCGGCATACTACGCAAATATCTTCGCCAGGGGACGCGCAGATTATGCCATCCCGCAAGGCGCTCTCACGGATGCCATCAAACAAAAGCAAATGGCGGCATTCTTCTGGTGGACCTCATGGGCTGCCAGCACCGAGCGGCCTGGATCGACAACCACTTACACAAACAACTGGCCGCACGAGCCGCTGGTTGGCAACGAACCAACTCCGGGTGCGGTGCTGTGGAGCATCCTCAGCTTTGTGGGCCTGCTGGCCGGCATCGGCGGTCTCGTGTGGTGGTATGCATCGCAGGAGAAGGTCGTTGTGCGCGGGCCCTATCCGGAAATCGACCCCTTTCTGGCAGTGCAACCAACGCCATCGCAGCGCGCCACGATGAAGTATTTCTTCGTGGTGATAATTCTTTGGGGCGTGCAAATCCTGATGGGCGTACTGACGGCGCATTACGGAGTTGAAGGCCACGGCTTCTACGGCTTCCCTTTGGATCGCTACCTGCCGTACGCCATCACACGTACCTGGCACCTGCAACTCGCGATCTTCTGGATTGCTACGTCGTGGCTGGCAACCGGACTCTACGTCGGTCCTGCGGTCAGCGGGCACGAGCCAAAGTATCAACGCCTGGGTGTCAACGTGCTCTTTGGTGCATTGATTCTTGTGGTCGGCGGCTCGCTTGCCGGCGAATGGCTGGGCATCCAGCAGCGCCTTGGCAACATGTGGTTCTGGTTTGGTAGTCAGGGTTATGAATACGTCGATCTGGGCAGGTTCTGGCAGATTCTATTGTTCATCGGCCTCGTTCTATGGCTTGTCCTTATGGTCGCAGCCCTCAAGCCGGCACTCGTTCGCAAGAGCGAAGACCGCTCGCTACTGATGCTCTTTCTGATCTCCAGCATCGCAATTCCACTCTTCTATGCAGCTGGTCTCATGTACGGTCAACGGAGCAATCTTGTCACGGCCGAATACTGGCGCTGGTGGGTTGTTCACCTCTGGGTGGAAGGATTCTTTGAAGTATTCGCAACGGTTGTCATCGGGTTTCTGTTCACGCGGCTCAAGCTGATCGAGATTCGCACTGCAACCAAGGCCGCCCTCCTTTCTACGACAATCTTTCTTTCAGGCGGAATCATCGGTACGTTCCATCACCTTTACTTCGCCGGCGCGACGCCCGCTGTCATCGGCTTCGGAGCGATCTTCAGCGCCTTTGAGGTAGTGCCCCTCGCAGTCATTGGTTATGAGGCGTGGGACAACCTTCGTATCGCGCAGCCGACCAAGAAGTCGCCATGGATTGCGAATTACAAGTGGCCCATCTATTTCTTCGTGGCCGTCGCATTCTGGAACATGGTTGGCGCCGGATTGTTCGGCTTCCTCATCAATCCGCCCATATCTCTGTATTACGTGCAGGGCCTCAACCTCACGCCGCTCCACGGCCATACCGCATTGTTCGGCGTCTACGGGATGCTTGGCCTTGGTCTGACCCTCTTTTGCCTGCGCGCGTTGAGTCCTGGTCGTCCGTGGAAGCAGGGATCCCTGAAACTCTCTTTCTGGTCCCTCAATGTCGGCTTGAGTCTCATGTCCGTCCTAAGCTTGCTGCCGGTTGGCCTGCTGCAGGCCTGGGCGTCCATCCAACACGGCACATGGTACGCACGTTCGGCGGAGTTTATGCAGTCGGGGACAATGCAAACGCTGCGCTGGATGCGGGTTCCAGGAGACATCGTGTTTTCCATCGGCGCGGCGGCGTTTGCGTGGTTTGTGCTGGGGTTGTTGACGGGACATTCCTACGACAATGACCGGTTAACAGGCGCGGATGCATCGTTACAAAAAACGCACGAAGAACTTGAAGCTGTGCATTCGCGAACGTAATCTCACATCGAGGGCGCCGCGGATAACCGCATCAGCACGGAGACCGAAATGCATAGACAGGAAGATGAAGACAGCGGCCTGACCAGGCTCCCGGAGTTGGCTCAACCATTGCTGCAGTTTGATCTCGCCGCAGAGATAGAGCATCTGCGGGGCGAGGAATCGTGGCAACGAGGGTCAGGGCGAAGCTCCAGAACTTTGGTCAAGCATCCAGATTTCCGCATCGTGCTGGTTGCCATGAAGCGGAATACGGAGATGAAAGAGCACCGGGCAGAAGGGAGAATCTCGATCCAAACTATTATCGGCCATGTGCGACTGAAGTTACCTCGGCAAGCTGTCGAGCTCCCAGCTGGCCATTTTCTGGCGCTCGATCGCGGCATTACGCACGACGTTGAAGCGGTAGAGGAGAGTGCTTTTCTGCTTACGATTTGCTGGCCGGAAAGCGCCGACTAACCCGCTTTGAGCATCTCCCTGAAAGCGGGTGTAGACCAGACATCCGCGGTCCGTTGGTCTGTCCACCAAAACCATGCGGCCCACTTCATTGGGTAGTACCAGGCGAAGCCGCCGCATGCAACTCTAGCGAACCGAATAGGCGTACAAGAGGGAGAAGTCTATGGACTACGTATTCCTTGCAAATCTGCAACAGGAGATCACGCTTCCGGAAAAGGGGATCTTGAGCCAGGTTCTCAAGAAGGACAACAACGTGAACGTCACTCTGTTTGGCTTTTCGACGGGGGAGGAGCTTTCCTCGCATTCGGCCCCGACGCCAGCCATTCTCTATTTTCTGGAGGGAGAAGCCGAAGTCCAATTGGGAGACGACAAACTTAACGCCCAGACAGGCTCATTTGTTTACATGCCTCCGATGTTGCCGCACGGCATCCTGGCAAAGACTCCCGTCAAAATGTTGCTAGTTCAGATGAAACACTTGACGAATTGACTTTTGTTGGACCCCATGAGTGTCCAGACTCGCTATGCGCTGCGCAATCTCGAGCCTGCGGTAGCGGGAGCGATAGGGTCATCCGAATTTTTCTCGATCCGTTATGGGCGGATAAGATGTCTCTCGCAGGAGTGCGCAGAATGATTCAGCTCAAGCGGGTCTACGACGGTCCTTCCAGTACAGACGGCGTCCGCTTCCTTGTCGAGCGCTTATGGCCTCGTGGCGTGAAAAAGTCGTCGCTCGAAATGAGTGCGTGGCTAAAGGAAGCAGCACCGAGCGCCGAGTTGCGAAAATGGTTTCACCACGATCCGGCGCGATGGAAGGAGTTCCGCCGGCGTTACTTTAGCGAACTCAGGGAAAATCCAGCTTCATGGTGCCCGATACTCGATGATGCACGCAGCAGCAACGTCACATTGCTCTACAGCTCTCATGACCCTGAGCACAACAATGCTGTTGCGCTGAAGGATTTCCTGGTCCGGTATCTCCATGCAGAAAAGGTTAAGTAGTTTCATCCAGGGCTTTGCTTGCCAAGATCGCGCTTGGACTAAATCTGGAAGGATATGCTTCGTTCCGACTCTCGCACCATTGCTCGCCGCCGTCCCATGATCAACTCTTGCGCCCCAATACTCCCACAGACACGCCCTGTTCGCCGATCCACGACTAGCATGCTCATCACCCCCGTGGCCGCCATTTCCTCCGCCACGGCCCGGCAGGTCTCATCGGAGTAGGCAAAAGCATCCGGCAATGCCTCAAGTGCATCGCTTGCACTTTCCACTCCATCCGGTGCGGACATCTCTATCATCACGTCCGCGACACTGACCGTTTCCAGTGGGTCAACGCCATATTCACGCGACAAGTGGTACCCCCGACGGCTCAACTTCTCCGTCAGGATCGACCGCGGCATGATCAAAGAGGTCACCAGATAGGACGCAGTGCACGCCAATGCAAGTGGCAGTATTGCAGGCAGAGCATGGGTCAGCTCCAGGGAGAAGAGAATCGCCGTGAGCGGCACACCCAGCGCGCCTGAGAGCATCGCCCCCATCGCCATCAGCGCCCAAAGCGCCTGTGTTTCGCCGGGCATATGCGCCAGCTGCGCCGCTCCCTCTCCCAAAGCTGCGCCAATCATCAAGATGGGAGCCAACACGCCGCCTGAAGTTCCGGAACTGAGTGAAAACGCCCACATCAGCGATTTTGCAACAATGAGTCCCAGCAAAAGGGCAACCGGGGCATTCCCGCGCAGGACCTCCGCGATGTTGTCGTAGCCTACCCCTAGTCCGCGCGGGAAGAAGAATCCTCCCACTCCGATACCAATGCCCCCAATCGCCGGCCACCACATCCAGTGCACGCGCAAGCGGCCGCAAAAGTGTTCAAACCCGTCTTCGAAGCCATACATCAACCGGCTCAGCCCTGCCGAGGCAAAGCCGACGAGCATGCCTAATGGGGCGGCCACGAGGAGCGACTGCTCCAGGTGAATCGCGGAGTGTACCGTGACAGGGAAAAGTGGCCCCGGACCGAGCCAGCGAATGCGCAGCGCGCCTGCCAGGACGCTCGCTACCGATACCGGCACTAGCGAGCGGGGCCGCCACTCGAAGAGAAGTAGCTCTACGGCAAGCAGGATCGCGGCAATCGGCGCGGCAAAGGTTGCCGACATCCCCGCAGCGGCGCCGGCCACCAGCAGGGTCGTCCGCTCGGCATCCGTCAGCTTGAGCCACTGCGCGATCAGCGAGCCGAATGCGCCGCCGGTCATGATGATCGGTCCTTCCGCACCGAAAGGTCCACCCGAGCCGATTGCAATCGCCGCCGAGAGCGGCTTGAGCACAGCTACTTTGGGGTCGACGCGTGCTCCATTCAGCAGAATCGCCTCAATGGCCTCGGGAATCCCATGTCCACGAATTTTGTCCGATCCAAAGTAGGCCATCAGCCCCACCAACAGGCCGCCAACGACCGGAACCGCCATCAAGAGACTTGGTGAGAGTGGCGATCCGGCAGGCCCAACCATAGCCAGGCTCAGCCTGTGGTAGTAGAAGACGTTTGTTGCGAATGCGATCGCACGCAAAAGAATCACTGCAAGAGCAGCTGCTCCGGTGCCAATAACGAGCGATACTCCGGTCAGGAGCCACACGCGATGATCCACGGTAAAGTCGCGTAAAGCAGAGGGCCGCGATCTCATCGGGGCATCGTACCAGCGATATCGCGCGCATGAGTCTTGATGTGCTCCAAGGCCTGCGCCAGCCGTGGCGCCAGTTCATTTAACTCACGTGCGTGATTCCCTGTCAACCGACCAAGAACCTGCTTGCCTTTGCGCGTTATTCGCAAAATCGCTCGCCTTTTATCCACGGGGTCCGCAGTTCGTGCAAGCAGGCCTTCCCGCTCCGAGCGATCAACAAGTTCAACCGTACTGTTGTGCTTCAATCCAAGCCGCTCGGCCGCGTATGCGATTGTCACGGCCGTACTCTCGGGAGCCCCTGCGACCTGTAAGAGAAGCTGATGTTGCTTCGGATGCAATCCTGCTTCCAGCGCTGCACATTCGCTGAAGTGCAGAAAGCGGCGCAGCTCATAGCGGAACTCTGCCAAGGTCCTGACCAGCGAATCGGAAGCGTCCTTCGTAGATCGAGTATTCATCTGTATATCGTAGCACGATATATTAATAGCACCTATCGCAATCAACCGGCGATCAAGGGTTCCGAGTTGGCACTTGTGTGGGGAGAGATTCTAGCGGGGCTCGTGCGCAGATCGATCATCGAACCTTGAATTGATCATTCATACGGAACCGATCTGCCGGTCTATCTCGCAGCATTCTGGATTTGTTCCGGCAAACGCAGTAGTATCCCAAAATCGCGCCGGCTCTCAAAGACTCTGTTTGTCCCGGCGACATACAAGGCCCAGCGACCGGAATCATTCCAGCGAATACAGTGGCAGAGGGATACTTTGCCGACTCCATTCCATCGGAATGTTTGCGAGCAAGGCTTTGAGAGTGAAATCAGTCTTGAAGCGAAGAATCGATTGCGTGCAGGACGGGCTTAGGAATGCCAGTGGGAAGATCTTCTTGGCATGGGAAGCATCGATACCATCCTGGCGGATGATGTCGTTCAAACAGGTAGCCTCGCCGTTAGCAATCCTCTGATACCAATGGTGGGCTAGCGCGATTGCCCGGAGAATTAGCTGCCGGCTCCTGTCATTCGAAAGACGATATTTGTCGATGACAAGTCGCAAAGCTCGACCGCGATTTATCTGTTTGAATGGACAAGTCACGGAAGCAATCGGAAGAAATTTGGCTGTGGTTTGATCGCCTTGGGCCGCCGGATCAGACCCGAGTAGTTCATGCAAAATAGCTGCCAAGCGCAGTTGAATCTCGATGTGCTCGGCCTGGACCACGATGCGATCGATAACGGCCTTGAGGAAACGACCTCGGTCAGGAGCCGGACGCGGCTTCCAACTCTTGACCTTCTTCGCTGCTCGTTCAACGACGGCAGCATAGAAGCCACTCGATGGAGCATTTTCCTCGTCGAGCAGGCCATCGTTCAAAACTGCCAGCAACTCGCTCGGCGCATTCAATAAGCTCAAGATGCGCTCAGTGACAGCCTTTTCAAGGCCGGGAGCCGGGATTCTGGCCGGCGAATCTGGGCGTTCAGACTTCTGGATGGCTGCCTGCGAGGTGTAGTAGCGATAGCGGCAGCCGTTCTTATTTGAGTGCGTCGGCGAATACCGGTTATCGCCAGCATCGAAGATAATTCCGGTGAAGAGACTCGGCTGTGTTGAGCGCTGTTTTCTGGCGACTACTGCTGATGCTCGGTCGACATGCGAAAGTACTGAGCCGCGCGAGACGGCGCCAGCACGGCCACGGATGCTGATGGAAGGCCCATGTTGGTCAACAATCCAGCCTTGGGCGTTCATGAAGGGCGCCCTTAAAGAATTGCTCTGCTGATGTAGTGGGAATTTGGGGCGTTCTTCGCGACGAGGCCCTAGAAAAAATCAACAAACACTCGCTGCTCGAAACCGTAACAGAGAATTTCAATTCCCTGATGTCTCAAAAAGATTCCCTGTTCTATTTGAGCCCGGCCGGCTCCCCAAAAGAGGTTAAGCACCGTGAATCGTGCATCATGCCAGGCGGCACCGCGCATGCGCGAGGCCCAAAACCTCAGATTTTCCCTGTTAAATTCCCTGTTAGCAGGGAAATGGGGTACGGAGAGCGGCTTGCTCGAGACTGCCAGCACCAACAATTCACTCCAAGCACTCAAGCGCGAACATAGAGCGCGTCCCGGCCCGCCGGGAAGGTCATCTGTTCGATCCCGATCAGGTCCTCCAAAAACTCCAAATGCATTACGTCTCTGTTCCACTGAGCCAGAGCGCCAAGAAGTTCTACATTGGCTGCATGGCGCAAGTATCTGGTCGCCCTGCCGAGCATCAGCCACAAAAACGAAGATGAATTTCCTAAGTCAGCAGTCACTCCGCCCGTATCTCGATTACGGCAACCGTGTAGGGCTCAAGATCCACGGACAAGTTCTTTGCGTAATTCAACGGTCGACTCACTGGAGCGATGGCATCCGGATGATCGAGAGACGCTGAATCCATCAGCCCTGCGGTGATCGTGTGCAGCGTCGCGACGGCTTTCTCAGGAGCGCTGGCGCCCTGGATTCGCAGCAGCAGCGTGTTCCGCTCCGCCTGATAGTTGACTGCCTTGATCACGATGCGGCGGCCGTCGGCGCTCGTCGTGGCGAGCGCATCCACAACACCAGGTTCCCAACCTGAAGGAATCTCAGTCGAGATTCGGTCAAACAAGCGCATACGGTCGGGAATATCACGAAACGCGCCGGTCGCGGAGCCAAGGTAGCGCTCCGCGTAGTGCTCGCGAAAGAGCTTCTCAACTACATAGCTGGCCCCTGGGAACCATGAGACGTGGTCGTGATAGATTGCGGCAGTCCATGCCGGATTGTCCGTCGTGTTTCGCATCAGCAGCGCAGGGCAGGTCATCGTCAGGCCGGGGCTCAGCTCTTCATAAAGCATCAAGCTGCCGGCCGCATGCAGTCCCGCTCGCCAATCGTAAGTGTGCTGAAGGCTCCACTCCAGCACGCCGATCTCAATGTGAGTATGGTTCGAATCACGCACGTAGTCGCGCAGCTTCGTGAGGTAGTCGCGGATGCGCCTCAGACCGGTCTCGAAGTTGGCGGGTTCGTATTCGTAATTGTGACAGCCGAGCACGTCAAAGTTCTCTCCGGCCAGGTCGATTACCTTCTCGCTCCAGTCCATGTCATTGGACCGCTTCTGTCCGCATGCCACGATGCGCGCATTGGGAACAATCGCCCGCAACCGGCTGCCGTACACGTTGACGATTTCGGCGTACCGCTCCGGTGTGAAGCCGTTGTTCATCGGTTCGTTATCAATCTGGAAGAGCTTTACCCCATAGGGTTCCGGATGTCCGTTGGACTCACGGAGCCGTCCTAATTCGGTCGTCGGCGGATCGTTTAGATAGTGGACCCAGTCCATGGCGTAATCAACATGCTCAGGCTTTGTGTCGGGCGCGGCCAGCACGATCAGGGGTTCGGCGTTGAGCTTCCCGCAAAGTCCAAGGAACTCGTCTGTCCCGAAGCCAAAGTAGTCTGAATAGCCTCCCCAATAAGTATTGGGGTGGTATCCACGCGAAGCGTACAGCCCGATGCCTTCTTTCCACTTGTACGTCGAAGCGTAAGAACCGCCGGGCCAACGGATGAAGGCCGGACGGATAGCGCGGAGGGCCTGCAGCAGGTCGGGGCGCAGCATGCCATCGCGGCGGGCGTCTGCGCGCATCATCGATATGAAGTCGACCAGTAGCGTGCCCTTGCCCGTCGCGGTTATCTCGACCGAGGCCTGCGTGTCCCGCACAGCGCTGGTGAACGAATACGGGACCTCTTGCCAGCTCGAGCCCGTGAGCGCGAGCGGTATCGATGCAATTGGGTCGCCCTTGGAACTCTTAACGCTAAGCGTCAGTTTTGGCGAACCCTTCTCGCGTTTAACCCAGAGCGAACCGTCATACTTGACCCCCGTGTCCAGGAAGAAACGCCCCTGCTGGATTCCCGCGCGCCCGCCCTCCACGTCGAGCCGGACGCTCTTCTTGCCATTCATGAATTCAACGTCCGCAATCTCCACTCGGCCGCGGTCTGAGAACGACTCCCAATAAGTCTTGAAGTCTTCACCCTCGAACCCCGCCCCACGAATCTGTTCGGCAAAGAGTCCGTCCACCACCGAGTGGTCAATGTGCTCGAGAAACTGGCCATAGATCCGCTCGTCGATCGAAGCTTTGACCCTGTCTGTATCGATGAGCAGGACGGCAACTTTCGGGTCACCCGAAGCCGCAACAACGCTCGAAAGTAGCGGGCTCGACATGGCGGACAGAGGGACGGCGGCCGTAGCCGCCATCGAACTCATCAGAAACTTCCGCCTATTCATGCGCGATAGAGATCCGGTTCGCATCACCATATATTTGTATCGGTGATCATATACGTGCGGGTCGCTGAGGATGAAGAGGTTTGTGAAAAGCCGCTGAACCTGGCCGCAATGAACCTAAAATCGCAGCCTTTCGGAATCGGCCTCATGCCGCACTCATGGTCATACCCAACGGCAAGCGTTACATCGCCGCTCGCACGAAGTACCGATAATTGCACGCACATCGCCAGTCATCGAGAGCCATCTGCACCGCACGCCGCCGATCTGAGCGCTAGAGCAGATGCCCTATTTAATCCAGGGACGGGAGCGTGAAATGCCCCAGCATCCAGGAATGCGCCAGCCTCCGCTCCACCCCAAAGCCCAGAAGCATAAGGCCACCCTTTGCCGAAAATTACCCCCAACAAGCGCACAATCAAGACATGGGAACTTCGATCCAAATCTCTCCGCGCCCGGTGAGCATGCGCGAACCCCACACGGCGATTTTCCTTACGTCCCCAGTCCCTCAGTCCCTAGTCCCTAGTCCCTAGTCCCTAGTCCCTAGTCCCCCCCTCCCCCCCTTTCCCTGTGAAACTGTGACGAATTCCACAAGAAACTGAAAACAAATAACTTACAAACAACCACTCCCGGCGTATTCCGGCGCTATTTTCCCGCAAAATCCCCCCTGTTTTCGCCCTTAATCCAAACAAATAAAAAGGCTTATCCACGAAAATGCGCTTCCAGGCCCCATGCGGATTTTGACGGATTTTTCGCAAAAAATGAGCTAAATAGCCCTCAAACGGCCCAAAACCGCACTTTCCCGAACTGTTGCAGGTTGGGATGCGCGCCGTCATCACCCGCGCGGCTAAGCTCGCTATATATGTTACATTTGCGCCATGGTCCTGAAGCATTTGGCAGCTTTCGTGATGTTGTTGGCTATCCCGCAAGCCCCGGTGCAGGCCAGCGCGCAGAACCCAAATCATCCCGCGCAATCCGCTCCCGCCGCGAAGCAGCCGGCATCATCGGCCCCTGTAACCAGCCCCTCAGCAACTCCCATGACAAGCCAGACCGCCGCAACAGACTGTCTAAACGGCCCCTGCAACGAGCAGCCATCGCACATCACCATTGCCACGCCAGCTCCAGCGCCCGCGCCCTGGCCCGTCCAGGATCGCATCCTCTGGGGAGCCGATGTTCTCTTGGCCCTCGTGGGCTATGCCGGCATCATGCTGGCACTCTCATTGCTGAAGAAGATCGAACGCCAGTGGAAGTATGTTGAGACTGCAGCAACGGCCGCGGGGGAGAGCGCGCAGGCAGCATTGCTGCAGTCGCAGTTCATCCGTCATTCTGAACGGCCTTGGGTGCTGGTTACTGTAGCTCCCTCGCCAAGCGTCGAAAACGGATTCACCGTGATCGCCACAAATCGAGGCCGTAGCCCGGCTTGGGTTGTAGGCATTTCAAATGAGTTGAAAATAGCAGTTGACGGGTCGCAGCTTCCCGGAATCCCCGAGTACTCACCGGTCGATTCAGAACTGCCCCCGGTCTCAGTCATTCTGCTGCCGGGCGAAACGACCAGCATCAAATTCTTCTGCCGCGACGATGTGAAAGAGGTCTGCGGATCGGAAGAGACGTTGCACAAAATCGAGGACTGGGGAGAGCGCATCTTCCTTTATGGAAAGGTTCTTTACAGGGACCTGATGGCGCCTACTGACGAGCCGGCCCACGAGACGGGGTGGTGTTGCCGGTACATTCACGGTCGGCAGAAGAGCGGACTCGTGATGGCTGGCACCCAGGAATATAATGTGCACACCTAGGGCATCGGTGCGGGCAGGTCATCTAATTTCTGGCTGGGTTTGCGGTGGCCCTTCGGACAAATATGACGGAGTTGTTGTCAGAGTAGACAATCTTCCATTCATGTAAGAGCGGGAGAACGTGGACCATCCGGGAGTTTAAGGACAGAAGGCAGAAATTTACCTTGTACTTGTCGAGAAGCAGATTCGGGTCGTTCAGCGCTGTCGCCCAGTTCCCGTACTCGCCCAGGAATCCGGACCACTCGTAAAGGTCGGTCCGACCGTCCATCATCACCGGATATTCAGGTGCTGCCCAGATAAGGTAGCCGCCAAACAGATAGTCGTTCAGCATGGGCCCGGCCAGATGATTGGCGTTGATATAGGCCACCGCCTTCACAGGACTTTTGGCATCTACCTGAGTTGCAAGGTCCTGACGGCTTGGAAATGCGAGGGACACGGCGATCACAGCAATCCCAATCACTATGATGTTGGGCAAGATGCGGTCCTTCTCAAATTCGTAGTTCTCCCACGAATCCGCAAGCTGGCGCGAGAGGATTGGAGCGGCTAACATGCCGAATACAATCAGCATGCGAATATGCCCGACTGCGAGCCCGGTACCCAGCCCCAGCAGAAGCAACTCATCCAGAAACAGCTCAGCCTTACGTGTAATCACGAGAAGAAAACAACAAAGCAGAACTGCCATGAGGCCAATTCCGCGCGCCTCAGTCATCTTTAGCGGGGACCACTCTTGCACGTTGGCCATGAGCAGTTGCATGTTCATCAGCGTGTCGAAAGGATAGAGAATCTGCTTGATGCCGCCGGGATTCACGAAGAGTGCAGCCACCGAGGCGATCAGCGACCAGATGAGCATACGCCGCCGGCTCGGATCCCAGCGATGCGACACTAGGGAGCCCATCTCAAACTCAAAAAAGGAGCTGAAGAGGTATACGCATGCCAGGGCGATGCCGAGAATGAAAGACGCGTGGCAGTTGATCCAGAGCAAAAATACGAGGGGAAGCCCCAGAAACCAGCGTGGACTTCGCGTGCGTCCGGCATGAATCAGCAACAACTCCGCGATCATCAGGAGGAAGGAGATCATCTGCGGTCGGATGGCAAAGCCGATGGTGGCAAAGAACCAGATGATCAGAGCCCCGGCGAAAGCGACTTTCGCATTTCCGGAATAGAGCCAGCAGAGAAGATAGCCCGCTATTAGCAGCAATGCGGCCAACGAGCACAGCCAGAGCATAAGGCCCAAGTACCCACCCCAGGCGTACGCACTATAGATGGCAACTTCAGCAAGCCACTCCTGCGGAATGAGCGCCTGGTGGTGAGTAGTATAGGCAAATATGTCATTCGTGGGGATTCTATGGGTCGTCGAGATGATCTGCCCCATCTTGAGGTGCCACCACATATCCGGATCGTCAAAACGACCGCGGACCGTGAGTACGGCGAGGAGCGAAAGAAGGCTAGCCAACGCTACCGGGAACGAAAATATTCGTTTTAAAGCTTGCACAGATCATCACCTTGTTCTCGCCATGCACGGATTGCGAACTCAGGCGGTTGCCGAATCCCTCAGATTCTGTTCGAAAATCTGATCAGGTTCGGCAAACCTTATCAGGCGATGAAGGTATGCCCTGGAAATGCAAAGGCTGCGGGCGGCAAGCGTTTTATTGCCATTATTCTCGCGTACAGCAGAAACGGCAAGCTTGACTTTGTATTCGTGGATCTGTCGTTCGAAGGAACCCGCGGGTTGGTAATCTCCGATGTCGACAACGTCGTCAAGGCCGGATGCATCTTCTTCCTGGATGTTCAGGTTCAGGTCTTCCGCGCGCACCAATTCGCCGGGAGCGAGGATGATAGACCGCTGCAGGACGTTTTCCAGTTCACGCACATTGCCTGGCCAGGAGTAGCTCTGCAGTATTTCCAGCGCCTCGGGCTCAATACCGGCCATTGGCTTCTGAAAGGACTGCGCATACTTGTGGAGGAAATGCCTTGCGATTAAGGGGATATCTTCAGGATGCTCCTGGAGGCGCGGCGACTCAATCCGCATAACATTTATGCGGTAAAAGAGATCCTGACGGAACTTGCCTTCTGCCACAAGTTGAGCAAGATCGCGATGCGTGGCGAAGATGAGGCGGGCTCGCAGGGGGATGAGTCGGTTACTACCCAGCCGGCTGAATTCCATTTGCTGGAGGACACGCAAAAGTTTGACCTGGGTAAAAAGGCTAAGATCGCCGATTTCATCGAGGAAAAGGGTGCCGTCGGCCGCCTGTTCGAAGTAGCCTTCGCGGGCTCCGACCGTGCCGGTGAAGGCACCCTTTTCATGGCCGAAGAGCTCGGCTTCGATTAGTGTTTCAGGGATTGCGCCGCAGGAGACTGCAACGAATGGACGATTGGAACGGGAACCGAGATTATGAATGGCCCGGGCAATCAATTCCTTGCCGGTTCCGCTTTCACCGGTCACTAGGACCGCGGCGTTGAGATTGGTAACGCTGCGCACCAGTTGATAGACGCGCTTCATATGCATGCTGGATCCGATAAGGCGGTCGCAACTCGCGGGTTCCTCAAGCTGCTGCTGAACGGTCTTAAGCTGCTGCTTGAGAGAGTAGTTCTCACACGCTCTGCTCAACATCGTCTTCAAGTCGCGGATGGAGGGCGGACGACGGCAGTAGCCAAAGGCGCCGTTGCGAACCAGCTCGAACGCGGTCGAACGAAGCCCGTCGTCAGCCATGACGACCGACGGGACATTGGATGCAATCAGCTGTCGGGAGAACTCAATGCGTTCCTGAATGGAGTCACGATTCGAGTTCAGATCGAGAATTACGATGTCGCATTCACGGTCAGACACAAGGTTGGTCACCTCTTGGGCATCCGACCCTTGGAGTATCAGAAACTCTTTACCAAGGGCAGAGGATAGAAGAGGGCGAAGGGTACGGTCTTCAGAATACAGGCCAATCCTGATCATAATGATGCGAGCTCTCTCTCGTTATTTAGAACGAGCTAGTTGCGGTTAGCTTCCCGTTGAGCGGAAGTGTTATGTGTACATAATCGGCAGTGTGAACACTAATGCCAATGCCTGTTTTGTGTTAGGGCAGTGGGACCTTGGTGATAACGGTTAGGAACTGTGGGGGGGGCACAAGGTCGGAAGCCATCGTGTGTTTTTCCGATTGATATCCCATAAGTCATTAAAAGTAGGTATTTTGACATAGATTTTGGGCGCGGGGATGGACCGCGCAGCGTAATCAAAAGGCCAAGTCTGGAGTTAGGACTAAGCAAATTGTGAATTTTAGATGAACTTTGGAGATACGACTCACGAAATCAGGTTTCATTTCCGCAATGGGACTAAGGCGGGTATCCATTAAGGCGGCCATCCATTGGAGTGCGTGGTCACGTCGCCGGGATGGTACCACCTTTGTGTTATGCGATTTATCAATGTGAATCTTTAGGAGACGGGCCGCGTCCCCAAGAGTGATTTCCAGAGTTGTGCGTTCGACAGGCCAGACGAATGGCGAGTGTGGCAAAGTACGAGGGTGTAAACGGTCCGCTTCACCGAATTTACCGATTCGTAAACAACCGTGTACACCATCAGGGCGAGTACGACGTCATCGTATTGAAAAATATAGCGTTAAACCCGCAGCTATTTGGTTGGGCAATTGCATTGAAGCTGGTGTTTCCCGGAACTCGGGGAAAAGGAGCGCTTAAAGATGCACTCATTCGCGTGGTGGCCAACGGTAGCTGTTCTCTGCGTGGCGACCTTTACGGATTTGCGGAGCCGCCGAATTCCGAATTGGCTGGTGCTTCCATTCTTGACCCTAGGCTTTATGGTCTCTACCCGGCAGCAGGGGTGGCATGGGATTGGTCAGAGTCTTGAAGGTGCGGCCTTGGCCCTGATGATCTTTGGGTTTCTTTTCTGGATGGGCGGCATGGGTGCCGGTGATGTGAAGCTTTGTATCGCAATTGGGGCATGGATTGGTCCAAGCCAGATGTTCTTAGCACTGGTCCTCACCGGCATGGTGGGGGGAGTCATGGCGCTGAGCTGGGCGCTGTGCGGTGGATTTCTGAAGGAACTGTTCAACGACGCCGGCAATCTTGCCTTTGGTTGGATGGGGCGTGGTGGGCTTCGCGAACCGGAGTTGGTCGTGAGCAATCCTCTGCGGCGGAAGATGCCCTATGCGCCCGCCATTGCCATCGGTACGTTGATTTCGTTTTTTGCGCACTGAGAAAAAGGGTTGAAGGTTATGTCGACTTTAGGGATGGACGATCAAGCTTCGCTGAACATGCAAGCAACATTGCGCGCGCTGATGAGAGATGAATCGGCGAGCGCCGTTTTGCCGGATTCGGCTGGCTCCCTGCCCACTGAGTACCTGGGCTTCGACAATCTTTCAATCGCCATCGTTGGTCCGAATGACAGGCAGCGTGAAGAAGTTACTCTCGCGCTTTCGAGATGCGGGGGGAACAAAGTTCGCGCGTATTCTTCCTATCCTCCGAGCCTGGACTATCTGCCGATGTTGCTCGAGCAGCAACATGATGTGCTCATCATTGAGTTGGACAGCGATCCCGAGCATGCACTGGATCTCGTGGAGGCCATCGGAGCAAATGGCTCAGTGACCGTAATAGTCTACTCGGTAAGTACCGATCCAGAAATGCTGATGCGTTGCATGCGTGCGGGTACAAGGGAGTTTCTGACACTTCCTTTCCAGCCTGGCGTGATTGAGGAGTTTCTGGTTCGCGCGGCGGCGCGGCGGCGGGTGGTTCACCCATCTGACCAAAAGACGAAAAAGAAGAAGACAGGCGGCAGGCTTCTGGCATTCATGGGTGCCAAGGGCGGCACTGGTGTAACTACGCTGGCCTGTGGCTTTGCAGTTGCGCTGGCCCAGGAAGCGCGTGAAACGACGTTGCTGATCGATCTCGATCTCCCCCTGGGAGACGCAGCGCTGAACCTGGGAATCATTTCCGAGTATTCAACCATTACCGCTCTGCAAGCTGCCGAACGGCTGGACTCGAGTCTTCTTTCCGGATTTCTGGTTAAACACGACTCGGGAGTCTCTGTGCTGGCTGCTCCAGGCAAGCTTGAGGAATTCCATGCGGATAGCACTGCAATTGACAAGTTGCTGACTGTGGCGCGTCAGGAGTTCGACAATGTTGTGGTCGATCTGGGGTCGAAATTCGATATGTCCGTCTCGGGTCTATTCAAGGAACCCTGCACGGTCTACCTCGTGACGCAGGCGGGCATTCCTGAACTGCGAAACTCCAATCGTCTAATCTCGAAGTTCTTCGGTCTTGACGGTCCGAAGCTGGAGGTTGTGATCAATAGGTATGAGGTGCGCAGGCTGGGAGTTTTAGACGAGCACATCAACAAGGCTCTCACCCGGCCGGCCCGGTGGAAAGTCCCAAACGATTATGCCTCGGTGAAACGGATGCAGATTGATGCAGCCCCGCTGGCCCTGGCGGATTCGCCCGTTTCACGGGAGATTCGTCGGATGGCTCGGTCGGTATCAGGATCACCCGCGCCGGAGGTCAACGGCTCGCCCGCCAAGAAGAAGGGCTTTAGTTTTTTCTCATAACGCTTTTGAGAATGCATCTCGCTACGAGAATGGAAGGTAAAACTTGGAACCACTGAATCTTGAAAGCTACAAAGCCGAACTGCATCGCACCCTGATCTCAAAGCTTGATCTGGAGAAACTGTCGCGCGTCAATTCCAACCAGGCACGCCAGGCGGTATTGGGCATCGTAAAGGAAATCATCGCGGACCAGCGGGTTCCGCTGAGCTACGACGAACAGGAAAGGATCCAGTCTGATCTGCTTGATGAAGTCTTCGGTCTGGGCCCGCTTGAGCCTCTACTCCGGGATCCCAAGATTTCGGACATCCTAGTGAACGACAAAGATCACGTCTTCATTGAAAAGGGTGGACTACTCCAGAGGACGAATACATCCTTTCGGGACGACAGACATCTATTACAGATTATCGACCGCATTGTTTCGCGAGTGGGACGGAGAGTAGATGAGTCGTCTCCGATGGTGGATGCTCGTCTGCCCGACGGCTCTCGTGTTAACGCAATTATCCCGCCACTGGCACTGGACGGACCTTCGATGTCGATTCGCCGCTTCGGCACAGGACCGCTGGCCGCGAACCAGCTAGTCAAGCTGAACAGCATCTCCGCTGAAATGATGGAAGTATTGGCGGCGGCAGTCAAGGCGAGAATTAGCATTCTGATCGCCGGAGGTACCGGCGCCGGAAAAACCACGTTCCTTAATATTCTTTCGCAGTATATTCCGAATAATGAGCGGCTGGTGACGATCGAGGACGCAGCTGAGCTGCGGCTGGCTCAGGAAAACATTGTCCGTCTAGAGACCCGGCCAGCCAATATTGAAGGGCAGGGTGCCATCAAACAGCGCCAACTGCTTATCAACTCTTTGCGCATGCGTCCTGATCGCATCATCATGGGCGAAATCCGCGGCGAAGAAGCGTTTGACATGCTCCAGGCCATGAACACTGGTCACGAAGGGTCCATGACCACTGTTCACGCAAATACACCGCGCGACGCCATTTCCAGATTGGAATCCATGGTGGCCATGGGCATGAATCTGCCAGAGAAATCTGTTCGCCAGCAGATCGCTTCCGCAATCTCCATCGTAGTGCAGGCGACCCGCTTGAGTGATGGTACCCGTAAGGTCACAAGCATCTCAGAGATTACCGGCATGGAAGAGAACGTGATCAGCATGCAGGAAATCTTCGCGTTTCAAAAGAAGGGCATCGCTCCAGACGGTAAGGTGATTGGTACATTCAAGCCGAGCCGCATCCGCCCCAAGTTTCAGGAACGCCTGCGGCTTGCGGGCATTATTCTGCCTCCCAGTATCTTCGAGAATGAAACACAGGTTAATTGACTAGAAAGGAGGGAGCAACGATGGGATTGATCATTGGATTGGTATTCCTGGGTGTATTTGCTGTGATCGCGCTGCCGCTGATCGCCACCGGTCTGGGGTCCTCCAATAAATCCAAGGAGGTCAGAGCCCGGTTGGAGTCGGCCTTGGCTACCGAAACCCGGGAGGTTCATGACCTGGTAACGGATCTTCGCAAAGACGAACAGATTAGCAGTATTCCTTGGCTGAATAGGAAGCTGCTGCAGTTCGAACTTACGCCCTACCTGGGCAAGCTGCTGGATCAGGCGAATATGACTTGGAGCGCAGGCAGGCTGCTTGCCTTTTGCGGAGCCTGCTTCGTAATTCCGGCCTCTGTCGTTCTGATGCGCTTCGGTTCCACCCTGCAGGCCCTTGGAGCTGGGTTGGTGATGGGTATGGCGCCGTTTGGCTTCGTGCTCTTCAAACGTAGTAAGCGATTTGGCAAATTCGAACAGGAGTTGCCGGACGCGCTTGACTTGATGGTGAGCGGCTTGCGAGCCGGACACAGTCTGATTGCCGCCATGGGGCTCGTTGGACGAGAATGTCCGGATCCCGTGGGGGGAGAGTTCAAGACATGTTTTGAGGAACAGAATTACGGTCTCGAACTGAAGGGCGCCCTCGAAAATCTGATCGACCGGGTCCCACTGCAAGACCTAAAAATCGTCGCTACCGCAATCACGATTCAAAAGGAGAGCGGCGGAAACCTGGCTGAGGTGCTTGACAAGACCGCTTATGTCATCCGGGAGCGGTTTCGCCTTAAGCGTGAGATCAAGACCCACACGGCGCAGGGAAGGTTGACTGGTTGGATTCTCACTCTTCTCCCTGTGGGACTGGGCGTAGCGATTTACACGATCAATCCGACGATGATGAGCATCCTCTGGACGCGGGCAATCGGTATCAAACTGCTCTGGGCATCTGCAGGCATGACTGTGATCGGCGGTCTGGTGATTCGCCATATCGTCAACATGGAAGTTTGAAGGGAATTTATGCTACTAGTCGTCATTTCATTCTGCGCCATATTTCTGCTGATTGCGAGCGGGGCTGTGATGATGTTTTATCGCGAGCCCATGGTTCAACGGATTTCCGAGGTGATCAATCCGAAGAAGAAGAAGGAGAAGAGATCTGTCACGACCGCGATCCGTGAGTCCGGCTTTTCGCTCGGCGCCGTGGTGGAGCGTTTCGAGCAAGTGCTTCCGAAGAGCCAAAAGGAAATGTCCATTGTGTTGCAGCGGCTGAAGCGCGCCGGCTACCGCAAGGACTCTGCGATAAAGATCTTTTACGGCTGCAAAGTTCTTCTTCCCTTGGCGCTTTGCGCTGTTGCATTCATCACCAAAGCGGCCAGCCTGAGTCCGTTCTTCGTGTATACCTTATGCTTGGGCCTGGGGTTTCTGGTGCCGGATTTCTGGTTGGGAAAGATGATTTCCAACCGGCAAAAGCGTATCGAGCGCGGCCTGCCCGATGTGCTCGATCTCTTGATTATCTGCATTGAGGCCGGCCTGAGCTTGGATCAGGCAACATCCCGTACCGCAGATGAGCTGAAGACGGCGCTGCCGGACTTGTGCGATGAATTTGCAATTCTGGTGCTTGAGCAGCACGCCGGGCGCGTTCGTTCGGAGGCGTGGAAGAACCTTGCGGATCGCACTGACGTGGATAGTTTGCGTAACCTGGTTTCCGTTCTGGTTCAGTCGGAACAGTTTGGAACCAGCGTTGCCAAGACATTACGACAACATGCTGATTCCCTGAGAACCCAGCGCATGCAAGCTGTGGAAGAGATGGCGGCAAAAACCTCGGTAAAACTGGTCTTTCCGCTTGTTTTCTTTATCTTCCCGGCTCTCTTCCTGGTGACCCTGGGACCAGCTGTGATTTTGATGATGGAGTCGTTCAAACAGTTCTTTAAAGGTTAATGAAAGGAGGAAGGACATGGAAAGTCAATTGATTATCCGGATTGTTGCCGGAGCACTATTTGTAATCGTGCTCGCATTCCTGATTCAGCGCCGCCGCACAAAGGTGAGCTAGCGTTGGTTAGTCTTTGGGGTCGGCGGCGACGCCAAAACCAGGCGGTTGCCGCTGGCTGATTCTACAATTGCGTAGCATGTACATTCCTGTTTCTTGGTAGGACGGGGAAGCGCATACAGTGGTTTCATAGAGGAGAGGATTGACCATGGATAGCCAGTTGATGATACGGATTGCTGCGGGTGCGTTGTTTGTGATTGTGTTGGTGATTCTGATTCAGCGTCGCCGCACGCGGGTAAAGTAAGCTCGGGTTCGCGCATTGAATCTGATGGCGCCGTGAAACCGATCGGCCGCCACCAGACAGCTTGACTCTCGCCCTTCACGGGGGGGCAGCCGCTAAAGCGGCGGCTGTCCAAAAGAGGCCTGCCTTGTGGCAGGGTAGGTGATCTGTGTTCATTTGAGCCCCAGTAATTCCAGAGGAGTATGAAGAAGGTGAAGGCAGATGGCAAAAAGAATTGATTGGCCGGCTTTGCAGACCGCAGGAGACCGGGTCGTTGCGTACGAACAAGAGGCAGATGTTTCCTCTAGATCGCAGGCACATTGCGCATATAACCAGACGCGGGAATGCTTTCTCGGTCTTGAGGTCACTGCCGCCGAATTTTCCTACGCTGGCCTTGAAGACCGGCTTGCAGAGCGGGGGCTTAACTCCGGCGAAGGTCTTTGGCTGGTTCCTTTCCACGGAATACCGACGACGGGCCTCTATGCCCAAATGGACCTGATTTATCTGGATGATGAGTGCCGCGTCATCGAAGTAGTCGAATCGTACCCTACATTTCTGGCCAATCCTTCGCGCCCGCAGGCCACAAGCGTCCTGGTGCTGCCAGCCCACTCCATTTACTCGTCGCAGACGCAGGCGGGCGATCAATTGGTGTTGTGCGTTGCCGGGGAAATGGGGGAAAGGCTGGAAAGGCTCTCCGCCGCCCGTGATGATTTCGGAACCGTGCAAGGTGCAGTTCTTCTCAGGGAGCAGCCGCTTTGGAGCGGGGGCGCAGGGCGTATGGAGTTCGAAGGCCCGGCAATGGATGAGGGCGGTATGATGCCGCAACCACATGAAATGAGCCTGATTGAACCTGGCATAAAGGCTGTCAGGCCTCCGAAGAACTGGCTGGAGCGCTGGTGGTCCCCTGATCCGCGAAATGCTCCACGTGATTCGTCGCCAGGTCTGGCGGCCTATTACTGGAATGGCGCCCCACCCAAGGCACATACCGTAAGGGATGTAAGCGCGACGGGTTTTTACCTGGAGACGGAAGAACGCTGGTATCCAGGAACCCTGGTTCTGATGATGCTGCGTAGGACGAATATTGGCGAAGAGGTTGCCGAGCGTTCAATCTCGGTGATGTCGCGGGCGGTCCGATGGGGAAACGATGGCGTGGGCCTGCAGTTCGTCCTGCCAGAAGACCAGAATCTGCGCAAAGAGATGAAGATGAATTTGGATGGGGCGAACAAAAAGGAGCTTCGGCGATTCTTGCAACAGTTAATGAGCAGGAACGGTTAGGAGCGCATGGGTGGCACCACGGGCATTTTCGACAGATATGATCCTGGAGAAAATCCTGAAGCCGAGCAGGTCAACAATATCAACCCAAGATACGGCTTAGCCCGTGGCGGCACATAAGGAGTGAGCATGAGAATTCAAAGGGAAGAACACGGTCAGGTGCTGGTCATGGTTGCTCTCAGCATGACTGTACTCTTTGGCTTTTTGGCATTTGCTGTCGACGTTGGCTTGTTGTTCAACCACAAGCGCAAGTTGCAGAATGCCGTCGACGCGGCCGCTACAAGTGCGGCTATCGATTATATGTTCAACAACTCGCAGGCGACGGCGACGGCCGCAGCGAATTCTGCCATAACGGCGAACCAGATTACAAATGCCACCGTGACGGTAAACTATGCTCCCAATATCACATCCTCGTATCACAATGGCTCCGAGTATGTAGAGGTAATCGCCACCCAGCCGGAGCGTACGTTTTTTATGGGATTTTTCAAACATAAGTTAGTCAACGTATCTGCCAGGGCCGTGGCCGGTATGCCAGGGCGGGGCAATGCCTGCGTGATCGTGTTGGCCCCTACGGGCGCCGGCGCGATGACGCTACAGGGATCATTTGACGTCTCGGCGGATGATTGCGGCGTGGTTGTCGACTCGAGTGACCCTGCGGCTCTGCAATTTACCGGAGGAGGCGGCACGCTCTCCGCCGGGTATGTAGCGGTGGTCGGAGGAGCTAACGGACAGAGCGCAGACAGTAACCCCGCTCCGGTGACAGGATCTGCCCCGGTCATCAATCCATTTCCCAACCTAACCGGACCGCAGCCGAGCACGGACTGCACTGCTGCCAACACGAATTCGACGACAACGATAAAGTCCACAACTGCGTTAAAGACGGCAAACAATATTACCTGCTTCACTGGTAGTAATGTCACGACCAGCGGTACCGTAACTCTGCCTTCGGGAGTTCTGGTTTTTGAGAACGGCGTCACCCTCGGCGGCACCGTCAATTCGGGGGCAAACGGCACCACGATAGACGTTTACAGTGGCGCCTTCAACGTGGCCACTGGTTCGTCGCTTAATCTTACTGCGCCTACGACAGCGCCGGTTACCTCGCCTTCCGCCTCAGCCGTGCCCGCGGGAATTGCTCTTATGCAGCCCGCAACCAACAGCACCGAGATTCAGGTTCAATTTGGCGCGTCTTATGGAACCTTTGACGGGATCATCTATGCACCCTCCGCCTTGTTATATCTGCAGGACAGCGGCGGCGACAAGAGCGGGGGTGTTACGTTGACCACCGACCTGATCGTGAACAAACTTTTTGACCAGACTGCGGCTCTTACCATTCACAGTTACACCACGGCGTTTGGGAATTCGTCTCCGCTTACCGCGGTCGCGCTGGTGGAATAAAAAGGAGATTTGAGATGACCTGTGAGAAGCTTCACTTCCGTGGATTGAAGAGGCTCCTTCGAGGTGACGAGTCCGGGCAGGCGCTCGTGGAACTTGCACTCTCATTAGTGATGATCCTGATTCCGCTTCTGATCGGTTCGGCCGAATTTGCGCGGGCGGCCTATGCCTACATCGAGGTGTCAAATGCAGCCAGGGCCGCGGTTGCCTACGGCGCGCAGACCCACGCCACGGCGCTAGACTCCGCGGGTATGCTGACCGCAGCCAGAAACGATTACGCGTTCGATCCCACAAAGCTTACGCTGCTGAACTCGTCGTACACTTGCAGCTGTTCGGACACCGGCGCCACTGTAAGCTGCACAGACGCAACGGCCTGTTCCGGTGCTCATATTGAGTTGACACTTACAGTGCGTACGACCGCAATCTTTGACCCTGGCTTCTATGAACCATTCCTGAACAAGACGTTCACGGTCAACGGTATTGCGGTACAGAAGGTTCTGCAGTGATGAATTTGAAGATTACAGCCAAAGAGGAGGGCGAGCCAATGCTCAGGATTCGCAGCTATTGCAACCGGCTCCTCCATGCGCGCGCCGCACTTCCGGCGGACTCAACAAAGCAGAACCGCCGGGGTACCCATGGCGAAGAAGGTGCAACGCTGGTCGAGTTTGGGATTTCTTGCTCAGTGCTTTTCCTCATGCTGTTCGGGATTATCCAGGTATCTCTTTTGGTCTACACGTACGACTTCGTTTCCGAGGCCGCGCGCGATAGCGCTCGCTACGCCATTGTTCGCGGAACCAAGTGCATAGGCATGCCCGACTGCAATGCAACGTCAGCCCAGATTCAAACGCATGTGAAGTCTTTGAACTATCCCGCTATCAACACAAGCAAACTGACGGCCACCGCGACATGGTATCAAGCGGCCGCGGCACCACCCAACATGGTCTGGTCAACCTGTACCGTGACTCCGTGCAACATTCAAGGAAACGCAGTCAAGGTGACTGTGCAGTATCCCTTTAAATTGAGTATCCCTTTCTGGGGAACCAAAACCGTCAACCTCAGCAACTCGTCGCAGATGGTGATCTCGCAGTAATGAAAGCTACGCGTTGACGGAGCTTTCATTACTGCGGGTAGACTGGCATCGGTCGGGCGCTACGCTTATTGCATCTCTCCGGGGATGATCAGCAGAACCTCCACTCTTGCACTCTGCCCGTTCTGGGTGGCTGGCCTGAATTGCCACTTCTGAAGTGATGCGATCACGAAGGGGGCCATCGGAAATTGCGGGGGGAAGACGATGCCGAGTTTTTCGAATCGGCCAGCGTCATTGATAAATCCGTGGATCATCAGGGTATTCAGGTCGGCAGAGTCGTGGGGAAGGTTTGGGCGTACGATGCTATACGGCCACGGCGCCTCAAGTCGAGCGATGTTCCCGGCGGCCGAAGCTTCGTCGGAGCGGGGAAGCGAGTACTGGAGAATCCAGCTTCGGGCCAGTCCTACGTGCAGATAAACCGTGTAGGCTAGCCGGTCGGCCCAGACTCCGGCCATTTCAGGAAACTGGTCCTGCAGAGAAGCTCCTACCACGACTGCACCAAACTGTCCGTCCTTGGGTAGAGTGATCTGTGTGGCTGAAGGCTGATCGTTCTGGGCAGGGACGGCACCCGTTTGTTTGGGGGATGAAGAGTCCTGCCCATCGGTCTTGGCTGCGGTATCGAGTTGACCGGGAGGATCTACGCCACTGGCCGGCCCCGGCAGCGCGCCTCCGTTGCCGGGTTGATTGGTGGAACCGGGCATCAGAGTATTCGATGCCCGGCCTTGTGTGAGCTCACCTGGCGCATCTGTACCAGCAGTTTCGTTCACGGGGGGCAGTACGACCGTGCCCTGAGTCATACGCAGATCAGAGAGCGACATAACCGCGGCGGGAGTTGGTTGCGCGGACGGCTGGGAGACAGTGACCGGCGCCATCTGTACTTGATCGGGCGCCTGAACTGCCAAAGGCGAAGTGGTGGTGGGAAGAGTTGGCAGTTTCGGCGTGGGCACTGAGAGAGCTGAGATGCTGATATCAGCCAGGTCCACTTGTTCATTGGGTGGATTGAGCGTCGGCGTAATATCAGCAGCCGTGGCCTTTTCAGGTTTCGGCGCAACGATTGTCTTCACAGGTGTCTGCTGCGGAGACCAGATGACCATGGTGGGGACCGGGACTTCCTGGGTCAATGTGAGTTGAGTAAGCAGATCGGGCTGGACGAGCGTTTGGGGGCCCTTATGAGCTTGCGCAATTCGGCGCAGGGCAGGTGGAGGCGTATCCGGCTTGCCACTGTGCAGAGCCGGCTTCTTCTTAGCTTGCGTGCGAGGATACTCCACTTTTCGGCGAGCCTCACGACGGATCTGCTGCTCGGGTGTCTCGAGGTCGATGTTGCGAACCGTGTATCGCTCGGCGATCTTGCGGGTATCGAGGTGTGGCGTGTAGATAAAACCAAAAGACAATAGGCTCAACGCGACGCAATGAAGAACTAGTGAAGCTGCAAAAGAAGTCGGCTGCTGGTTGGTATCACCAATCTCTGTAAAGAGCGTTATCGTGTGGGAAGACCTCATAAACAGATGAACTCCCTCCCTGCGGGCACTCTCATCGTTCCATTGTAGCCTCAATTGGAAATGCTCAAGCCCAACTCGGTACTCATGCCTATTTTGATACCTAAGTTGTATTTGACTGCAATACGCTTGAGGATATGATCCCTTTGGGCAATAAACTGAACGCGCACTTGGTCCAAAGTTGGCAGTCCTCAGCACCCGGGGGCGAGCATGGTTCGAAAACTGGATATGTTTACCTGGTCTGGAAGAGCGACACAGGAGACAGAAAGGCAGAGCTGGCGTAAGAGCCAGTTTATTCGGGTCTTAATATGAATCGAAGGCTGCTGACAATTCTTTTCGCCGCATTCCTGATTGCAGGCGGATGCGCATTTCTGGTGTATAGGATCGAGAGCAACCGTATGGTTACAAGCCGGCCAGTGGTTGCCACGAAGATAGTTGCAGCCGCAACGGACTTGAAACTTGGAACGGTTCTGACCGCTACGAATCTCACCACGGTGGAAATCCAGGGAACGGTGCCAAAGGGCGCGATTCTCAAGCCGGAGGATGCTATTGGCAGGGGAGTGATCTCGGACCTGTATGAAGGCAATCCGATTGTCGACAACCAGCTGGCGCCGAAGGGTTCTGGAGGCGGCTTGGCTGCCACCATACCGCAAGGCATGAGGGCGTGCGCGGTCAAGGTGGATCAGATTATCGGACTCGCTGGATTTGTCGTTCCCGGCATGCGCGTGGACGTGCTTGTTTCCGGCGTTCCTCCTGGTGCGCCGCCGACGCTCGGTACAGTAACAAAGACAGTTCTTCAGAACATCAAAGTCCTGTCGGCAGGCACTAATATTCAAAAAGACGCAGAAGGCAAGCCGCAGCAGGTGCAGGTGGTCAATCTGCTGGTTACCCCTGATCAGGCGCAGTTGTTGAGCTTAGCCAGCAGTCAATTGAAGATTCAACTGGTGTTGCGCAATCCGACCGACACAAAGGTCGCGCAGATTTCCGATACGGCCATGGGCAACATGTTTTTAGATACTTCTGCTCCGCGGCGCAGCGGCGTGAGAGTCCGTAGAGTTGTGCCCAAGGTGTTTACGATTCAGGTAATCAACGGTACAAAGATGAGCGTAGAAAAATTCAGCTCCCCCGAGGCCAAACAGTGAGAGCGAATACCGGGAAATTCATCGGGTGTTTCAGTGCATTGTGTTTCGTTCTCTCTGCCGGGCAGGGTTTGCGGGCACAAGCTACTCAGACTGCCACGCAAGGCTCAGGCGTATCGTTTCAGGATTCAGCTAACGACCTATCAGTTACTGTGGGCAAAACCGTGCTTGTGGATTGCGTGCGGCCGGTAATGCGGGTTGCGATCGGCCTTGGTGATATTGCCGAGGCCACGGCGATCTCTCGCAACGAAATCATGGTGAATGGCAAGTCTGCCGGTGAGACCAGCCTGATTATTTGGGACGACCGCGGAGGCCGTCAGTTCTTCAACGTGACCGTGCGCACCAGTGCAACCGCACTTGACAGCAGTACGGAATCGATCCGCCGCCAGCTCAGAACTGAACTCCCCGGTCAAACCCTGAATGTTATCGCGGAGAATGGAGTCATATATTTGCGCGGTACAGTGAAGGATCTGACCAGTTCAACCCGGGCGGTCGAGATCGCTTCCACGGGAGGCAAGGTTGTAAATCTTCTCAGTGTGGTTGTTCCAGTCAAGTCCTAAAAGTTCTGTAGAATTCCATTCCTCGGGTTTGTTGGTTCTTGTTTTGTTGGTTGAGAGGGGCCTGCTTGCGGAGGGCGT